>Ga0209410_1000332_pt1 | contig 21527 bp, 22 predicted proteins | sample Mar14436cmmetaG_FD_184135 | JGI IMG/M metagenome (GOLD analysis project Ga0209410, IMG submission 184135) | Marine hydrothermal vent microbial communities from Guaymas Basin, Gulf of California to study Microbial Dark Matter (Phase II) - Marker... ... | reverse complement strand
GAGTGACTATAAACGAAACTTCTAATTTTTCTCAATACACGAGCACCTTACATTTCCTCAAGCTCTGAAAGACCGAGAAGCCAGAGGAGATTTCCCATAGTAAACTCAAAAGCTCTCACTACACACAATCTGCTTTCAGCAATGTTCTTCTCAGAGGAAATAATCGGAACATCTCTACAAAACTGATTGAACAGCCATGTCAAGTTGACGGAGTATGATTAAACTTGGCTTCATTTCCCTTCCAGGCTCTAAGACTCTCTCGGGAAACTTCCCAATTTCTTTTATAAGGAAGACCCCTGTCTCATTAGAGAGAAGGATGGATCGAATTCCCTAGGCGTGAAACCAAGCTCTGAGGCCTTTCTGATTATCCCTTTGGCTCTAACTAGAGAGTAGATCAAGAAAGGGGCTCCTTGTTTCTCGAAATCTAGAACCTCCTTCTGCATCTGAAATTAGAAAAGTTTATTGAGGAGACACTAGAAAAGTCTGCTGAGGGAGACTCCTCATGAAAAAGGTGAAGGAGAGAATAGTCATTCCAGTTGAAGAGAAGGGTGGGCTAGAGGCAGAAACATCAGAACACTTCGGAAGAGCGCCTTACTTCTTATTAGTTGAGTTAGGAGAAAAAGGGGAACTCTTAGGAGTGAGATCAATACCTAACGAGAGCAAACACTTCGGAGGAAATAGAAATCCAGTGGAGATGCTATTGTCCCTGAAACCAACCTCGGTCATAGTCCGTGGAATTGGCACAAGGGCCCTCAATATCCTTAGGAGCAGGGGAATTACTTTTTGAGAACGAGTGGTGGGAACGCAGGGGAATCAATAAGGGAGTACATCGAGGGAAAGCTCGAGAACATGGAGGAAGGATGTCCGGGAGAGTCCGCTATTTCTGATAGATAGATTAAAATAAGTAAGTTGTCTCACATTTCCTCTAGCTCTGGAAGACCTAGGAGCCAAAGGGAATTTCCCATCACGAATTCAAAAGCCCTTACAACGCATAGTCTGCTTTCAGCAACGTTCTTTTCAGAGGATATCACCGGAGAATCCCTATAAAACTGATTGAATAACTCCGCCAAGTTCAGTGAGTATGTGGCTATTATGCTAGGTTTCATCTCCCTCCCGGCTTCTAATACTCTTTCCGGAAACTTCCCCATTTCCTTTATTAGGAGAATTTCGCTTTCACTACAGAAGGATGGATCGAATTCCCTAGGCGTGAAACCAAGCTCTGAGGCCTTTCTGATTATCCCTTTGGCTCTAACTAGAGAGTAGATCAAGAAAGGGGCTCCTTGTTTCTCGAAATCTAGAACCTCCTCCCACTTGAAGATCACGGGTTTCTCTGGAGATATCCTCACCAAGGCGAATCTGACAGCACTTCTCCCAATTTCCCTCGACACTTTCTCCTTGAATTCCTCGTCTTTGTCTCTTCTTTTCTCCTCTATTACCCCACGAGCTCTCTTAATGCTCTCCTCAATGACATCATGCAATAATACTACTTTCCCCTTTCTGGTGGACATTTTTCCTTCCGGAAGGCTAACGTATGAGTAGAAGAGGACCAATGGTTTCTTGATACCCAATATTTCCAGTAAGTAGTTCAATTCAGCCACTTCTTGTTTATGATCCTCTCCCAAGACGTTAACATAGAAGTGAAATTTCTCAGCCTTTTTTATACAATAGGCCAAATCCCTAGTCCTATAGAGGGTAGTTCCATCCCCTCTAGTGAGATATATCTTGTCTCTTCCTAGTTCACTCCCATCTATGTAAAGGGCACCCTCTTCGTCCTTCTTGCATATTCCTCTCCTCAATAGCTCTTCTATGACTTTCCTAGCCGAGCTCTCCCATGAAATTTCACTTTCCCACTGAAAGGAATCGAATTTCACTCCCAATTCCCCTAAGACTTCTTCGTATCCATCGAGGCAGGACTGAACTAACCTCCTGAATACTTCTCTCAGCTCTTCGTCTTTTCCTTCTTCGTATCTCTTCATTATTTCTCTTATTTCTCTTTCTCCTTCTTCTCCAAGCCTCTCTAGTTCTTCATTCCCTTCTTTCACATAGAAATCCCAGACAAATAGATCCCCTCTTTTATTTTCAGCCTCGAAGTTCCCACCGGACTTGAGGTAATACCAAACCAAAATGGCAACTTGTCTCCCTAAGTCGTTCACGTAGTACTCCCTGTGTACCTTGTATCCCAGAAAGGAGTATATCCTAGAGAGAGAGTCCCCTAGGGCGGAATTCCTTGCTCTTCCTATGTGGATTGGACCTGTGGGATTAACTGAAGTGTGCTCAACACAAATCTCTTTTCCGGAACCGAACCGAGACTTCCCGAAGGAGCGCTCTAATTGAAGAGCACTCTCAACCACTTCTCTTAAGTAAAGAGGACTCCCCCAGAAGTTCAAGTATCCAGGCCCTGCAACCTCCACTCTCTCTATTAAATCGTCTCCTTTAAAAGAAGAGGCGAACTCCAACGCTATTTCTCTAGGACTCCTCCTAAGATTCTTAGCCAATTCGAAACACTTAGTAATAGTCAGGTCTCCGAATTCCCTCTCAGTTTCCTTCACTTCTATGTCTTCTATTTCTATTCCAATTTCCGAAAAAGTCTCTATGGCTCTTTCTCGAACCCTCTTTTTAAGCTCTCCAAATGGGTTCTCTAGCAAGGAATCACCCTGCAAACCTGAGTATGGCAGCCACTCCACCGAAGTTCTTCAATTGGGCCCCCTCCTCTGTGTCCTCTGGGAGTACCTCTATTTCAGCTCCAGTGGCCTCTGCCTTCTCTATCATTTCCTCTACTAGATCTCTCTCTTCCTCTATGTTTAAGTTACCACCACACTTGCACTTTGGACTCTCCATGAAAATCCCCTCTATTTTCTCGTTGCAAGAGTCACACTTCCCTCTAATGAACTTGATCTCTAATCCCTCAGATATTAGCAAAGTGTCTACCAAACCCTTCTCGAGTGCATCCATTACCTCCCTCACACCATATGTGGCCAATCCAGTTCCCTTGACAACTTCTTTCAGGAACCTCTGAAACAGCTTCCTTTGCTTTACTATTGAGAGTTCTTGTAATTTCCCAGTTGCTCTGTCTATTAGTTCTCTTATCCCATCCTCCCCAGTGTATCCTGTGTCTACCACGGCTACTACTTTCTTCTTTAGCTCGTGATGTAGAAAATCTCCTTCGAAGAACTTCTCCTTAGTTGGACCTGGACCACCTATTATTATTCCCTTTATTTCTGGAATCTCCATGAATATTCTAGAGGAGTGTTCCCCTATTCTTACCAGGAATTCATATGCAGCTTGTTCTATCAATCGTTGAAATCTCCTAGAGCTCTGTCCTCCGGCCTTTATCTTTCCCGGCACTCCAGAGGTCAATCTCTTGAGAACCTCGAACCTCTTCCCCTTCAATAAGGCTATAGTAGCCTCTCTCCTGTCGAGGAGAATTATCCCATATACCTCCTTTTCTTTGAGCATCTCTTTTAGCGGCTCCAAGTAGAATTTGGAGTCACAGTGATACAAGTAGAGGTTGATTGGTTCCGGAGGAACTATTAAGTGAGTCTCCATCTTTTCCCCTCCACCGTTCTTCGGTACTACTCCGGCGAATATTACCAATCCATTCTCTGGAACCTTCCTGATTAATTTCAGCCTCTGCATTATTACTTCTAAAGCAGATATGACGTTCTTTCTAGTGGACTTCGACTTTATGTTAGAGGCACTACTCTGTTCCTGTCTCATGTGGCTCATGACTTCACTTATCGGTCTCCCAGGGGGTATGTATACAGAAATGAGCTCAGTTCCTCTGCCTCTCTTCTTCTCTAAGTCCTCTAGTTCCCTCTTGAATCTATACAAGTCTATCATTTCTCAAACACCTGGTCAGTTCGCCCATCACTCCTCATTCATCAGAAAAAGCTCTCTTTCATCATCCCTAGAAGTACATCCCCTCTTGGGTTTTAGCACCCAATTCCTTCTTTAACACTTTCTCTATTCCAAGGAGGAAATCCCGATTTGATACGTAATCCCTACCTTCTTTTATGGCAAACATACCAGCTTCTATGCAGATTTGTCTTATGTCAGCCCCAGTTGCCCCTTCGGTCAGCTTAGCTAGTTCTCTTAGACTCACGTCGTCAGAGAGATTCATTCTTCTGGTGTGTATCTTGAATATTTCGTATCTCCCTTCTTCGCTGGGCAAAGGAATTTCTATTAATCTGTCGAACCTTCCAGGCCTCAGTATTGCTGGGTCTAGTATGTCTGGTCTATTAGTTGCTCCTATTATCCTGACGTCTCCCCTTGGATCGAACCCATCCATTTCAGATAGGAGCTGCATCAGGGTCCTGTGTACTTCCCTGTCTCCACTGGTGGAATCGTCCAATCTCTTAGCGGCAATGGCATCGATTTCATCTATGAATATTATTGATGGAGACTTTTCTCTGGCGAGTTGGAAAACTTCTCTCACTAATCTGGCCCCTTCTCCTATGTACTTCCTGACGAATTCTGAGGCTATTACCCTTATGAAAGTAGCTTTCGTTTGAGAGGCAACAGCTTTAGCTAAGAGCGTCTTTCCGCAGCCAGGAGGACCATAAAGTAGAACTCCCTTAGGAGGTTCTATCCCGACTTTCTCAAATAGATCGGGTCTCAACAATGGCAATTCTACAGTCTCTCTTATCTCCTCTATTTGCTCCTTTAAACCTCCTATGTCATTGTAGGTGACTCCAGGTCTCTCTTCGATTTCCATATTCATCACTACCGGATCCTTACTCGAAGGAAGAACTTCGACTATGGCATAGGATCTCTGGTTCATTGCTACCATGCAACCAGGAGAAAGGGACTCTCTCTTTACCTTGGAGGAGATCCTAACCACGAAGTTTGGACCGGTGGTACTCTTCACCACAGCTCTTCCATCTGGGAGGAGTTCAATTAATGTCCCGGTTATAAGAGGAGGAGCATTCATTTTCTCTATCTCTTTCCTCAAACTCCTAACTTCTCTCTCAAGTTTGAGTCTCTGTCTCTCCATAAGCTTTTTCTCCATTTCGAGACTCCTATTAACTTCCTCTAGTTTCTTGACCCTCTGTTCCAATTCCTTGATCTTCCTTATCTTCTCTCTTAAGGCTTTGAGATAAAGGTCTTCCAATCTTTCAGTGTGAGGTAGACCACTGCTCTCGCTTTCGACCAATCCCTGACCCCCTTCCCCATTCAGTCATTAGTTATATAAACCCTAGCACCCCAAGAGTCGCAGCAATGTTCGTAAATCCCTTAATAGAAGGGATGGGCCTTGCAGTGTGAAGTCTGCGGTAGAGAGGTTAGGGAACTCAAGAAGGTAATGCTCGACGGAACTCCTCTCATGGTCTGTAGCGATTGCGCGAAATACGGTAAGGAAATTTACGAAGTGGTCCAAGAACCCAAGAGAATAATAACACCTCCCAGAGTAAGAAGAGAGGAAATAAAAAGAAGAAGACCGAGGAGAGAAAGACTAGAAGACTACGAGATTGTAGAAGACTACCATATGAGGATAAGAAGAGGGAGGGAAAGACTCGGGATTACCCAAGAGGAACTAGCCAAAAAGGTAATGGAGAAGGAGTCTGTAATACACAGAATAGAGGCTGGCAGGCTTACTCCCAGTATAAAGCTAGCTAAGAAATTAGAAAGGGAACTAGGAATAAGATTAATAGAGAGGATTGGCGAGGAGGAGTTCGAGCTAGAGGAAGAAGAGTTAGAACTAACCTTGGGAGACGTTGCCGAGGTGAAGAAGAGGGAGTGAGCCCTTGGCTAGGGTAGTGGGCTTTGATATCTCAGGAAAACATTCAGTGAACGGTAAGTATTACCTAGTCTTCGCTTTTGTGGAGGCGGAAATATCTCCTACGAGGGTAGAGAGAGTGCTGGATGTGAAATTGGACCTAGAAATCACTGAAACACCATTGACACATTCCGATCTGGCAAGGGTAATACTCAGAAACTTACCAATTGAGTTCGACTACATAACATCCGAGAGGGGAGAATTCAAGGGAAAAGAGGAGTGGATAGTGAAGGGAATACTGGGAGGAAGAGAATTCAAGTTCTGTGAGACATTGGGAGAGATAGAGTTAGTAAGGATTGCCCACCACGTCTCCAAGGCAAGTAGAGATCTGTTAATGAGGGTATTCCATGAGGGCTCTGGTAGTTTGCAGAGGAAAGTATAGTGAGCTCTCAGAACTCGAAGAACTAGCTAGAAGTGCTGGAATGGATGTAGTCGGGAGACTACTACAGAGGAAAGAGGGGGAAGATCCTAAATACAAAATAGGTGTTGGAAAAGTAAAAGAATTATCCAGATTAGTCAAAGAAACTAAGGCAGAGGTAGTAATCTTCTCTGGGGAGCTCTCCCCATCTCAAGCTTACAATTTGGCAGGAGAGATCGGCACAGAGGTAATGGATAGAACCCAACTTATATTGGAAGTTTTCTCCAAGAGATCTGGGACTAAAGAGAGTAAACTACAAGTAGAGCTAGCTAAATTAAGATATGAACTCCCGAGAGCTAAAGAGAAAGTAAAATTAGCTAAAATGGAGGAGAGACCAGGATTCAGAGGCTTAGGAAGATATGAGGTGGAGAAGTACTACAGGGAAATAAGGAAAAGAATGATTGAAACACGAAAGAAATTAGATTCGATTAGGAACAAGAGGACCTCAGTTAGAAGGAGGAGAAGAAGATCTGGATTTGATCTCATATCGTTGGCTGGATATACCAATGCTGGAAAGAGCACACTTCTTAATTCCATCGCATCTGAGAGCGTAGAATGCGGCGAAGAGATGTTCACGACCATAAGAACTACCACCAGAAGAGTGGACCTATTCGGTAGAAAAGCCCTACTCACAGACACCGTTGGCTTCATAGAAAACATGCCTAGTTTGGTCCTAGAAGCCTTTTTTTCTACAATAGAAGAAATAACTCTTTCTGACCTAGTGGTGTGGGTAGTAGACTTCTCAGAGCCAGTTAGAGAGATAGAAAGGAAGGCTAAGTCCTGTCACAAAATATTCGAGAGAATAGGACTAAAAACTCCCATAGTTACAGCTTTAAACAAAATAGATCTCCTAGAGGAGGAGGAAATTGAAGAGAAATACGAGAAACTCTCTAGGTATTTTCACAATCCAGTACTAATCTCCGCCAAGACTGGTAGAAACCTCGATGGACTGAAAAGAGCGATGTTTTCATCTTTGCCGAGACTGAAGAGATTCATACTTTCCGTACCAAACGTGCCGAATGGATACAGGTTTATGAACGAATTAGAGAGAAAGTCGAGAGTAATTTACAGACACTATACTCCAGAGGAAGTATTAGTAGACCTAGAATCGGACAGAGATCCAACCAAAGAGGCTCCGGAAGGAACCGGAGTTCTGGGGATGGAAACATGGAGGTAAAGGTGAGTAGGACTCCTAGAAAGAGAAAGAAAGAATATAAATTCACATTTTCTCTTGGAAGCACTCAAGAGGAAGTATTAGTGACGTTCGACTCAAAGGGAGAGAGACCATATCCATCAAAGTGTGTTCTTAGAGACCCTACTGGGAGAGAGAAGCTAGTATCACCAAAGAAGCTCATAAAAGCGTTAAAAGAATCTAAAAAGGTCTTGATATCCTCAGATGAGAGGACCTCTTCAGACGCAGATGAAGTGAAGTCTTTTTTGAGAAATTTCCAAATAAAGTTTGAGGAAGTCACATTCTGTACATCTTGTCTCCAGAAGGGTGAATATAAGACTGAGACAAGCTATTTTTTCGAAGGAAAACCTGTGTGTATGAAATGTGCTATAGAAGAACTTAAGAGACTACTCAAAGAAAGAATCGGAGACTTTCCAGATTTCATTTTAGAGAAAGCGATTAAGAAGAACAAGGAAGTAAGAAAAGCATTTCTAGAACTAGTGGAAATATCAGAACCAAATGAGATAACAGTTTTTAGGACAATTCAAGAGAAGAAGCCAAAAAAATTAGATAGAATAGAAGTATCATCTCTCAAAATCCCAAATAAAATCAAAGAATCTCTAATTAGGTGGGGAATAAACGAGCTCAACGAGATGCAAACTAAAGCACTGAATTCTGGTCTCTTGGAAGGTAGGAACCTCCTGGTAGTGAGTCCCACTGGAAGCGGGAAAACCTTGATAGCCGAAATTCCCGGGGTAACTAGAGCACTGAACGGAGAGAAATTCATTTATCTCACACCCTTGGTAGCTTTAGCAAATCAGAAGTACGAAGAATTCAAGGACAAGTACCCCTTCCTGAAAGTAGGTATAAGGGTGGGAGTAGACAGATTAAAGACAAAGGAGTACGTAGAGATAAGGGACACGTCAATAGATTGCCATGTAATAGTAGGAACTTACGAAGGAATAGACTACCTGTTAAGAAAGGGAAGGGAAATAGGACCAATAGGCGTTGTAGCAATAGACGAGGTTCACAACTTAGGGGACGAGGAGAGAGGTTGGAGAATTAGGGGACTAATAGAGAGACTAAAGAGGAAATACGACCCCCAATTCATATTTCTATCAGCCACTGTTGGAAATCCGGAGGAACTGTCTGAGGAATTGGGAGCTACTTTAGTTCTAGATGAAGAGCGCCCAGTCCCAATAGAGATACATGTTATCCCAGTTTCTGGGAAGAGGAAAATAGGACTGATATCTAAATTGGTGGAAAGAGAGAGCAGAGAGATCTCCACCAAGGGGTACAGAGGAAAAACCATAGTCTTCACGAACTCGAGGAGGAAAGTAGAAGAAATATCCCAGAAGATAATGGCACTCCCATATCACTCAGGAATGCCGTATTCTAAGAGGAGAGCAATGGAACTAGCTTTTAATAGGGGAAAGGCAAAAGCAATAGTCACTACCGCAGCTCTTGGCTCTGGAGTGGATTTCCCAGCATCTCAGGTAATATTCGAGAGTTTAACAATGGGAAACAAGTGGTTGACTAAGGCAGAGTTCTATCAGATGCTTGGAAGAGCTGGAAGGCCTAGTTATCACGACAGAGGAAGAGTAGTGATCCTATTGGATCCAAAGGGATCCTTCATGGGATCTTCTGAGAAAGAAGTACTAGAAGAGTTGCTATCCCCAGGAGTAGACAGAATAGAGCCGAACCCAATTATTTCAGTCGATTTTAAGAAAGAATCAGAAGAAATACTTGCATTTCTCTCTAGTGGGATAACGAAGAGTTATGAAGACTTAATCGAGATACATAGAGAGCTAGAGTTCCCCTCCACTTTAGGGAAAATTCTCTCCTTTTTGTTAGAGGACGATCTCGTGAGATATTCCAATGGGGAAATTAAAGTTACCAGATATGGAAAAGCAGTTTCAGAGAGCTTCATAGATCCAGTTACCTCTAGAGAAATCAAAAGGAGAATCCTATCTAGCAGAAGGGGGAGATGCGATAAGTGTGACCCATTAGAGATGGCCATTGAACTGAAACCCTTTACTAATGCATACCTCGGAGAAGACATATATTCCGAGATAAAGGACAAAGTCTCAGTGAGGCTCTTTTCTGGCACAACCTTGGAGTTCTTGTCTAGACCAAGAGGTGTGAACAAGGGAACTCTAAGGAAGATATCTAGGTTAGTTCAAAAGTATCTCTCGTGTAATTGCAAGGACTCTCCATTTTGTGGATGTGGCGAGCTCAAACTATCTATGGAAATAGTTAGGAAGAGGATAGATGACAAACTAGATCCAAGCCAAATATCTAAGGAATTCGAGGAAGATGGACTTCTTCTGTACTCAGGAGATGTTTTTAATTGGTTAGAGGAGATACTCCACTTACTTCACGGGATAGAGAGAATATCGGAAGCCCTAGGAGAAATTAAGTACTCAAAAATAACTAGGGAGATCAGAAAAAGAATAGAGGATCCATGGGGATAATTAGCTACGGAATCACCTCTCAGTTGGAGTAGCATTTTCTGCCTCCGGAGGAAGTTGTATTCTCACAGGGACTCCGTAGTCGTAGAAATAGTATGTGCCTTTTACCTCGATTGGAATTTTGATCCCTCCCTTTTTGAGGTAAAGCCTAGAGGTACTTTCAGCTTTGACGATCAGCATGGATTCTTTTGAAATCCAATATTTACCCTCCAATTCTGCCTTGTCTAAGTCTACGTCCATTTTCATTCCCATAAGGTTGCTATACATCTTATACATCTTATCTATACTCTCTGGACTGAATTTCACTCTTAACACAAAGCAATCCTCACCTTTAACTACTTCGTCCTTCAGTCTGAATACTTCCGCATCTTCTAGCATTTCTAAAAAGAGTTCTCCCTGATTCATTGACCAAGCATCTCCAATACTTGGAAATTCCATCTTGTACCACTCCCCTTCTTTCCCATTGAAATTGATCTTCATGTAAAGGGTGTCTCCAATTAGATATTCTTCCCCATCCATAGAGACCTCCTTGTCCATTATTTTCATCTCTCCTTTCATTTCGATTAGTATCCTTTTATCTACACAGTCTACTGTGCCCTTTTGTTCCATTCTAGCTGACATCACCCCCGATTCAATGGTCAAGACCCCGTTGAATTTATAGTAATCTTGTTTTTCACTGGCTATTAAGGCTAGTTCTCTTATTTTATCTGCACTGACCTCCTCCTCTCCAAGATACAAATAGAATGTTGTTATTAAAGCTAGGATCACTATTCCCAACAACACCAATCTCTGGAACTTCATCCGAATCCCTCAGTTGGAGTGGAACTTCTGACATAAAAATTTATCGATTGAGCTGACTGTAAGGATAATTATGAGCTTATGTGGGAATTTATTGTGACCTCCTCTAGGCTAGAGACACATTTAGGGGATTGAAAACACAACAAATTAATTTAATCTAGCAGGGCTGAAGATAGAAGTAAAAACTTTTCAAGTCTCTGAGAAATCTAAGAAAGGTGCAAGACATGCCCAGATGCATAGAGTGCCTACACTCAGCACCCCATTGGATCTATGAATATTTTGTCCTCTGCACAAAGAAAGGAAAGTTAATAATTCTAGCTGCCGATGATGAAGATGTAGAATGTGAGTATTTTGAAGAGAGATCAGAGGGAGAAGTTAAGAGAACAATCTCAGATAGAGGATGGGTGTACTGTTTAACTTGCAAAAGGGCAATACTATTGCCTGACGAATTAGAAGAACACTTGGGTCACACCCTGGGTCTAGAGGGCTTCCCTGATGAGGTAGTATACGAGGAAGCTAGAGTAGCTGACTAATAACGGTGATGCTATGGCTGTAGACGAGCTTAATTTTCTCATAGGAGGACCACAGGGTGCAGGATTAGAAACTACCGCGCAAGTGTTGACGTTCTCTCTGGCCCATTCTGGGTATTGGGTGATTTCGGAGAGAGAATATCACTCGAACATAAGAGGAAGGCACAGCTATATTCATTTCAGGGTAGGTAGGAAAAGACCCCTAGCACTCACTTATCCTTTAGATTTGCTGGGTGCCATGGATGCCGAGACGATTTTCACCCACTTTAAAAGCCTTGAAGAAAACTCCTATCTAGTTTACGACGAATCCTCCATAGATAAAACATATAAACAGATTCCTAGCATGGAAAAACATCTAAAAGAGATCCTAGAAATGGAAATAGGAGAAAAAACTGTTGGATCCATAGTTGAATATTTAAGAAGCGAGAAGGGAGTAAATACAGTGGGAATAAACTTCCCAAAAGTACTCTCTAGGTTAAGTAAGGAATTCGACCTATCTCCCTCTCAAGCCTCCAGATATGTTAGCTCCATACTAATAGGGGCAGTATCGGGCCTGATGAACTTGAAAGAGCAGTCCCTGAGGAAGGCACTTGAGAACAGGTTTGGGGGCAGAAAAAAACTAATGAAACAGAACTTATTCCTAATAAAACTGGTCTCTGATTCAGTTAAAGAAAAACACGGTACGCCCATAGAGATGAATCCAGTGAGGAATCAGGAGAGAGAATTGCTTGTGGTAAGCGGGAACGAAATAGTAGCTATGGGCAAACTAGTAGCGGGTGTAAGGTACGAGAGCTATTATCCTATAACACCAGCAGCTGATGAGTGTTTCTTCCTAGAGACACTTGATTTGGACTCTTCTTTGGTAGTATTCCAGACAGAAGACGAAATATCGGCAATATGTTCTGCAATAGGAGCAGCTCTCACAGGTACTAGGAGCTCTACTTCCACTTCTGGCCCAGGTTTCAGCCTAATGGTAGAAGCTCTGGGATGGGCAGGCATGAACGAGGTGCCCATAGTAATAACCTACTATCAAAGAGGAGGGCCCAGTACAGGACAACCCACCAGAGGAAGCCAGAGTGACCTTCTCTTCTCTATATTCGCATCTCACGGGGAATTTCCTAGGATAGTTCTTTCATCGGGAGATCACTTAGAGGCTTTCAAGGACTCCGTCATGGCTTTCAATCTAGCTGAGAAATACCAAGTTCCAGTGATACATCTTCTAGACAAATTCCTAGCAAATTCAATAGTGACCATGCCCATTCCAGAACTTAATTTGGATATAACCAGAGGTCTAGTTGACGAAAAAACCAATGCATACAAGAGGTTCTCCCTCTCTGAAAACGGGATTTCTCCTAGAAAATTTCTAGGAGAGGAAGTGATGTGGTACACCGGAAATGAGCACGATGAGCTAGGACACGTGAGTGAGAATCCAGATATTAGGAGAAAAATGTACGAAAAGAGAATGCGAAAACTAAGGTTAATGGACAAAGAAATATCTCAGGAAGAGAGGGCCAAATATTACGGCTCAGAAGACGCTGATTTCCTTTTAGTTGGATGGGGCTCCGTTAAAGGAGTCTGTTTAGACGCAATCAATCACATGAACGGGGCATACCTACACGTCAGATTCTTCTCTCCATTCCCTAGGAGAAGAGTTTCCTCTATATTAGAGAACTTCGATTCAGAGAAAATCATATTCGTAGAACACAACTACATTGGACAATTGAGGAAGTTGTTTTTAATGCACAGGCTCAATGCAGGAGGATCCATAGTTAAGTACACCGGGAGACCCATGTACACGAACGAGCTAATGAAAGGAATAAAGACAATCCTAGAGAAGGGTAAGAGGAAGGTGGTGTTAGAACTTGGCCCGTAGTAAAGAATATAGATCAAATGTCTGGATAGATTGGTGTCCTGGTTGCGGAAACTTCGGAATAATCTCTGCACTTTATAGAGCTCTGTCTGAAATGGGCCTAGACAGAAGGAAAGTAGTTCTAGTTTCCGGGATAGGTTGCTCTGGAAAGACCCCACATTACGTGAACGTCAGTGGTGTGCATACCATACATGGTAGACCAATACCATTTGCCATTGGAATCAAATTGTCTAATCTAGACTTGAAGGTAATAGTTCACGGAGGAGACGGAGATCTACTTGGAATAGGTTCCGGACACTTCGTTTCACTAGGCAGAAGGAATTCAGACATAACTGTAATAATGCACGACAACGGTGTATATGGCTTAACTAAAGGGCAAGCATCTCCCACATTATCTAAGGGGATCAAAACCAAGGGATTGGCTAGACCGAACTTACAAGATCCAATAAATCCAGTTGCCTTAGCCCTAACTTCCGGATACACATTCGTTGCTAGAGGATATGCCATGAGGACAGATCACCTCAAGGAATTGATAAAAGAGGCTGTGAAGCACAAGGGCTCTTCTTTCATAGACGTACTCCAGCCCTGCGTCACTTACAATGACGTAAATACTGTAGAGTTTTACGATATGAGAGTATACCTACTCAATGAGGAAGAAGACTGGGATCCCTCAGAGGTCGAACTAACTGAGGCATTTGAGAAATCTCTGGAATGGGGAGAGAGAATACCGATAGGAGTATTCTACAAGAGGAGAAGAAAGACGTTTGAGGAGAGAATAGGAGAACAGATCCCCAAGTATCTAGAAGCCCCCCCATCTAAAGAGAAAATTACTATAAATGGGAAACCAATAATAGACCGAGAACAATTCAGGAGGATCTTTTCAAGGAACATAGTTAGGGTACTGGATTAAGAGGAATTCATTCACAGTCAAGCATTCCCGAAGCCATAGCGAGGAGACAGATATCGCTGCAAATCGGGGGAAAGTTTATATATGTTTTCCTTCAAGAAGGGACCAGTTCTTTTTCGGAGGTGCACGAATGGAGTTATCGGAGATGACTTTTAAGGGCACGACTACTGTGGGCTTGGTGTGTAAGGACGGAGTAGTTCTAGCAACTGACAAGAGAGCTACCGTGGGATACATGGTGGCCTCGAAGGAAGCCAGAAAAATATACAAAGTAGACGACCACATAGGAGTGACCATAGCTGGAGTAGTGGGAGATGCCCAGTCAATGACCAATCTCATGGGAATACATGCCAAACTTTACAAAGTGAGAGTAGGAAGGCCAATACCAGTGAAGAGCATGGTGAACTTGGCCTCCACGGTACTACACTCTTGGAGGTTATTCCCACTCGTAACGAACTTAGTCGTAGGAGGAGTCGATGACAGTCCTAGGATGTTCTCATTGGACATATTCGGAGGAATAACCGAGGACAAACTAATAGCAACAGGATCAGGCTCACCATATGCTTTAGGTGTATTAGAAAGCGAGTATTCAGAGGACATAGACATAGACAAAGGAGTAGAAGTGGCTGTAAAAGCAGTTTGGGCAGCAATGCAAAGAGACACAGCCTCAGGAAATGGAATATCTCTGGCCTCTGTAGACTTCGAGAAGGGCTTTAGGGAATATTCCCCTAGAGAAGTAGAGGAGATTCTCAATAAAATAAGGGGATAGCATGACAAATGTCCCTAAAGACATTAGGAAAGCGATAATCGAGAAAATAAAATATCCTGAGTTAATTTCTGGGATATGGGCGGAAGGTCCAAAGATAATAATCTATACGAGGAATCCAGCTATTCTCCTAGAAGATGGTGATCTGATAAGAAATTTGGCCAAAGAAATAAGAAAAAGAGTGGAAGTTAGACCAGACCCAGACGTTCTAATGGATATGGAAGAAGCTAAGAAAAAGATATTAGAGATAGTCCCACAAGAGGCTGATATAACATCCATAAATTTCGATCCAGTTATGGGAAAGGTCATAATAGAGGCAAGAAAGCCCGGCTTAGTTATAGGAAAAAAAGGAGAATTAGTGAGAGAAATAACCAGCAAAGTTAGGTGGACACCAGAGCCAATAAGAACTCCACCGATAGAATCTAAAACAATAAAGAGAATAAGAAATATGCTTCAAACTGAAAGCAAGGAGAGAAGAGCAATTTTAAGGAGAATAGGGAAGCTAATACACAGAGAACCGTTAGACAAGACCTCCTGGATAAGAATCACAGGCCTAGGAGGCTTCAGAGAAGTTGGTAGGTCTGCAATACTCTTTCAAACGGGAAGCAGGAGAGGGCCAGAGAGTAGGATATTGCTAGACTGTGGAATAAACGTAGCCCACAACGATCCAGAGAAAGCTTATCCATACTTGAATGCACCTGAGGTAAGCAGATTCGACATGCTAGACGCAGTAGTGATAACTCACGCTCACTTAGATCACAGTGGATTCGTTCCCTATCTGTATAAGTACGGATACGACGGCCCAGTGTATTGTACACCACCGACTAGAGACCTAGTGACCCTCTTGGTCATGGACTACCTTGAGATAATCGATAAGTCGGACAGGGGAGAGGGAAACCCACCATACACAAAGAAAGAGGTAAAGGAATTCATAAAACATTGCATACCCTTGGAATATGGAGAGACTACAGATATCACACCAGAAGTGAGACTTACTTTGCACAACGCTGGGCACATTCTGGGTTCAGCCATAGTACATCTACATGTAGGAGAAGGGCTCTACAATGTGGTCTACACAGGAGATTTTAAATTTGGAGGGACTAGGCTACTAGAATCTGCCAAATATCAATTTCCTAGGGTTGAAACACTAATATCAGAGAGTACCTATGGAGGAAGTGAGGACATACAGCCTCCTAGAAAGGAAGCAGAGAAAGAACTCGTTAGAACTGTGATAAACACACTGAAAAGGGGAGGAAAGGTCCTCGTACCAGTAATGGGAGTCGGTAGGGCTCAGGAAGTAATGGTAGTCCTAGAAGAATATGCTAGAAGCAAACTCTTAGAGGACGTAACAGTCTTCTTGGACGGAATGATATGGGAGGCTACAGCTATACACACAGCTTATCCCAATTACATGAGAAAGGAAATAAGGGATCTCATATTTCAAGAGGGAATGAATCCTTTTCTTTCTGAGATATTCGAAAAAGTAGAAGATGAGGAGAGGAGACACGAAGTAATAGAGGAAAAGGGACCGTTCGTCATACTTTCTACTTCAGGAATGATGACTGGTGGCCCAGTCATAGAGTACTTCAGGGAACTGGCAATAGATGAGAGAAACACCATAGTCTTCGTAGCTTATCAGGCTGAAGGATCTCTAGGAAGAGAGGTTCAGAAGGGAAAAGATGTAGTCCAAATAGGACAAAGAGAGGGCAAAGGGGAATACGTAGAGGTAAAAATGGAAGTTAAGACTATAGACGGATTTAGCGGACACAGTGACAGGAGACAGCTCATGGGGTACATAGGAAAGATACACCCTAGGCCGGAAAGGGTCATATTCTGCCATGGGGAGAACAGCAAATGCCTAGACATAGCTAGTAGTGTTTACAAGGGAATGAGACTAGAAACTAGGTGTCCCCAAAACCTCGAGACCATAAGGCTCAAGTGACTCTCAAATTATCCCTTCCATATCTTAACGTATGGAGGAGTGACTATCACTCTTTCTTCACATATTCCAGCTATGTCTCCTCCGATGCCCTCACATATTCCCTTCAACTGCTCTATGGCCTTTTTCAGCTCAACTGCATCTTTGTTTGCTAGAGGTTGAACGTTTATTATCACTATGTTTCCCTTCTTGAGTTCCTCTACTACTCTGTGCACGTCTCCTGCCGAGGAAAGTGGCATAGATTTTATGTATATTTCTTCTTGGGCAATCAACTCTTCCTCTCTGAGCAAATCCTCCTCATATTCAGTTATTTCTAGAGACTCGTCACGTCTCCTTGGATAATATGCTGGATACTCATAAGGGGTAGGGTATTCCTCGGTAGACTTCTCTCTAACCCTTCTCCTCCTGAAACCCATTTCTATCCCTCCCTCAGTATTATGATGACACATACATAAATAATTTATCTTTAGTAATAGGACCGTGGAGGTGTTGAATTGAACGTCCTTCAATTCCTCCATAGAGCAGGGAAATTGAAGAACGTTCCTAGAACGGGATGGTGTATCGAAGGCATACTTGGAGAGAGTGTAGCAGAGCATACCTTTAGGACTACACTCATAGCAACGCTGAAGGCAATGGAGTTAGGTCTAGACGTGGGGAAAGTAGCAGTCATGGCTCTCATTCACGACCTAGTCGAGGCAGTGATCGGGGACGTCACTGAGATGGGATGGAGAAAAATAGGGAAGGAAAAGAAAAAAGACGTCGAGAGAGAAATATTCAGGGAGATGACCTCTGAGCTTCCGGATGAACTGAGGGAGAAACTCAGAAAGATACATTCAGAACTAATAAATGGGGAAAGCAGGGAAGCTAAGCTAGTTATTGCATCAGATAAATTAGAAATGGTCTTGCAAGCGTATGAATACTCCTTAGACAATAGGAGGAGGTTGGACAGATTTAAAAACGCAATGAATTCAAAAGAAGTCTTCGAATTCTTTCCAAATGAGAAGTCAGCCCTCGAAGAGCTCTGGGGAAAGTTAAATAAATGATAATTCAAAGACGAAAAGGGGAGGCAACTATATGATAGAGAGAGTCATGCTTGACCTAAATAGGAGCGAAGGAATAATTGGCTCAGCGATACTTGACCTTAACAAAGGAGAAGTTGAAATCGAGGAGCCAAAGGGAATTCTAACTAAAAAGAGAGATTTGCTAGAACTAATAAGAGCGGTTTTTAGGGAGAAGGGGTTTGAGACCCTAAAAGATTTCGGAAGAATTAGGAGCATCAGTATTGGATTTAGCAAAGGGTACTTGTTCTCCGTTATGGAGAACGAAAAGATACTCATCTCTGTAGGAGGGAAAAACTCCAATCTAGGATGGGTGAGACTACAACTCTCGAGGATAGGGAGGGGCTAGCATGATAGAGAAGCCTCTAGAAGAGCTATCATGGATAGAAGGAGTGAGAGAGATCTACGTTGTATCCCAGGAGGGTTTCGTATTGTTCAAAAGAGGGGAAAGCGGGGAGGACGTGGCGCAAACGTTGGTCGGGTATCTGAACAACATAGGACTAAAGGAGACAGAATTAGGAGACCTAGAATTCGGGATATTTGACGGAGAAAAAATGAGTTCTATAGTAGTTTTGGGAAAAAGGATATCTCTGGTAGTATTCCTAGAATCCGAGTTTTCTTTGGCGTTCACAATAAAAAAGGCTAAAGAGGCAGTACAAAAAATAGAATCCCTAATATAAACTCACAAACAGTGCTGAGAGGTGTAGTCCTTGGTACCTAGGGGTAGAGACATAGGCCATTTCAAAATTGGAGAGAAGAAAACGAAGACCATATTAAAGGACCTAGAGAAGAAGAAGTTCACTGGATATCTTAGAGTGACTAGGAGAACCGAAGATGGGAAGCTAGAGGATGGCTACATACTCTTTCGTGAAGGAGAGATTGTCCTCTCTTATCTGGAAGAGGTGGGAAGTAGGGTATTTGAGGAAAAAGACGCAATGGAGAGAATGTTGTCAGACAAAGGCGATGGAATAATAACCATTTCCGAATATAGTGATATGGAAGTGGAAATAGCTATGGAAAGTTTGCCTAAGCTGCTAGAGGAGACCAAGTCCAAGATAGGCCAGAGGACAGAGTCTGAAATAAAAGAAGAGATATCTAAGGAGGAGACAACAAAGGAAGAAATAGATGAAAAAGAGAAGTTAATGGAGAAATATGGGATAAAACCAATTACTGAGGAGGAAGTAGACAGAATAATATCCAGTTATTACGGGGAGGAATTGGAAGAATTAAGCGAAGAGGAGTTGGAGAAGAATCTCAAAAAACAGATCTCGGATTTGCCAAACGTCGGGAGCATAGAACTAGAGTTAAAAGAGAAAGAAGTACGAGTAAAAGTCTGGTACTCTCTGCCACCCCCAATGCAATCCCTAGCAACGTCTCTCGGTGAAGCAGGAGCTTTTGAATTTCTCACTCCAGAACAACTCAGAAGAAGAATAGAGGAAAGAGCAAAATCCACGTTCAAAGACAAAGAGGTCATAGTTGAAGTCATAACTCCTGGTCAATGACCACCCCCTCTTCTCCAAATTTCATCCCCTACCCAATGGAGATTTCTTATGCACCTACCCCTATCTCTTCTCTTAACCTCATCTGAACTCATTAAAGAGACTCCCACAGCTATGGAGACGTGATGTTTTTCATCTTTTATTTGTAATACTTCTCCTTCCTTAAATTGGTCGAGTTTCACTATTCCAGGTATCATGACGTCAGAACCCCTAGAAACAGGGCCCACTGCGCCCATGTCTACAACAACTGTTTTGAGCCCGGACTCTTCAGAGAAGAATAATGTGGGATAAACCAATTCTCGCTCAATAACTATACAAGGAGTTTTTCCAGAGTAAATTATGCTCCTCTCTCTAGAGAGTTTTTCAATGCTCACTTGTTCTGAGAGTATGAGCTCAATGAACTCTTCCGGGAACTTAGTGATCAATTCAGACCTGAGTCTCTTGATCTCCTTTTTCCTTAGAGGCCTCCTCAACTCTCCCCTCTTGAACTGGGTGTCATCAAACTTTAATAGTAAACTTCCCCCTCCCAAGAAGGGCAGAAGCTTGAGACCCTCGTTAATAGCAGCTGTGACAGTAATGGTAGTAATAGCTACGTTTGCTACAGGGTGTCTCAGAAAAGAGGTTCCAGAGGGGAAGGGGTCTCTGAGAATCATATATCTGGGGAAAAACGGATTTCTAATTTCAGCCTATGATGGGACTCCTGTTTCTATAGTGATAGATCCATTTCTCCCAATCTCGGAGGAAGAGAGATCCAAGTTACCGTACCAGATTCCGGTGTCTCCGTCTAGCTTGTCGGAATCGGACTTGGTTTTAGTATCTGCCGAATGTCATGAAGAGACATTGAAGGCAATCTCCAAGGGAGAAAAGCCCATGTTCATCTTGCCAGAGAACTGTGAAGTCATCCCAGAGGAGAGAGTCCTTAGGCCTAGGGAATTGAAATTGGAAGAGCTCTCATTGGAACTTAAGGACATACGCTCTGAGAGAGGCTTAGGATATTGGATACGAGTCAAAGGCATAGAGATCCTCTACTTGGGAACTCTAAACTATTCAGAGGAATTGGAGGGTATAACTTGCGACTTAGCAATAGTGTCCCTCACAGGAGATCTGAAAGAAAAGGCGAAAGTCATTTCCTTGGTGAATCCGAGAACAGTGATACCATGTGGTTTTTATACTAGAGAGGACGCATTGGAGTTCTATGAGTACGTAATGGACTTTAATCCAGAAAGCGAGATAGTCCTTCTCAAGCCTGGAGAGGAGTATAGATATCCGGAGTGAGGAGATACGAATGGGCTAAGAGATGGCGCCGGGGCAGGGATTTGAACCCTGGCTCCCTTAAGGGAACGGGATCTCGAGTCCCGCGCCTTAATCCAGCTCGGCCACCCCGGCCACTCAGAGGAGATACTGGGGACTTTTAACTATATTCTCGTGGAGGTCACACGTGTTGACTCCCCTCTCTAAGCTTCAACAATCATTTTAAGTGCTTTCTCGAGTTCTCATTAGGGTACCGGTAATAACAAATATAAGTTTGTTTTGAGTTATGATCAAAGGCTTTATAAAGTTTACGATTATATAAAGTTTACGCCTGGAGACATGTGAATGACTGGGCGTGTATTTAGGAGGTGGTTGTTATGAGTGGTGTTTTAGTTAAGACTAAGAAGGTGATGGAGAAGGAAGAGATTGAGAAAACTAATTTGCTTCTTGGGAATTTCCTTTCAATAAATTCTCATTTGATATCCCAAGGAAAAAAGGTAATTATAAGTCATGAACTATACTAAGTTGGGGGGGATTTCCATTATTCCAATAGAATTGTTTTGGGAAAAGGGAGTAGATAGGAGATCAATAGAGATAGTTTCTGAAGCCATACGGAACCTGAGGAGGATCACAACCTCTAACCTAGAGGTAGCCCTTATGGGCCACGGGCCTAGAGAAAACCCCATGTTCATTGACGACTTACTTGAGTCTAGTATGCTCGAAAATGGGACTGTAGATGCCAATGAATTCCTAGCTAAGTTGACTACCGAATTCCTAACTAATAAGTTGATGCAGAAGAAGAGGGATCTAAACCCAACGATAGTAATTTCTAGGAGACACATTAGGACTAGGGAAACGAATTTCCTTTTTGGACTCACGTTTCCAGGAACCGCAACAATACTTTCAACTCATCACTTCATGAAATTCTATGAAAAGAATTGGGAGCTTCCTTTCCTCCTGATTACCTATCACGAAATAGGCCATCTTTTCGGAGCTCCAAGGAGCAATAGAACTGACTTGGAAGACCTAATCGGAAAGCATTGTAAAAATAGGAATTGCGCAATGGAGCAAGTGAATGT
>Ga0209410_1000331_pt1 | contig 21564 bp, 20 predicted proteins | sample Mar14436cmmetaG_FD_184135 | JGI IMG/M metagenome (GOLD analysis project Ga0209410, IMG submission 184135) | Marine hydrothermal vent microbial communities from Guaymas Basin, Gulf of California to study Microbial Dark Matter (Phase II) - Marker... ... | reverse complement strand
ACAATAATGTTCTTTATATTTTAGATGAACCTAGTATGGGATTACATTTAGAAGATATAAGAAAACTTTTAGAGCTCTTAGAAAAACTGCTTGAAAAAAATAATACAATAGTTATTGTTGAACATCATCCAGAGATAATAAAAGCAGCAGATTATATTATTGAATTGGGGCCAGGTGCTGGAAATGATGGAGGATATTTGATAAAAAGTGGTTATACACCACCTTTTACTACATTTCTACCTGATTTTTTGGCTTCAGCTAAATAAGTAGCTACTCTATGTAAGAGTGTACCAGCTGTATCTCCTTTTTTAAAGGCAGTTACTCCAATACTTATTGTTACTCGATTATCAATCCCTCGCTGATGTGGCAAATTTCTTTCATAAGTAGCTTTTCTTAAACGTTCTGCTGTCATCATTCCTCGTTCTAAATTTGCATCAGCTATGATAGCAACAAAGCGTCCTCCTTTATAACGAAAAAGAGTATCAGCAGACCTTAACAAACTACACCAAAAAACAGCAAGAACTTGAAGTAAGCTGTCTCCAAATTGATGGCCATAAATATCATTATAACGAGTAAAATGATCCACATCCATCATAAGGGTTGAAAAAATTTTTTCAAACTTTTCTCCATGATAACATTTAAGAGTCAATTCAGTCTCTAATGCTAAATTATTCATTAAGCCAGTAAGAGGATCAGTCATTGCTGCTTTTTTTAAAGCTTTTTGATTTTCAAGAAACGATATCCAATTTTTTATTCTCAATTCAAGTTCGTTAAGATTAATTGGTTTTACCATGATATCTAAAGGTGAAAAAGGCAAAACTCTAAGATTTTGCTTTTCCTCTTCTTCAAGTAAAAAAATGACAGGAATTTCTTTTAAAATAATATGATTTTTTATCTCTTTTATTACTTCAAAACCATCTTTGTCAGGCAAAGTAGGATCAAATACTATAAGATCAGGGACTTCTTCTAAACAGGCATTTAATACTTTTTCTCCTAAAAAAACCCATTTTGTTTTAAATTTATTATTTTCAAAAACCAATAAAAGCAATTTGGCAATAGACGCATTATCTTCCACTATAAGCACACATAAATTAAGCTCATCCATTTTAATTCCTGATAAAAAATAATGGCCGGGAGATAAACCCCCGGCCATTATATGAATTAACCTACTTCTAAACCAACAAACTTGGCGAGTGGTTTTGCCATTGGGTAGGCATAGAGAAGAATTAACTCAACAACCAAGGTATAAATAACTAGAGATTCAATCATAGCAAGACCAATCAAGAGAGTAACTGTAATCTTACCAGAAGCCTCAGGATTTCTTGCAATACCTTCCACTGCGCTCTTAAGACCCCAACCTTGTCCCAAAGAACCACCAAAAGCAGCTATAGCAATACCAAAACCAGCTACAAAAACAGTTGTAATAAAGAACTTCAAACCAGTAGGTCCTACAGCAGCTGCTTCCTGAGCCAACGCCAAGTTAGTTAAAGCCAAAACCAATGCTCCAGCTAAAAGTGCTACCTTCGTCCTCATCCCTTACACCTCCTTTTAAAAGAATTTTAAAATAAGCGGCCTTCTCCCGCTTAATGAGCCTCTTCAATCGCTCCTGCAATATACATTGTACATAACATATAAAAGATAAAAGCTTGGATAAAACATAATAAAATAAATAAGAAATATAAAGGAACTGGTGCTAAATAAGCACCTGCTAAGAAAATCAAAAGACCAATAATTAATTCTTTAGCCACAATATTTCCAAAAAGTCGGAAAGTCAGAGAAAGGATACGAGCAAGACGTCCTATTATTTCAATAGGAATAAATAAAATAGCTAAAGGAAGAATTGGGCCTGTATAATGTCTAATGTATTTTGCACCATGTTTTTTAAGACCTACAAATTCAGCAAAGATTACACCCACAACAGCCATGGATAAATTAGTATTTAAATTTGCTGTTGGTGCCATAAGTCCTGGTGCAAGCCCCATTACGTTACATAAAAAGATATATATAAACAAAGTAGCTACAAGTGGGTAATAAGGTCTTCCCTCTTCTCCTGTAATATCTACTGTAAATTCCTCTAAACCTCCAATAATTAGTTCCCACACATTTTGAACTTTTGTGGGAACAAGTGGTCTAATACTGCTTTTTGCCCAAATTGCCATAAGAATCAGAATTATCATAGCTAACCAACTATTTACTAATTGAGGATAATGATGAGCAAATTCTCCAAGTCCTATTTTTTCAAACAAAACTGTCATAAAAAGAATCGGGTGTTCCATCTGTTACCTCCTATTAAAAATTATTTCTTTTGTTTCCATTAATGCCAAAAGAAAAAGGTTAATTACTACTACTGAAAGACCTAAAACAAGACCAAAAATACTTACCCATCCTTTAATAAGTATTATTGAAATAATTATGCCAATAACAAATAAACGTAATAAAGATTTAGGGATCATACCTTCTTTAGTTTTATTTACTAAAAGTGTATTTACTAAGGTATGATGTAAAAGATGAAAATTAATATTAACTAATAATCCCCCTATTAAAATTCCTAAACTTAATCGCCAAGACATAAAAGGAATAGAAATAATCAATAATATACTTAATACTATCCAATTTCTTTTTTTTAAGATAAAAGGTAATTTGTCAAAATTAGTTTCAATCATTAAATTCCCTTTTTTTTCCCTTCGCGTTGTATCCGCTTCATTATAATAAAAACATTCCTGAACCCTGCAATTACTCCAAAAATCAGAAAAAGTACAATTAAACAATGTGGAAATGGCCAAGTTATCTTTAACCATTTGTCCAAGTAATAACCAATCGCAAGACCAATAATAATTGATAATACAATCGCAAATCCAATTTGCGAAGCATATGTTAATACCTTACTAAATTCAGCAAAAAATTCTTTTAATTCTTTAAGCATTCAAATTTTTTTCTTGACTATCATAATATGAAAAAAAAGTCAACCTTATAGTTTTAACTTTCTTAAATCCTCTATTGGCATTTTTTGTTTTTCATAATCACTTAAATTGTGCTTATTGACTTTTTTTGAAAAAATGTTACCAAAATTCTATGACATTTAAATCTGGATTTGTTTCTATTATTGGAGCACCAAATGTAGGAAAATCCACTTTTTTAAATGCTCTATTACAGCAAAAAATTGCTATTACTTCTTCAAAGCCACAAACTACTAGATATAAAATTAAAGGAGTATTACATTTACCTGAAGCTCAAATTATATTTGTAGATACTCCTGGAATCCATGAAGCAAGTATTCCCTATAACAAGTATATGGTGCAATTGGCTGTTGAAGCCTTGCAAGAAGTAGATTTGATTTTGCTTATGATAGAGCCTTTTCCAAAAGGATTAGAGGACGGACGTCATATTATTTATACTTATTTAAAAGAAGTACCTGAAAAACCATCTATTTTACTTATAAATAAGATTGATAAAATTGCTAAACCTCAACTTCTTCCTATTATTGATGAGTTTAGAAAACTCCATCCTTTTAAAGCGCTTATTCCTATTTCTGCCTTAAAGCAAGCAGGTTTAGGAGATACATTAAAAGAAATCCTTCAATATCTTCCTGAAGGGCCTAAATATTATCCTGAAGATATAATCACAGATCAAACAGAGCGCCAGATAGTTGCAGAAATTATTAGAGAAAAAATTATTAATACAACACGTGATGAAATACCTTATAGTGTAGCAGTAACTGTTGAGGAGTTTAAGGAAATCCCAGAAAAGGACATGCTTTATATTAGTGCGATTATCCATGTAGAGAGAGATTCTCAAAAAGGTATTATTATAGGTAAAAAAGGGCAAAAATTAAAAAGTATTGGTCAGGCAGCTAGAGAAGAATTGGAAGTTATTTTTGGGAAAAAACTTTTTTTAGATTTATTTGTGCGTGTACAGCCCTATTGGCGACGTGATCCAAAAACATGGGGAAAATTAGGGCTTAGATTTTCATAAAATGGTTGCCTTTTTATTTCCAGGACAGGGCTCACAATATATTGGTATGGGAAAGAATATATGGGAAAAATCGCAAAAAGTAAAAGAAATATTTACTCTAGCTAGCGATATATGTAACATAGACTTAGTTAAATTGTGTTTTGAAGGTCCTATTGAAGAATTGACAAAAACAATTAATCTTCAACCTGCTTTAACTTCCGTAGAAATTGGTATTTTTTCATGTTTATTAGAAAAAAATATATTACCTGAAGCTGTAGCAGGTCATAGTTTAGGAGAATATCCAGCGCTTTATGCTGCTGGTGTACTTTCTCTTGAAGATACATTTAAAGCAGTAAAAGAAAGGGCATATCTTATGGAAGAAGCTGCTAAAAAACATCCTGGAAGTATGCTTGCTATTGTTAAATTAGACTTGGAAACAGTAAAAAATATATTGTTAGAATATAAAGAGGCAGAGCTAGCTAATTATAATTCTCCTCAACAAATTGTTATTAGTGGAAATCCTGAAATTTTGACAAAAATTTCGCAAAGAATAAAAGATTTAGGTGGACGTGGGATTCCTTTAAAAGTAAGTGGAGCTTGGCATAGCTCTTTTATAAAAGAGGCACAAGAAAGATTTAAGGAATTTCTTGAAAATATATCTTTTAAGACTCCAAAAATTAAGATATATTTTAATGTGACAGCTAAAGCAGAAACCGATCCAGAAAAAATTAAAGAGATTATGTGGAAACAATTATGTTCGCCTGTACTTTGGTGTGAGGAGATTAAAAATATATATAAAGATGGAATTGATACATTTGTAGAAGTTGGACCAAAACAAGTACTTGCTAGTCTTTTAAAATACATTTTGCCTAAAGATAGTTATAAAGTTTTTACAGTAGAGAATATTTCTGATATTCAAAAATTATCTAAAGATTGGGAGGAAAAATGAAATTACCTTTTCCAGAAACTCCTAGATGTCCATTTTGTAATCAAATAATTGAACCTCCAAAAGAATTACGTCAAAGAAAGCCAAATGAATTTCCAGTAGGTATATGTGAACATTGTGGTGCAGTGTATGCTTATGATGTCTCAGGGAAAAATAGGGGAGCAGCCTTTCTTGAAGCCCTTTTATTTGCATGTAATTATGATTGGGATTTATGTCTTCAATTATCACCAGGAAAGGATTATGAAGATGCTTGGATAGAACATTATGATGGTATTACCCATACAGTAGTGCCAACAGAATCATTTGAAGGAAGATCAATCCCTGGTGTCCTTATCTTTGTTAAAACTCATAAGGAAATTCAAGAAGTTACTCAGCCTGTTATAAAAGAAAAAATTAAAGAAGCTTTACCAAAAATCACACATAAAATATGTCCTAGAGCATTTTCTAAAAAAGAAATACGTAAAATGGTAATGGAAAATAAAGTAGAAGAAATTATATCTTTGGCTGAAAAAGATACACGGGTAGTAACTGAATTGCAACGGATGCTTTATACTGTAGATGAGTCATTGCGTTGGCGTACTATCGAAATTTTAGGAAAAGTAAGTGAAAGAGTGGCAGATAAAAGACCAGATATTATTAGCAAATTGCTTTATCGTCTTCTCTATAGCACTTCTGACTCAGCAGCTTCAGCTTGGGGAGCTATTGAGGCTGCAGCTACTATCATCAGCTATAGACCAGATATATTCGCTGATTATGTTCGTTCTCTTTTCTCATTTTTCTTAGATAAAGAATTACATAGAGAACTCACATGGGCTATTGGTAGAATTGCTGGTAAAAAGCCAGAGCTTGTTAGATATGCCTTTTCTACCCTTTGCTCTTTTTTAAAAGCAGAAGATCCTGTTTTAAGAGGTTATGCGGTTTGGGCTTTAGGTGAAATGAAAAACAAAGAAGCTATAAAAGAGATAAAAGCGTTGGAAAATGATAATCATTTTATACGTATATATAAAGATGGAGAAGTAAAAGAAGAAACAATAAGCCAATTAGTTAAAGAAGCTACTGCTAAACTTGAAGGATGCTTATAAAGTATCTTGTTTCTTCTCCTTATGGGGATATTACGGTAAGTAAAGAAAAGTTATTGCTTCCTCTAGATGGAGATCCATTAAAAACACCTTATGAAAATTATTTTTCTTCTATATATATTTTTATTCAAAATAAGCTTAAATCTATATTAAAAATTTTAAGTAAAAAATTTAATAAAAATATTTTCTCAAAAGATATTAAAGAAGTCTTAATTAGAGCTGAAAAACATGGTTTTTTTTATCATCCAGCTAGTGTAGAATTTATAATAGATAGGAAAAAAATAAAATTTGGAGTAAATGTAGCTATTTCTGAAATAGGAAAAAAATGGTTAAAGGAAGAATTTAAAATTTTAAAAGAATTAAATCAAAAATTTAATCCATCTTATTTACCAAAAGTTTATTTTTCAGATGAAATAAATTCTATGCAGATGGTATTTACTGACTGGTTTGAAAACTATCATGAATTTCATCTTTCAAGAGATGAAGAAGGTAAACAAATATTAACTCTTTGGGATTTTAACCAAGGTTATAAAGTACTTTCAAAAAAACAGGCATTTGAGATATACAAACAGGCTGCAAAAATCCTTACTTATTATTATGATATTGAAAATTTTAATCAAATCTATCCTTGGCATCATGCAGCAGGTGATTTTGTAGCAAAAGTAGAAGATAAAAAAATAGATGTACGTTTAACTACTGCTAGAAAATATAAACCAGTTATTGTATTTTATGAAAAAAATTATGCTAATATTCTTATTGCTCTTTTTTATTTTTTCTTAGATTTGACTTTAAGAATGAGAATTGACCGATTAGATGGTGTAGGAGAAATCCTTTGGGCAGATGATTATTGCCTTTATGCAACAGTTGAGGGTTTTTTTGATGCATTAAAATCAAAAACTGATTTAAATAAATTTTTATGCTTATTAAAATCTTTTAATCTTTCAGAGCTAAAGCTTGCTTTTGAAGGGTTGATAAAATTATATGAAGGAAAAGAAGAATATTTTTTAATAACTAAAAATTTAGAAGAACACATTAAAAAACTTCATACTATTCTACAAACTCTCCTTTAAGGATTAATTCTAAAGGTAATTTTAAAGCCCAAGATAAAGGCATCATAAGAAGAGATCTTTCAGGATGAGCTGAGCCAAATTTTATTAAAAGTTCTTCTGAAAGTTTATTAAGCTCATGATATATCTTATCTAATCGAATAGTTGGATAAGTTACTCCTTTTTGAAAACCAGAAAGACCACAGACACAAACTTTCCCATCTTCAACAGTAAAAGGTACACCATATATACGACAAATAATGGGACGTTTTTCATAAAGTATACATTCATCACTTCTTGTTAAAAAAGGACATCTTACTCGCTGTTTCCCCAAACCATAAGCCTTCATCTTTGGATCATCATCAAAGACACTAAGCCTATCCTTTGCTCGCCATATATCAGCTTCAGCTTTTTCTACTTGGCGAAAAATATCTTTTTTTATTCTTGTATCTAAACGGTTAAAATGATAATTTAAATAAGCTGCCTCTATTGGGAATAAACCAAAAGGAGCATAACAACAGTCACAGCAATGAATACGACATCTTACAGCACCAGGGTATTTTTCTTGAATACTGCGAAAAAGAATATCTGCTTTTTTGGCTAAAAATTCATATCTTTCAAATAAATCACCGAGCATTAGACTTTTCCCTATAAGATTCAAGCAATTTAATAAAATCTGGATGAGGATCAAAACCAAGCTCAATAGCTTTATCAAGATGCTCAATTGCTTTTTTATAATCTCCTTTTAAGTAATAAGCATAAGCGAGATTATTATGACCAAGAGCAAAATTAGGTGCCATTTTAAGCATTTTTTTATTTATCTCAATACTTTTTTCTAAATCTCCTTTTTGAAGATAAGCATTAGCCAAATTACACATAGCTTGTACAATTTTAGGATTCAATTCAAGTGCCTTTTCTAAAGCTTCAATAGCTTTATCTGTTTCACCAAGTTGTAGATAGGCAAAACCTAAATTAGCATATCCTCTCGCATATCTAGGTTCTATTTCTATAGCCCTTAAATTTGCTTTAACAACATTTTCCATCTCACCTTTTTTAAAATAAATATAACCGAGATTGACATAGGCTTCAAACATCCGAAGACCTTCATCAATAGATTCCTCAAATGCTTCTATTGCCTCATCTAATTTACCTTGATGCATAAGAGCTACACCAAGATTGTAATAAGCACTAGCACATTCTGGGTTTTCTAAAAGCAATCTTTTTTGTTTAAAAATAAACTCTTCAATTGTTTGAGGTCTTTTCATAATTACTCCTGCGATTTAAAAGCCATAAAAAAAAGGTGGCTGGTATTAAAACCAACCACCCTATTTTTAAAATTCTCTATTCACCCGTACCTGCCTTTTCTGCAGAAATACCCCTTCCTTTCAAACCATACATAGTTGTACTGCCAGTAGAAAAATATTCCAAAACACCTTCATTTACTAATTCTGTGGCTGCTTTTTTAATATCTCTTGATTTAGCATCTGGAATAACCTTCTTCACTGCCTTTTCCATATCTTTAAAATAAAATTTAGTCTTTTTCCCTTTTCCTGCATATTCAACAATCACTTTTTTAATATCTTCAAGTCCCATATTTATCACCTCTTTTCATAAATTATTTTTTAAGCCCGCCTACGGCCTCAGCTATCTTCCATACATGCTCTGTGTACTTAAATTGTGTTGTTGTTCTATAAGTATCATAGGCCAGGCGGTAATCATCAAGCAAATGCCAAGTAAATGGTATTTCACATAATTCAAAAAATCTTTCCCAACCAATCCTTTCTGCCCATTCACCAAGTCTTTCATATTTTCTAGCATGTTTAGCATAAACCTCAACAATCTTTCTAATAGTCTTTGTTACTTCTGGCCAACGTGGTGGATTATTAGGTAAATAGTCCACAACCACTTTAGAGAATTTAGGACCACTTTTTCTATTTGAAATTTTTCCTCCTGCAAGGATAACTATACCATCACCTTCTTTATCTGCCAGTGGTGTAGCCAAACACATTGTATAACAATTTCCACAGAACATACATCTTTGTTCATTTACTCTAACTGTCTTTGTCCCGTCTTCCAAAGTTACTGGACGAATAGCACCTAAAGGACAAGCAGCTACTACTAATGGAATTTCACAAACTTTTGATATTACTTCATCATCAATCATAGGTGGTTTACGATGATAACCAAGAATAGCAATATCAGAACAGTGAACTGCCCCACACATGTTTAAACAACAGGCAAGAGATACTCTTAATTTCGCTGGCAGTGTCATGCTCTTAAAATAGTCAAATAGTTCATCCATTACAGATTTTACTACACCAGATGCATCTGTAGCTGGTGTATGGCAATGAATCCAACCTTGAGTATGAACAATATTTGTAATAGAACAACCTGTACCACCTACTGGAAACTTATAACTACCTGCAGGGAATTTTCTGCTTTCTAAATCTTTCTTTAATTCTCTAGCTTTTTCTTCGCTATCAGTAATAAACTCAACACAATTGCGTGTTGTCCATCTAACATAACCATCACAATACTTATCTGCAATATCACAAATTTCACGGATATGTTCAGCAGTCATTAATCTAGCACCACCAACCCTTACTGTATATACCTTTTCACCTGTTTCAGACACATGCATTAAAATCCCTGGTTCTAATATCTCATGATATAACCATTTTCCATAGTTCCTCCTAATAATAGGAGGGAAAAACTGCCAATAATGTGGTGGCCCAATATCAGTAATCCTATTTTCTAACGGTTTTTCTGGATCATAATAACCATATTTCCCTTTAGACATAGCACACCTCCTTTTTTATCTTGGATGTCTCTTTCTAAATTCTTTAATATCTCTTTTCCATCCACCAGGCACTTCTTCTTCTTTCCAATAAATATATGGGTTAGAGCGAGGCTCTTTTACCATCTGTGGTGCTGGTGGTATCTCAAGAATCTCTGTAACAAACCGCCACAGACCCCAACGCTGAATCAATTCACCCAAACGTTCACGATTTTTACCTTCTTCCATCCACCAATCCCAAACTTTTTCAACAATTGCCTTTATATTATCATAAGGTTTTTCTGTATACATAAATGGAATACCTACTAAAGACATCTGCGCACCTTCAAGAATAGGTGCTTTAGCACCAAAAAGAATGCTTAGACCTGTATCTACACCGGGTCTTAATGCCCTTGGCATAACAGCAATACAATGCATACAACGTACACATTCCTTATTATCAATCTTTAATTCCTTACCATCCCATTCCATACATTGGGCAGGACAGAGATCAATTACTTCTTTTTGAATATCAAATGGACCCCAATCTCTGTCTCTAAAAGCACCTCCATTAGGTGGAATTTCTCCTGCTACATAAGCTCTTACTGCTTCTTGATCAATGCGAATTTCATCTTTCCAAGTACCAATATAAGACATATCTGCTCTAGCAATACTAGCCACGCAGCAATTTGGACAACCATCAAATTTAAATTTAAACTTATATGGAAATGCTGGTCTATGTAACTCATCTTGATAATACATAGTCATTTCATAACACATATCCTGTGTATCAATACAAGACCATTCACACCTTGCCTTTCCAATACAACAAGAAGGAGTCCTTAAATTTGAACCAGAACCACCTAAGTCAACACCCAAATCATGGGTTAAATCAAAGAATATAGGTTCTAATTGTTCAGTAACAGCTCCTAAGAAGACAGTATCACCAGTAGAACCATGCATGTTTGTAATACCACTACCACGATATTCACAAATATCCGCTAAACCTCTTAAATAATCTGTGTTATAAAACTTACTAGCAGGCTGATTAATCCTAAGAGTATGAAATGCCCAAATTGCAGGAAATTTCTCTTGTGCGTCAGAATATCTACCAATTACACCACCTCCATAACCGAATACACCAATAATTCCACCATGTTTCCAATGGGTTTCTTTATCTATATAAGAGAGCTGAAGCTGACCTAATAAATCCTCACAACATTCCATTGGTCCTTGCAAATTCTCTTGCCCAAGTTTACGCCTATGTAAAGCCTCTCTTTTTATATCACTAACAAAACTAGGCCAAGGCCCTTTCTCTAGCTCTTCAAGCATAGGAATATCATGTTTGATTTTAAACTCTTTTAATTCTTCTTCAGTATAATTGTGTAATTGTTCGTCAGTAAAAATCCTTACATCTTCATAAGTTTTATGACCTTCTACTTCTTTATCCCACATTTTTTCTTGCCCTTCAGCTGCCATATCTTTTACCTCCTTCTTTTGTTTTTAGATTTTTCAAATTTACCATATTTTTTAACTAAACCTCTTTTAACTTCCACCTCCTTCCTTCTTCTGTTGTATTTTCAAATATAATCTGCTCTTTCATTTTTGTCAAGAAAAAATTTATACCTTTCCATAATATCTTTCATGAATCATCACCACTGTTCTATAAACAATATGAGCAAATTTGGAATAAGGTAAGTAAACAAAAAGTGTAAATACAAAGCCTACATGTATTAAATATGAACCATAAGCTAATTTTGCAATATGAATTAATCTAAAAAATTCTGCACAAAATCCAGTGATACCTACTGCTAAAATAACAACAATTAAACTCCAATCCCAATAAGTAGAAACAGTTTGTTTATCTTGTATTCTGTTAATAAGAATAGTTAAAATTCCAATAAGAAGAAGTATTCCACCTAAATTAGCCAAAATCTTTACAGGATGGCTTAATGGAAATGGTATTTCTATATGAAGAATATATTCAGCTAACACATCTATAGAAGTTACAATAGCTAAAGCAATAAAACTCCATAATAGCAACATATGAGGTAATGCTCTACCTTTATTTGCCTCACATTTATAAAAACGGCTATGAGCTAAAATTTCTTTTAAAGTTGATATAATTATGCCTATCCATCCTCCTTTTAAAATCAACTGAAATCTACTTGGTGGCTCAAGTCCTTCACTCATGTCATTCCAAAATTGTTTTATGCTTTTTGCTAAAGAAACAATAAGAAAAAAAGTAAGGGGAAGAAAGACAGCATCTATGTAATAAGTAGGAAGAAAATTAGAAGGACGAATTTCTTCTCCAGTTGGTCTATGTCCAGTAATTGCAAGTAAAAGCAATAGAATAACAATAGGAAATGCTATTAATAATGGAAGAGATTTAGGAGTCTTTACAAAATTCGCTAACCATTTTGGACGTGCATATTCATTAATTACATATGCTCTAATAGCAGCTAGAACATCACCTGGTCGTGCACCACGTGGGCAATAAAGAGAACAATCATTACAATTATGACATAACCATACTGCAGGATCCTTCACTAACTTATCTTTCTGACCCCATTGAGCAAGAATCATCTGTCTACGTGGAAATGGATTTTCTTCTGGTGCAAGTGGGCAGACTACTGCACAAGTAGCACACTGAAAACATTTTTTTACCGAATCCCCACCTAATTCTATTACACCCTTAATAAAATTTACATCTGGCTCCACCACACGACCATTTGCCATCTTAAACCCTCCTTACCATCCTTTAAATGGGTTAGGACCTAACTCTTTAATTCTAGCAATAAAATTATCAACAATTTCAGGTAGCTTATTATAATCAGTAATTGCTACCTGAACTAATTGCGCCCTTTCTGCTTCAAGACCTAAATTATCTAATGTCTCCTGAAGCTTACCCATGCGATAATTAGCAAGTTCACTACCTCTTACAAAATGACACTGATAATCATCTCCATATTTACAACCCAAAAGCAAAACACCATCTATACCACGAGATAAAGCGTCTGAAATAAAAACAAGATTCACAGAACCAAGACAACGGACAGGTATTACTCTTAACAATGGTGAATAATGCAAATGATTAATTCCTGCCATATCTAAAGCAGGATAAGCATCATTTTCACAAGCAAAACAAAGAATTCTCAATTTCTCTTCATCATCTTCAGGTACAGATATAGCTTTAATCATAGAAGAAATAATATCTATATTATAATTTTGGAAACCAACAATCCTTTCAGGACAAGCACCCATACATACACCACAACGGCGACATCTAAAAACATTAGGTTTAGGTGTACCTTTTTCATCCTCATCAAGGGCACCAAATGGACATTCTTGTGTACAACGTTTACATTGTGTACATCTTTGGAAGAAAAATACAGGAAAACTTAAATCACCTGCTCTTGGATGAACAGCTCCACCACGAGATTCTAATTCTATACACTGGATAGCTTTTAAAGCAGCACCAGTAGCATCTCTAATGCATCCATCAATATCTAAAGGTTGACGGACACAACCAGCTGGATAAATACCTGTACGTCTTGATTCATATGGGAAACAGATAAAATTTGAATCAGCTAAACTGTATTTTAAAACAGGTACTTCTGGCCCTTGACGATAAGCCAAGTTCAAAATACCTTCCCAAGGCTGGGGTGTTTCTGCAATAGTTTTTTCAATTACTTCTGGCTCCTCTTGACCAGTTAAACCATATCGTTGAAATACCTCTTCACGAGTAGTAGGTAATCCTTCCATAGTAGATACCATTCCTATAGCTAATACTACAAGGTCTGCTTTTACTGTAATTTTTTCACCAAGAAGGGTATTATCTACTTCAACATTTAAAGTTTTATCTTCATTTTCAGTAATACCAACTATATCACCTTTTGTAAGGAAGATACCTGGATCATTTTGTGCATTTTTATAGAATTCTTCATATTGACCTGGTGTACGCATATCTCGATAAAAAATATATGCTTTTGCTTCACTATTTAAAGCACGCACATACATAGCTTGTTTCAAAGATACTAAACAACAGTAAGAAGAACAATAAGGTAAATGATCTTTATCTCTTTGACCAGCGCATAAGATAAAAGCTACATTTTTAGCAGGTTGACCAGTAGCAGGAGATGTTATTTGGCCTTTTTTGGCCATTTCTTCCATTTCAATATTTGTAATTACATTTTTAAATTTTCCATAACCAAGATGCTCCAACTTATTAGCATCATAAGGTTTCCAACCTGTTGCTAAAATAATTGTGCCAACAGTTATTTGTTCTGTACTGCTTCCTTTTAATGTAACTTTAAAATGACCTGGTTGCCCTTCTGTTTTTTCAATTGTGGTAGAAGTATAAACTTTAATTTTTGGATGAGTTTGGACTGCTCTAATTTTTTCTTCAATTCCTGTATCCATTAATTCTTTATAAGGTGGAGAGCTAGGATATGTTTTCCACCATTTTGCTACCCATCCACCTAGTTGAGCCTCTTTTTCTATTAATATTACATCATAATTAGCATTAGCTGCCTCAAGAGCAGCTGTTAAACCTGTAATACCACCTCCAACAACAAGAATGGTTTTATTATATGGCTCTTCCTCTGAATAACCAGTTGGAATCTCCACCTTTTGTGCTTTAGCAACAGCCATCCTTAAATAATCTTCTGCCATTTCTTGAGTAAAATCATTTTTAGGAGATTGACACCAAGCTACTCCTTCTCTTATATTTGCTCTCTCTACAACTATCTCTGGCCCAAAATTAAAAACATCCCAATTTACACGATGAGAACAAGCAGCAATAATAACTGTATTAATCCCTTCCTTTTCTATATCTTCTTTAATTAATTTTAATCCATCTGCTAAACAAAGGCTTTCATGTGTTTTACACGGCAATTTTAATTCTTCTGTTACTACTTGGGAAAGTTTTTCTATATCAATTGCGTCCCCAATACCACACCCTGTACAAATATAAACACTAAGTTTTTTTTCCATTTTAGAATTACCTCCTCACAATGGATTGAATGGCTTTAAGTGCTGCTGCTGTAGCGTCTTGAACTGAAGAAGCCACATCCATTGGTCTTTTAGCACATCCTGCAGGATAAATACCACTATCAGAATTAGAAACAATAAATTTAAAATCATCATAAGAAACATCGGCTGGGACTTTTTCCTCAGCCGTTACTGGCATCATGCCAGTAGCAAGGACTACCATATCTACTTCTTGTGATGTTCTTTTACCAGATAAAATATCTTCAGCCTCAACTAATAAACTTTTATCAGGTTTTTCAGTGATTTTTGCCACTTTTCCTTTAATAAAATAAACATCCTTATATTCTTTTATCCGATTATAAAAATCTTCAAAACGGCCATATGCTCTTAAATCAATATAAAAGATATAAACTTTAGCATCAGGATATTGCTCTTTAACATATCCAGCCTGTTTCATGGAGGCTAAACAACAAATTGCTGAACAGTAAGGTAGGTGATTTTCATCACGTGAACCTGCACATTGGACAAATGCTATACTCTTTATTTCTTTATTATCTGAAGGTCTTAATATTTTCCCTTTTGTTGGGCCATTTACAGCTGCCAGTCTTTCCATCATAACATTAGTGATAACATTTTTATATTTACCAAAACCAAGGTTATCCATTTTAGTTGCATCATAGGGTTTCCAACCTGTAGCCCAAATAATGGCACCTACTTTTAAATTTACTGTTTTTTCTTTCTCCTCTAAATTTATTGCTTTATAAGCACATGCCTGAACACATTTACCACATTTGTCACATACAGTATCATCTATTACATATTTAGCAGGAAAAGCCATTTCATGTGGCAGATAAATAGCTTTTGTCTTTGAAAGACCATAATTAAATTCATCATCTCTTTCTATTGGACAAACTTCAACACATTTTCCACAAATAGTACAATTGTTATTAACATAACGAGGTTTCAATTTTATAGTAACATCAAAATTGCCTGCTTGACCTGAAATCTTTTCTACTTCAGCTAAAGTAAAGAATTTTATGCGTGGATTGTCTTTAATACGCCTAAAATTTATTTCTAAACCACAATAGGGAGGGCAGAGTTTTGGGAAATAATGATGTAACTGAGCAACTCTTCCGCCAAGATACGGCCGCTTTTCAACAAGAATAACATCATAACCAACCTCACCAATCTCTACTGCTGCTGTTAAACCACTCATGCCCCCACCAACAACTAAAATAGTTTGCGTACTTTTTCCCTCTGCCATTCTAATCCTCCACTTATTCTTTACCCGTCAACATCGAATTCGTGATAAAAAGAAAAAATTAAAAAACCGGGTGCCCTTAAGGGCACCCGGCATATTAATTAGTCAATAGGCAAGGGGATATAAGGTCTCTCAAACATTTCCCACTCACCAGTCTCAGGATTAAGCTTGGAAAGCACAAACTTCTTCCAGTTCTGCTCATCAATATCTGGATAATCAGAACGATAGTAATAACCAGGCCATCTGGTCTCCTTCCTATAAAGGAGATGACGCATATGACATTCAGCTGTAATCAAACGGTGATAGTTTTCCCATGCACGCATCAATTCATGGAGATTTTCAGCTGCCAATTGTTTTGAGTCCTCTTTTAACATCTGGAGTTTCTCTAAGCCTCTGAGTAATGCAGGTTCATTAGTAGTATATTGTGTACCAATACCACCTGCATATTCATCCATAATCTTGTTAAGGCGGAAGACAAACTGTTTAGGTCTAATATAGAATGGATTTACATTAGGATCAGTGGTATAACCCTTATGTTCCTCAAATGTCTTAAGAGGTCTGTAAACTTCTTCCATTATAGCCTTTATATCACCGCGAGGTGAAGGTTCAAAATCCTTATGATCAAGGATGTATTTAATGGCTGCTTTTGCAGCAATCCTTCCTTCTGCATGAGAACCAGAAGAGAACTTATGGGCAGAAGCACCCACACCATCACCAGCAGTAAATAAACCTTCTACTGTAGTCATACGGTTGTACATACCAGAGAAGTCAGACTTATATTCTTCAGGCATAAGATCTTCTGGACCACAACACCAAGCACCATTTGCACCAGAGTGTGAACCCATAAGATATGGTTCTGAAGGCATAATTTCAGATTTGACCTTGTCAGGCTCAACGTTTTCAGCAGCCCAAAGGATTGACTGGCTTACTGTCATATCAAGGAAGTCTTCCCATGCCTCAGCTTCAAGCTTCTTTGCACGCTTTGGATCTGCCTCCATAATAGCCTTCATTGCAGCTTCAGTTCTCATAAAGATTGGGAACTTTCCTCCAAACATATCAAGCATCATAGCATGGTTTCTTAAACAAGTAGGAGTTGGTTTAACAAGACCATAAGGAGCATATTTTTCAATATCTGCCTTTCTGGTCTTCATATATTCTTCATCAAATGCATTAGTAGCATAGGCTTTAAACAGTAAGAACCAAGCACCTACTGGACCATAACCATCTTTATAACGGGCAGGAACAAAACGGCATTCCATATTTACATGAGCAGCACCTACTTCTAACATCATAGCATAAGTAGAACCAGCATTCCAAGGAGGATACCAAGCACGTCCATAACCTTCACCTGTGGAACGTGGACGGAAAATATGAACTGCACCACCACAGGCAACTATAATTGCTTTTGCTTTAAAGAAATAAAATTTATTTTCTCTTACACTGAAACCAACTGCACCAGCAATTCTATTAGGATGTTTTTCATCTAATAAAAGTTTTACAACAAATACACGCTCAAGGATATTTTCTTCACCAAGAGCATTCTTTGCTGCTTCAGCTATAATGCACTTATAAGACTCACCATTAATCATAATTTGCCAAGTACCTTCACGGACATATTTGCCTTCTTCATTCTTCCAAATAGGAAGACCCCATTTTTCAAAAAGATGAACTGAGCCATCTACATGTCTACCTACATCATAAACTAGGTCTTCACGTACAACACCCATTAAATCTTGACGAACATATTTTACATATTCTTCAGGAGTTCTGTCACCTTTTGTACCACCTACTTCTGGAGCAGCTCTTCCACTCATTCCAAGATATGTATTGATGGCGGATAAACCTTGAGCGACTGCACCACTTCTTTCTAAGGCTGCCTTATCTACTAAAATCACTTTAATATCATCACCAGCCCAATATTTTGCTTCCACAGCCGCCCCACAGGCAGCCATACCGCCACCAACAATTAATAAATCAGTATTAATTTCGACAACTTCAAATTCTGCCATAATTTCTTACCTCCTAATTTTTTTGCTTACTTTTTAATAGTAGGTAATTCGCCTACTTCTAATATTTCAGGTTCTGCAAAAAGATAATTATCACCTATCTTGGAACGATCTGCTGGTGGATAACCAGCATATACATCAATTGAACCTTCTGGAGTTGTCCGAATTGGGAATTTAAACCGTTTAATTAGACCATTTCTGAATTTTACTGTCCACATAATGGAATCTGTACCACGCATTGGGATAACACTTGCTCCCAATGGTACAAAATCAGTATAACCTCTTACTTCAATAGCCTGTTGTGGACAGATCTTTACACAAGAATAACATTCCCAACACATGTCAGGCTCTTGATTATAAGCCTTCATGATCTCTCTATTAAGCACCATCAAATCATTTGGACAAATATACTGACATGCTGTTCTGGGAGCAGATTGACACCCATCACATTTTTCTACTTTTACAAAACTTGGCATACTTACACCTCCATTTTTTGTTTTAAGCTAAAAATAAGTCTATTTTTTTATCTTTATAACTTATCCCATCCCACCTCCTTTCTCCCTTTTAACCAGTGGTATATATAACATAAGCTCATGATTCTGTCAAGGAAAAAATTTATTTTTTATTTTTTTACTGGCATAAGGCACTATTTTATGTTAAATTGAATTTGTGGAATGTAGTGAAAAAGTAGCAGTTTATTCTGTTTTTTTTAATTCTTCTCTTGTTATATTAAAATATTTTTTTGCTCAGTTTTCTGGAAGTCTTGCCATTATGGCAGATGCTATTCACTCACTTACAGATGTAATTGCCTCATTGGCTATTCTAGTAGGTATAAAAATTTCAAAACGCCAATCTAAACAATTCCCTTATGGTCTTTATAAAGTTGAAAATCTTGTTTCTCTAGCTATGTCTATTCTTATAATATGGGTTGGCTTTGAAATTATTAAAATAGCCTTTGGTCGTGAGTGTCAGATTAAAACAACACAATTACCTTTAACTTTATTCGGCATATTTTTAATCATTATATTTACTTTTCTTTTTTCAAAATACGAATATAACATAGGCAAAAGACTTAATTCTCCAAGCCTTATTAGTGATGCTCAACATATAAAAGCTGATATGCTTTCTACTGTAGCAGTATTTGCAGGATTAATTGGAGAATATTTGAATATTCATCTTGATAGAACAGTTGCCTTTTTAGTAGCTTTATTTGTTATAAAAGCTGGAGGTAAAATTTTTATTGAAAGTATAAAAATATTATTAGAAGCCTCTCTTGATACCTCAACATTAGAAAAAGTAAAAAATATTGTGCTTTCACATCCAGCTGTAAAAGAAATTAAAGAAATTCGGGGAAGAAGTTCAGGAAGGTATAAATTTATTGAGCTTATTTTGATCTTAAAAGTATCTGAATTTAAAAAGGCCCATTCTGTTACAGAAGAAATTGAAAAAAAGATTAAGGAAGAAATTTGGGGTGTTGATCATGTTCTTATCCATTATGAACCTTTAGAAAAAGATTGAATGTTAAATTAATCAGCTAAAGTAGTCAAATCACCAGGATCAAGTCCTAATTCTCTTGCCTTTAATACACGATGCATAATCTTTCCATCTCTTGTTTTTGGAAGACTATCTACAAATTCAATTGATTTAATAATAACAATAGAACCAAGTACTTTTCTTACATGTTTTCTTAACTCTTTATCTAATTCTTCACTAGGTTTATATTTTGCTTTTAGTACTACAAATACCTTAGCTACCTCACCTTTAATTGGATCAGGTACACCAATACAGGCTGCTTCTGCTACAGCATGATGAGATACAAAGGCACTTTCTACTTCAACTGTACCAATTCGATAACCTCCAATATTCATTACATCATCTGCCCGACCTTGAATCCAAAAGTAACCATCTTCATCTTTTCTTGCTACATCGCCAGTGGTATAAACTCCGCCAGGAATTATTTCCCAGTATTGTTCTTTATATTTTTGTGGATCTCCCCATAATGTTCTAAACATAGCAGGCCATGGTCGTTTAATAACAAGAAACCCACCTTTGCCTGCTGGCACAGGTTTACCTTCTTTATCTACTACATCAGCAATAACCCCAGGAAATGGTTTTGTTGCTGAACCAGGTTTTAAAAGGGCTACAGGTAAAGGAGTGATCATAAACATACCTGTTTCTGTCTGCCACCAAGTATCCATAATGGGACACCTTTCTCGACCAACATTTTCATAATACCAAATCCAAGCCTCAGGATTTATAGGTTCACCTACTGTACCTAATAGACGAAGTGTTTTTAAACTATATCGGCGAGGAAGTTCTCGCCCAAATCGCATAAGCATCCTGATAGTAGTGGGAGCAGTATAAAGAACAGTAATACCAAATTTATCAATAATTTGCCACATTCTGTCGGGTTTAGGATAAAGAGGATGACCTTCATACATTACTGTTGTTGCTCCACAAAGTAGTGGACCATAAATAAGATAACTATGACCTGTCACCCAACCTACATCAGCTGCACACCAATATATATCTGTTTCTTTAATATCAAATACCCATTTTAAAGTCCGGTAGACTCCTACCATATAACCACCATGAACATGAAGAACACCTTTAGGCTCTCCTGTTGTACCAGAAGTATGGAGAATGTATAAAGGATGCTCAGCATCTAAAATTTCAGTCTCACATTCCTCAGAAGCACCTTCCATTAAATCATGCCACCAAAGATAACGACCATCTGACATATCAATAGGTTCTCCTGTCCTTTTCACCACAATTACATGCTCAACACTAGGAGACTCAAGCATTGCTTCATCTACTAAATCTTTTAAAAGAATTATTTTTCCATTTCGATAAGCACCATCAGCTGTTACAATTATTTTTGCTTTAGTATCATTTATTCTCTCCTTAAGAGCTGTAGCACTAAAACCTGCATAAACTACAGTATGGATAGCACCAATTTTAGCACAGCCAAGCATAGCAATAGCTGTTTCAAGTAGATTAGGCATATAAATAACTACTCGATCACCCTTTTTCACACCCAGTGATTTTAAAACATTTCCAAATTGGTTTACCCGCCGATAAAGTTCATAATAAGTTAATTTCTTTTTTTGTTCAGGTGGCTCACCTTGCCAGATGATAGCTACTTTATTTTTTCGAAAACCATTAATGTGTCTATCAACTGCATTATGTACAATATTACATTTTGCTCCAACAAACCATTTGTAAAATGGAGCATTACTTTCATCTAGCACTTTATCCCATTTTTTAAACCATTCTAATTCTTCAGCAGCTTCTTCCCAAAATCCCTCCAAATCATGAGTACCTCTTTCTAAAGCCTCCTGATATTCTTTAGGACTGACATTAGCTTCTACTACTACTTCAGGTAATGGGCGAAATACTCGTGCCTCTTCTAAAAGAGCCTCTATTGTTTCTTTAAACTCTATCTTTTCAGCCATAAATTTTTCCTCCTTAACTGTCTTTATAGGTAATATTATATTATTTGTCAAT
>Ga0209410_1000330_pt1 | contig 21606 bp, 23 predicted proteins | sample Mar14436cmmetaG_FD_184135 | JGI IMG/M metagenome (GOLD analysis project Ga0209410, IMG submission 184135) | Marine hydrothermal vent microbial communities from Guaymas Basin, Gulf of California to study Microbial Dark Matter (Phase II) - Marker... ... | reverse complement strand
CGTTATTTTTGTTCTTTGGAAACATCAAGTTTGAATCGAAGCATTAGCGTCAATTGCATTTTCAATCACATTGGATTGTTTGATTGAGATTAAAGTTCAACAGCCGTCCTTCCTCTCCTCGACAAATCTCGGAGCTTCCGGGCGGCTGAAAAGGGGTATGGTGAAAAAAAACGGCACCGAATCCGGTGCCGTGATGATTTTTGGTGATCACTCAGAAATTCAAAATGACACTTTCCGACTGGAATGGAATATTTAACTTCAGAGTTGGTAAGGTAACGACAGCTTTTCCATCACTGACCGTTATCACGACCTCGTAGGTTCCCGTACTATCATAGGTATGAGAAGCATCAACAGTTCCTGTAGTAATGTTCTCCTCGGAGAATTTTTCAGAACCATCTCCCCAATCGATCTCAACGGTTAAAGGATCATTATCGGGATCTGAAAGGGTGAGAGTCAGTGTCACAGCATTTCCTGTTCCACTGATTTCAATTGACTCCACCACAGGTTTTCTGTTGAACAGAAAACATCCACTCATAACCAGTACAAGCGTTAAAACTAATGCGAGTAAAACAAACCTTTTCATATCGTCAGACCTCCTCACCTCAGTGTTTTTCTAATATTATACATCCATTTGAAAGCCTTCTCCAAATTTTTCGACACATATGATAACATTAGCACATGATAAGGAGGTGGAAGTGTGAAAAAATACACACTTTTCATTGTACTTGCGATAATCGCCGTGTATTTCCTGACAGGCATATTCCAGGTGGGACCTTCAGAAGTTGCCCTGGTCAAAACATTTGGTAAATACTCTTACATGGCACAACCTGGTATACATTACAGGTTGCCTTACCCTTTCCAAAGCCATGTCAGGGTGGATGTTGCAACGGTCAGGAAGGTTGAAATAGGTTTTCGAAGTATCATGAGAGGTTCCAACATCGATTACGTTTCGATCCCCCAAGAAGCTTTGATGATAACGGGTGATGGAAACATCGTGAGCGTTGAGGCTGTTATTCAATACAGAGTCAAAGATCCTGTCGCTCTTGCATTCAACATAACTGAAGAAGAGAACCTTGTCAGGTTCACAACGGAATCCGTTTTAAGGGAGAAGGTGGCGATGAAAACGATAGACGATGTCCTCACTGTTGGAAGAGATGTTATAGCGATGGAGACGGCAAAACAGGTTCAAGAAATTCTGGATTCTTATTCTTCCGGTATAAAAGTTGAAAACGTGTACCTTCAGGAAGTCACACCTCCTGAGGCTGTTCTTGAAGCTTTCGATGATGTCAACAACGCAAAGCAGGATAGAGAAAGGTACATAAACGAAGCGAGAAAATACGCCAACGATATTGTTCCAAAGGCTGAGGGAGAAGCTCAGATGATATTAAAAGAAGCGGAAGCTTACGCTAATGAGGTATACCTGAAGGCTTTGGGAGAGGCTAAAAGATTCGAGAAAATACTGGAGGAGTACAGAAAAGCTCCTGATATAACGAGGAAAAGACTTTTCCTGGATGCGATGCAGATCGCTCTCACAAACTCTAAGAACAGGATCTTGGTTCTTGATAAAGGTACTCTGAAATTTTTGAACATAAACGAGCTTCTTGACCTGAGAGAAGGAGGGGGAAAATGAAGATAGCGATGATCGTCATAGGGGTGTTCATAGCCGTTGCCGTTTTGATACTCCTCTTCACCAGTATGTTCGTACTGGATCAAACGCAGCAAGCTGTCGTTTTGAGGTTTGGAAAGATTGTGAGGGTTGTGAAAGAGCCGGGCCTTCATTTCAAACAACCCTTCGTGGATAACGTGGTGAAATTCGAGAAGAGAATGTTGATATACGATATAGAGCCAGAGAAGATAATAACGGCTGATAAGAAAACTCTCATAATCGATACGTACACACTCTGGAAAATAAAGGATCCCAGAAAATTTATGGAATCTTTCAAAAGTGTCAGACTCGCACTTCCCAGAATCGATGACATAGTCTATTCACACATAAGGGATGTGTTCGCAAAGGGAACCTTTGAAGAAATAGTATCGGAGAAGAGGGAAGAATTTCTGGATAAGGTGACAAAGCTCTGTAAGAGAGATCTCGATGAGTTCGGTGTTGAAGTGGTGGATGTCAGGGTGAAACACGCCGATCTTCCACCTGAGAACACTCAGGCTGTCTACAACAGGATGAAGGAGGAAAGATACAGTATAGCTGCTCAGATAAGGGCGGAAGGTCAGAAAGAGGCTCAGAAGATAAGGGCAGAAGCTGATAAAAAAGTCAAGGTGATTCTAGCTCAAGCTTACAGTGAAGCGGAAAAAATCAAAGGAACGGGGGATGCGAGCGCTGTTTCTATATACGCTCAGTCGTTCTCAAAGGATCCCGATTTCTATGAGTTCTGGAGAACAATGGAACTATACAGAGATTCTCTGAAGGATGCTGTCATAATAGCTGGGGAAGATGCTGAGGTTCTGAAATTCATGATAAAAGAGAAATGACTATATCTGCATCCTCATGATATCTCTGTAAGCTTCGACGATCCTGTTTCTAACTTCCACTGTCAGTCTGAGAGCCAAGGAAGCTTTTTCAGCTTCTATTATCACTTCGTGTATGTTACTTATCCTGCCCTCTGCGAAATCGTCTGTGAGCTTCTCAGCTCTCTTCTGAAGCTCATTCACTCTGTCTATGGCTTGTTTTAAAATGTCTGCAAAGTTCCCTTTCCCTTTACTCTTATTCAACTTCTCTGGAAAGATAGGACCTATTCCCTCGATTCTATCCACCACTTAGATCATCCCCTCCCTATCTGAAGGGCACTGTTTATCATCGATTTTGTGACGTTAAAAGCGGAAACATTCGCCTCGTAAGCTCTCTGTGCACTTATCAAATCCACCATCTCCCTTACTACATTGACATTAGGCATTCTAACGTACCCGTTTTCATCGGCATCGGGATGAGAAGGATCGTAAACAAGCTTAAAGGGAGATGGATCCTCCCATATTCCCACAACTTTAACTCCCACACACTCCATTATACCATTTGCGGATCTTTTCAAATATTCTGCGAATATCGGAACTTTCCTCCTGTAAGGTTCCCCTCTGCTCGTTCTCGTAGTCTCAGCGTTGGCTATGTTGGTTGATATGACATCCAGTCTCAACCTTTGAGCCGACATGCCGGTTGCACTTATATTCATTATGGAAAACTCGTTCATTATCTCACACCCCTGAGAACCGCATTGTACCTGTCTACGTTCATGGACATCAGTCTCGATAGAACTTGATACCTCAGGCCATTTTTGACCATTTCGACTATTTCGTATTCTATATCCACGTTGTTGCCATCGTTTCGCATGGATGTTGAGTAATCTATCAGAACGCGGGGAGAGACACGCTCATCCATCTTCGAAATATGCTTTGGATGAGTTGTCAGAAGTTTTAATTCATTCCTCTCCCTTTTAAGAAACTCTTCGAACACAACGTACCTCCTTTTGTAACCGGGAGTGCTGATATTCGCTATATTCAGAGAATGCACTTTTTGTCTTAACATAGAAACGTCCATCGCTCTCTTGATAGTATAGAAATTCGTGTTGAACATTCATCCACCTCCATATAGGATATTTCTATGAAGGTGTCGTTTCTCCTAAAAAATTTTCGTGGTAGAATAAAATGTTAAAAACTTTCTGGGGGAGAAAAAATGTCTAATGAGAAAAGGAAAGGATCCGATAAATCCTATGGAGGGGATAAACCTATGGATGTGAGAATAGGAGAAATAATCAGAGATAACTGGAAGGAAGAAGCGAGAGTTCATGCTTTGTTGAATATGGCAATAATGGACCTTTTAAAAGGTCTTTCCAAGGACAGATTCCTGATGATGGTTGTTCTAACACCTTATAACCTCCTTCCAAATCTCGAAGGAATATCCCTTCTCAAGAAAGAAGGAGATGGTTGGAAGGTTATATACGGGTTTGGAAAACATGAAGAGATGACTGGGAAAGTTCTAGATGAACTGCCAGAAGGTGTTGCAAACTACTGGTTAGAGGATATGATGATCGCAGTAGAAGGTTCTCTGGAAGAATTTGAAAAGAGATTTCTGGAGTATTATTTCACTCTGGCATCGCTTCAATACGCTAACATAGTCGAAGTTGAGAGATTGAAGGAAGATCTTTTAAGGGACACTCTAACAGGAGCCTATACCAGATGGTTCGGTGAAAAGCTCTTGAAGCATGAAGCTGAGAAAGCGAAGCGAAATCACACGATGTTCTCCCTGGTCTTCATAGATATCGATGACCTGAAAGAGGTGAACGACAAATTCGGTCACAGTGAAGGAGACAAGTTGCTGAGAAACTTCGTTAAGGCTTTTCAGAGTGCAACGAGGGAAGAGGATATATTGATAAGATGGGGTGGAGATGAATTTCTAGCTATATTTCCGGAATCTTCCTATGAGAACACTTTGAAGATAATGAAAAGGTTTGAGAAGTTTCCCATATCGTACGGTATAGCTGAATGTCCAAAAGATTCCATTGATCCGAGCATGCTCATTGAGAAAGCCGATAAGAGAATGTACAGAATGAAGTATCAGAAAAGAACCTGAGGGGGAATTTCCCTCAAAACCTTCAGTCTTATCCCATACAATTTTTCCAAAACATCTGTTTTTATGATCTCCTCTGGCCTGCCTGATGCTATTATCCTTCCGTTTTTCAACGCCACTAACCTGTTGCAAATTCTGGAAGCGATGTTGATGTTGTGAAAAGCAGAGATCACAGTTTTACCGTTCTCAGCAAGTTTTTTTAGAACCTCCGCTATTTCCAATATGTGTTTGGGATCTAGATGAGCCGTTAATTCATCGAGAACTATGATATCAGTCTCTTGAGCCAGGGCCTTTGCTATCAAGGCTCTTCTTCGCTCTCCCCCACTCAATGACCAATATCTTCTCTCTTCAAAATCTTCCAGTCCAACCATTTTCAAACTCTCTCTCATGATTTCCAGATCTCTTTCATTTTCAGTATCGAACATGCCTCTGTGTGGAATCCTGCTGGTTAGAATGATATCCTTCACTTTGAAATCGTAGATGGGTAGGAATTCCTGACTCACCATGGTTATTTTCCTTGCGATCTCCTTCCTTTTCATTCTCTTCAAATCTTTTCCGAAAAGCTCTATCTTTCCTTTCAAAGGTTTCAACAGGCCAAGGATGATCTTCAAAAAGGTCGTCTTCCCCGCTCCATTGGGGCCTATTAGTCCCACGAAATCCCCCTCTTCTACGGAGAAATTTTCAATGATCAGGGAAAAACCATTTGAATACTTAAATTTGAGATCAATTACCCTCAAAATTTCAGACATTTTTCACACCACTCTTCAGTAGGAATATCATCATAGGAGCTCCTAACAGGGCGGTTATAACACCAACCGGAAGCTCTGTTGGACTGAAGAGGCTCCTTGAGAGAGTATCACATAAAGGCAGAATGATACCTCCTATCATCGCACTTGCAGGAATGGAGTGTTTGTAATTAGCTCCTACGATTCTCCTTGCCATATGAGGTACGATGAGACCTATAAAACCTATAGCCCCCGTTCTGGAGACAAAAAACGCCGTTGTCAAGCTCCCAATAATGTACAGGAACACTTTGAGCCTCTCAGTGTTCACACCAGATACCATCGCTTCCTCCTCACCAAGAGCCATCGCATTCAGCTCGTTCCAGAACGCATAAGAAATTGCTATGAAAATCAGGGCTGGGATGACCATGACCGTCACATCATCCCAGCCTAATCCCGAGAAGCTGCCGAACAACCACGTGGATATGTGAGTTATGTTCCTTCTTGATAGAACGATGAGGAGTATCGTGGCAGAACTGAAAAGGGTCCCTATAACGACACCTGCAAGTACCAGCTCTGTTATGAGAACCCTTTTCCCCCTTTTTGCAATCATTAAAGGAATGAAGGAAGCAAGAATAGCGAACAGGAAGTTGAGGATATACAGTTTTTTAAACCAAAAAGTCCCGATCAACTCACCGAGGAACAAAGACAAGACCGTTCCAAAAGATGCTCCTGCAGATATTCCCAAAAGGTAGGGATCTATCAAGGGATTCTTCAAAAGTCCTTGGAATGTGTTTCCAATGCATGCAAGACCAGAACCAACTATCATGGAGGATACAACCCTTGGAAGCCTTAAATCAAAGATTATCCTCTTCGCCACGGCATCATTACTCAATCCCAAAAGAACTTTTAGAACCTCAATGATGCTTATTTTCACCGATCCGAAGCTTAGATTAAGAAGTACAAAAATGATGAATAAAAAGGGGAGAACCCCCCTGTTCTTCATTCTTTGCTACCTCCGTGAAAGATGCTGTAGAACACATCGAGAAGCTCAAATATATATGGTGATGGTTGACTTGCAAGGTTGCCATCTATCGAAAAAACTCTTTTCTCCTTCACCGCATTCACACTCTTGAAAGGTGGAAAATCAAGCACCTTCTGTACATCTGTATTTTCTGAACTTTTGGAGAAACTCGCAACTATTATGACATCTGGGTTCATTGCCACCACGTATTCGATGGATATCTGAGGCCATCCGTTAGGTCCAGGTATACCGGAAGCTATGTTGATACCACCGGATAGGGATATCAACTCGTTCAAGTACGAACCCTCTCCACATGTCCATATGTCCCTGAGTTCAGGGCCTGGCGGAGACATCAAGAATAGAACCTTCGGTCTTTCAGAAGGAGGGATGTTGTAGGTTTTCTTCCCCAAGGATATCATCTTATTCTCCAGGTCTTTAGCCATTTTTCTGGCTTTTTCTTCTTCTCCCATGACGACACCTACCAGCACGAGATCCTTCAAAATGTCCTTCAGAGAAACTGGGTTCAGAACGAGTACTTTCAAACCTTTCCTCTCCAATTTTTCAACTTCGGGAAGCTGAAATCCACCAAAGGACACAACGAGATCCGGATTCAAAGAGAAAATCTTTTCAATGTTCAGGGGAACCATGTCCCCTATTCTCTCAGCTTTCTCGTAGCTGTCCCAGTTTGTAACACCGACGATGTATCTTTCAATGCCCAAGAAGAGAAAGAATTTTGTCGCAGCCGGTGAGACACTGACGATTCTTTCAGGTTTTTTTTCGATCTCCACGATTCTGCCGGCATCGTCTATAACCGTGAGAGAAAGCCCAACAATCGAAAGCAGTATCAGCACCAGAACAACTAGTTTTCTCATCCTTCAAGCCCCCTTTCCAAAAAATTTCTCCACCTTTCCGGCTCGGGAAAGGTGGTTTACCTCCATCACGGGCGGGTTTCCCGGCTTCCGGATCATCCTACTCCCCGCGCCTTCCCGGGTTTCCCCAGTGGCATTTTGCGGGTTTCGTCCCCGGTTACGGTGGCGGCCCCGCGCCGGACTTTCACCGGCTTCCCCTTTAAACCCTGCGGGTACCGCGTGATGGAAGATATTCAATTCTCCTCGAGTCTAAATTATAGCACCTTCCACTCCTCTGTATGAAATCTTTTTTGATCTCTCGAGTTCATCCTTTATCCTATGTTTTATAGTGTACTCATCAGTTTCCATTATTATCTGCTTGGCCTTTCCGTTTTTCATGTTTACCACTATGGGAGCCAGAAGGTTGATGGTGGCATCATCTGGTTTGTCCTTCGGTATCACGACCACACACCATACAGAAACGTCTTCATTCTTCTCAATACCCAAATCCTGTACATCTTTCTCAGGGATGTCGACATGATAATCCAGTCTCACAATCCAAGGATCTATTATGGGAAGGGCGACATCCTTGTCCTCCAGCGAAACAAGCCATTTAATGGGCTCAGTCCTCGCAACCGACACGATGGCGAATTTTCTGAGATGATCGAAACCAGGTATCCCCTCTTCAAATGTTATGATCTCTTTCTCTGAGAGATCCATCTCACCCAGTTTCGTTTTGAAGATCATCTACCATCACCTCACATAGTCTACGAGTGTATTTTGAATGACTCTTGCAGCGGATTTCAAAGCAGCTTGAAGAACCGCTTGTTGCATCGATAGATCCGTCAGAACCTCGGTTATATCCGCGTCCATCTCCTTCGACAGGTACTCCGTCATGAAAAACTCTAGATCGTTGATTCTCGTCTCGATGAGATCCATAACTTTCATGGATGCACCGACTTTTGCCACATTTTCCATCAACCTGTCTTCAAACAGAGAGAGCTGCTTGAGAGCAACGTTCGACAAGTACTCCTCAACGTCCTGAGGATTTCTTTTCAAAACATCGATCGCATCCCTCAGCATTTGAAAAACGTCGACCCCGTTATTCGTTCTGAAAAGATCGTAAACCGTTAAACCATACTTCAGTCTGTATCCCAGAACTTCCACACTTCTGCTGACGTTGGAATCCGGATTCAGGACGATCGTCCAATCTCCATTGACTTTTTTAACAGGATCTTTATCAAAATCTGCTCCACCGAATATCCTCTCTTCCCCAACCCTCATGTTCGCCATTCCAGCAAGACTGTCCAGGATCTTCTCAAGTTCGCGAGCGATCGCAAGCCTCTCATCTTCGGACATGGTGCCGTTTGCCCCTCTGATCAGAAGCTCCCTGATCCTGTGATATATACTGGAGATCTCTCTGAGGACAGAATCGTACGCGTTAACGTAGTTTTTCACATGATCCACGTTCCTTTTGAACTGCTCGATCTCTCTCTTTCTGGCATCTATATTACTGGCCCTTGTTGCAACAACCGCATCATCACTGGGATATCTAACCTTGTAACCTGAAGATAGTTGATCGTGGAGTTTTGCTATCCTTTTGAGACTAGTTTGAATGTTGAACAAGACCCTGTCGCTTATCATCCTATTCGTTATCCTCATAGATCATCACCTTCCCACCACGCCGAGTCTATCTATGACCCTTCCTATCATCTCATCAACAGCTGTTATCACCCTTGCTGAAGCACTAAAAGCGTGCTGGTATTTGATCATGTTGGTCATTTCTTCATCGAGGGAGACTCCCTTGACTCTTTCCCTCTCGCCATCGATCTCCCTTCTCAAAACTTCACTGTTGTTCTTCATTTTGACAGCAGTTTCTGCTTCAACACCCAGTTCGGCTACGATACCACCCAGGTATTCAAAGAAACTCTCCTTACCGTCAGATAACGTTTTTTCATACCTCGCATCTAGAAGTTTCGAAAGGATATCCGTATTTGCAGGTCCCACAGGTCTTGTCGCATCGACGTTCCAGTCTCCATCCTTATCCTGCGAAATACCAGAATCAACAGCCAGAGACTCCGGGTTCAACTTCAGGACACTCGTAATATCGAATTGCTCGACTATACCATAAGGTTCTGTACTTTCAACTCTATCGAAAGTCAGTATATCGGATACGTTCAAATTGGTTTTAACCGTGGAGAAATCGTAACTTGGATCCATCAAAACCATGTTGGTATTCCAATCGAAAGTGGTTGGGTCGTTGTCGGGATCCGTGAATCCCAGTGCTTCGAAAAATCCTTGAGGGCCTTCGATTCTGAGTTTTCTGATATCGAACTCATAACCTCTTATTCCTCTCAAGACGAACTTATGGTGAGGGGTAACATCCGCCAGAACTCCTACTCCCCTTTCATTTATCTTTTCAGCAAGGCTTTCCAAAGTATCCACAGCTGGATCAACATGTATCCTAGTGTGACCTATGTAAAAATCGAAACCGTTGATAACCTCATCCGTCCTGTCGAATCCCGTTTGCCCGTCAAATATATTCTCCAGAGTGTCTTTCAGTTCAATAGCGTGGTATACCTGATATTCGGCAGAAGCCAGCGTGAAGAAACTGTCGTCTTCAAGAAACGTTATCCTCGAAGAATCGAAATTAACGTCCTCCTTTGGAACTATCACGAGTTTTCTGGATCCAGATGAAGGATCCGTGAATATGTAAGCTCTCAAATATGAAGAGTTGTTGTTTATATCATTCATTATGGTGTTTAAAGAAACTCCCCCACTGAGGTCTATCTGGAAAGTTTCTGTAACATCGTTCCCATCACGATCGATTGCTTTCAGAGTTATGGTGTAAACTCTGGGATCCAGATTTAAATTGTTCTCGTCTATCGTCAGAAACTTCATGTCTTTCGTCTCGAATCCCATGGTTTTCAGGGAACTCCCGTTTGTACTGAATATTAGAACGTCCCTCATGTTGTGAATGGTATCTTCCATGTAAAGTCTCCAACCACCAGAGTGATTTTCAACCACAAGGGAAGATCCAAGGAGCGACCAGGTCGATACGAGATTTCCCACGTTGGTACCTGAGGTTACAGATTGCTCCTGGAAATTGTTTCCATCGAATCCCAGTATCAAATCGTTCGACATGAAAACGGTATTCGTTATCGAATTCTGAGATGGCATGTCATACATTCCGGTAACGTAATGTATTGGTCCCATCTCCAGGGACCTCGATCCCACTATTCTGAAAACTGAGGGATCCTCCGAGGTACTCGTTATGGCTTCGAAAAAGTCTATTCCTGTTAAAGTACCACTCGCATCGAATCCATCCCTATGAATCAAATTGAATTTATCGGTCAGGTAGAGAACGAACTCATCGAGTCTCCTCATGTACTTGACGATTATGTTGTCTCTCAAATCCAACAAGGCTTTCAATTTACCATCCGAAATACCCACCTTCGCATTCCCCACAAACAACTCGTGGTATCCCTTCCCGTAAGGTCTTTCAACGGCTCTAACTTCGTTGTAGACGGATCCCACGAGTACTATCTGATCACCTATTCTCAACGTTATCTGACCATCCGGAGATTCCGTGTAGCTTATATCCACCAGGTCGGAAAGATCATCGAGGATTCGATCTCTCTCGTCGAGCAGATCATTTGGTGGTGATTTTAGAGCCATGCTCACCCGTACTTTCCTGTTTATGTCCGCGATCCTTTTTATCATGGAGTTTATCTTATTCACTCTCTGAACGATTTCGTTGTCTATGTCCTCCCTCAGCTGCTCGAATCTCGTATATAAATCCCTCGCATTCCTTATCAACTGCTCTGCACGGGAGACGAGCTCCCTTTTGGCGGCAACGTTTGAAGGATCGGAAACGATCTCGTGCAGGGCGTTCCAGAAAGCATCTGCAAGGGATCTGATACCCGTCTCACCAGGTTCTCCAAGAATCTGCTCTATGAAATGCAAGTTCGAAACGAGTGTGTCCCAAAAGTTGTACCTGTTGTTCACCTGTCTGTACTGTATATCAAGGAACAAATCCCTTATTCTTTGAATGGTCTTAACTCTTGATCCCGTTCCTATCTGAAGAGGATAAGAAGGTTGAGTAAGGGTGGTCATTGGGATGGGAGGCATGGTCTCTATTACAGGACGTTGCCTTGAAAATCCCGGTGTGTTGGCATTGGCGATGTTGTGTGCAACAACATTCATCGCCAATTTATGTGTATATATGCCCAGTAAAGCGGTATTCAGGTTACCAAATAAACTGATGTCAGCCATGTATCAGAACCTCCCATCGAGAAAAGCAGAACCATTCGATCTATCCATCCTCCCGTTCTCCCTGTAGGTATCAGAATTCGAGAAAAACCCTAAAAGGAAACTAACGTACTTTTCCTGAAATTCAACGATCTGTGTTATTCCTCTGATCTCGATCGCCACGTCGTTTATTACTCTCACCATCTGAAGGATCTTTTCAGATAGTTCTCTGTCCTTTAATCTTTCCATGATATCTTTCAAACTGGCATCTCTGGAGAGCCCCAGAGAATCTTTCAGATTATCGAATTCCTTGCTCCTCTTCTTCTCGAGCTTTTCCAAAGTCAAAACGATTTCTTCGATTTTAGCGGCGGTTTTGTAAATATCATCGAGGTTTCGTCTTATTATAGATTCTCTTTGATCTACCAGAACGTTCTTCAGATCCTCGAAAACTTTTATCTCTTCATCCAGTACCGTTAAAAGGTTCCTCATCTCCCCTCCAACTCCTGAAGGATTTTTCTTGCTATATTTTCAACGTTAACGACGTACGTTCCTCCTTCTATCGCTTTTCTCAACTCTTCGACCAGTTTCTCCCTGATATCGGGGGAATTTTTGGAAGCTTCTAGCATATCTTTCAGTTGAACGGAACCTTCCAGGATCAATTCATCCTTTTTTACGGTCTTTCCCTTTAATTTTTCTATGTTCGTGCTTTGTGGTCCTTTCAGTGGGTTTACACCACCTGGCCCTTCGATCTTTTCTATCACGCTTTCACCTCCCTTCCTATTGTATAATCGTCAATCGATGAGAAAAAATGAGGAGGTTTTCCATGTCCGATTTCATGAAGAAAACATTTTCTTTTTCTCTTGCAACACTTCTTTCAAGACTCACAGGACTTGTAAGGGATATAACGCTTGCCCACATATTTGGAACTTCCCCTTTTCTGGACTCATATTTCATATCGATCTCTTTTCCATTCTTTTTGAGAAGGATATTTGCAGAGGGTGCCATGACATCTGCTTTCATCCCCTTGTACCACGAAAACATGAAAGACCATGAGAGAAGGAACATGTTCGTTTCCTCGGTTTTAACATCGTTGGGATCTGCCGCTCTCTCGCTTGTGATTTTAACCGAAATTTTTCCGAAGATAGTACCATGGTTGTTCGCATCCAGAGCATCAGAGAAAATTATAGAGTATTCAACACATCTTGTAAGAATCACTTCGCCATTTCTCTTCATCGTTTTCGTATGGTCCGTTTTTTACAGCATCCACAACATTCACGGATCTTACTTTCTACCGGCTCTCACGCCATTGCTCTCGAATCTGGGAATCATCTTTGGAGCTATTCTGGGAAGGAATATAACGTGTGTTGCGATTGGATTTTTAATAGGGAGCATCACAACCCTGATCCCTCTCGCACCCTTGGTGAAGAAATTGGGAATAGTTTACAAACCAACTCTGAGGTATTCGAAAGAGTTCTTCAAACTTTTCTTTCCCACAGCATTCGCCATGTCAGTATCACAGATAGCAACGATCGTGGATATAAACATGGCATCTTTTCTGGGGGAAGGGAACGTCTCCTCACTCCAGTTTGCAAGCAGGCTCTATCAGTTTCCCTATGGTGTGTTAACGGTTGCTCTATCCACTGTGGCTCTGCCTGTTCTCACCACATCGAAAGATCGAAGGGACGAATTGAACAGGATTTTGAAGAGAACACTTTTTTTAACCATACCAGCTGCCTTTGGCCTTATGATCTTATCCAAAGAGCTTGTGAGTTTGTTCTATGAGCATGGATCGTTCTCTTCCAGTGACACCTTGAGAACATCCCTCATACTTTCATTTTATTCAGTGGGTCTTCCCTTTTACTCTATGATAGCCGTCTTGACAAGATCAAGACATGCGGAGAAAGAAGTCATCCTCCCTTTGAAGAACACCATTCTGATATCCTTGACGAACGCTTTTTTGGACATCATTCTGGGTTTGAAAATGGGAGTATCGGGAGTTGCCCTTGCTACATCTATCTCAGGGGTCATAGGGTGTTTCTTCATGATGAAAAAGATGAGTGTGAAAATCAGTCGAAAGGATCTGTCAAAGTACATATTGAACGGAGTGTTGATGACACTCGTTTTGGCGTTATTTAAAAATCTACATAAAGGGCAACTTTGGACGATCTTCTTGGTGATTCTGGGTGCGGCTTCTTATGCCTTGTTCTCGAAAATCCTGAGAGTGGAGGAGCTGAGAGAAATCCTGCTCATTTTCAAACGAAGATAGCGCTCATGTATCCCACAACTTCCAGTCTGTCACCGGACACATCACCGCTCGTCGCGTGCTTCAAAATTTTCGGTTCACCTATTTTCATATCCAAAAGTACTCCGACTCCACCGTATCCACACATACTCACTTCGTACTCTTCCAGGACCCTGTACAATCCATTAACGTTCATATCCTCTATCATTTTGATCACGAGGTTGTCCTTGTTCGTAGTGGTCTGCTGGTCTTCATAGTGATTCAAATCGGTGGATGCCAGAACCACGGTGGATGGTATCGCTTCCAGTACTTTCTTCAGAGCTTCCGACAGATCCTTCACCACTGAGAGACTCTGATCAAGGAGGGATATCGGAAGTATTGGAACGTTTCCAAAAACGTATTGTATGAACGGGATCTGCACTTCCAATGAGTGCTCTCTCGTGTGGGATTCGTACGATACACTAGCGTGTTTTGAACTTTCCAAAAGAATCCTTGCTGCTTCCTCATGGATCGAAACTGCACCAAGAGGTGTTTCCCATTCTCCTTTGTCCCAGACGCCCACCCTTGCACCAAATCCCGTATGATTTGGGCCCATGAGAACGAAAAGATCCGGCGTCCCCAGTTTTGCAAGTTCATAGAATCCCCAGGAAGCAACCTGTCCACTGTACATGTAACCGGCATGGGGTGATATGATACCAACAGGTTTTTCTAATTTATTTTTATTCACCTCTGGAAGACTTCCAGGTCCAAGATCTCCCAGAAATGACCTTTCTATCTCTTTTTTCAAAGAAGCCGGGTCAGATGGGTAAAATAGCCCCGCAACTGCTGGCTCTCTTCTCAAAATTCCACCACCTTGGCCGTTATGAATATCAACAGGTTTCTTTTTTCCTTTCTCTCAGACTTATACTTGAACAGATCTCCTATTATGGGAATATCGGACAAAAACGGGAACCTCGTTTCACTCACATTACTCACTTCTCTTATAAGACCCCCTATCACAACCGTGTCGCCATCTTTAACTATGACATTCGTCTGAGCTTCTCTTGTATTTTCCCCGGGGACACCTCCAACGAAATTCGCAGGATTGCTAACCTTTGTGTATATAGACAGCTCCACTGTACCATCATTCCTCACATAGGGTGTAATCTTCAATTCAATACCGGGTTCCAGGAACATAACCTGAGGTCCCTCAGGAGTGCTGACAACATAAGGTATCCTGTCTCCTATCAATATTCTGGCTTCTTTCCCACTGACTGTCACTATCTTTGGACTTGCGAGAATTTCATCAAGAGAAATCGTTTTGTTCATGGACATGGTTCCTTGGATAACCAGACTGGTCAATGCTTCCAGGAGTTTCTCGTAATTTGCAACATCGAGTATCCCCACGTTGAAATCGATGGAACCGATCGTTGAGAATTTAACAGTACCGTACCCAGGTATATCGATGGTTATGTCCTGGGCTTTCGACGCATCATCCACAAGTGTCTTATCCACCACTTTGGCTTCGATTTCCACTTGTTTTGTTGGTTTTGACACATCTCCTATGAGCTTATCCAATTCCTTCTTCACCTCATCCGTTATACCGGTTACTATCATGAGGTTATTCATATCATCCACGTAAACCGTTCCGCCGTAGAACTCTATGAGTGATTTCACTCGATCGAAGTTATGAGGTATTCTGTATATGTATCGTTTAACCGCTTCTGTTTTCTTCTTCTCCACCTTTTTAATGGTTATAACTCCCGAAGGATCCTCTTCGAATATGTATCCGTAATTTTTAGAGATGATCCTTTTGAAATCCTCCCAGGTTATGTTGCTGATCCTCATACTGACGCTCTCTGTTGGCACGTTGACAAAGACAATGGATATGTTGAGCTTATTGGCCACTTCCTTTATCAACTCTCCTAGGTTCACGTTGTCGGCTGTTACACTGAATTTTCCGTCTGTAACTTTTACGTATTCTGGTTTTTCTGGCTTTTTCTCCTTTTCAGCAATTTTTCTTTTTTCTTCCTCGATTCTCCTGAACTTATCCACACAAAGCTTTAGCAACTCTTCCACAGTTTCTATGTCCTCCTCTCTTCCGATGATCACAAGGTATCCCAATTTTGAGAACACGGCTATCTCCGCTGAGGGGGTAAAGAGCTTTGAAAGGTTCACGAACTCATCGGCAGGAACGATGGATGGAAATTCCAAAATCTTTCTCTTGGTGACGACGGGCTCTTCTTTCGGTTTTTCCTCTTCTACTTTCTGAAGGAATTTTTTAAGGAAGAAATCAAAGTACTCCTTTGTAACCTCTTCAAAACCTTCAGGTATTTCGACGAGGACCAAATCGATGCTCTCCAAATAGGTGTTTTTCGATTCCGGTATCATAACGCTCATGAACGTGTTGAAGTCATCAAACGGAAATTTCTTTGGGACACTGAATGTGAGTTTAACGTACTTTTTGATCTCTTCTTTCTTTTTCTCCTCCTCCAATTTCTTCTTCTCTTTAACCAATTCTTTGAATTTGCTCAGGGTGATCCTGAAGAATCTTTCCGTTTTATCGATCTCTTCTTCGGGCCCTTTGACAACGATCATACTGAAACCTGGGATTCCCACAACTTTCACATCAGGAACCGCAAGGTTTATCATGTTTTTGAAATCTTCCACGGGGAAATCAGTGGGGATATTCAGGATCTTCACAGTTTCTTTCCTTATAGCAGGTTTGGGGATCAGTTTTTGAAGTTCCTTATAGAAGGATTTGGCTCTTTCGATGTCCTCCTCTTTCCCATACAGAACCAGGATTCCATCACTCACGAACGTTTTCAATTTGAAGACGTTCTGGAGGATCGAGGATATGTTCTCAACCTTTAACTCGGGCATGATCTTTATAAGATCCACTTTCTCTTCTTTTATCAAACCCGAAAGATAGTCCAGGGTTTTCATGGCTTCTTCGAGGGAACTTTTCTCTCCCATCAGAACGTATCCAACTCCTGTAAGCTCCACAGAGATGTTGTGCATTAACGATAGAATCTTCTTGACATCTTCTCCAACGAGTCCCTCTCTCTTGGGAACGAATTTTATCAGTATCTCTTTCTCGCTCTTTTTCTTCATCTCCTCGAATTTTTTCAGAACGTTAGTGATGATCGTTTTTGCTCTGTTGAGTTCGTTTTCTTCCTCAGACTTCATCAGAATCATTCCAAGATTCTTCAGGTTGTCAGTTAGTGTGACCTTCGTCTCCATCTCGATCAATTTCTTGAGCTCTGAAAATACAGCATCGTCCACAGTAGCTTCAACGTAGCCGTAGTAAACGATTTCTTTTGTTATTTCCTCAACGAAATCCTTCGCTTCTTTTACATCCTCCTTGAAACCTTCTATTATCAGAACTTTGCCTAAAGCTTTCGCATTAACGTTGAACATTATGTTCATGGCACTTACAATCTTTGGATCCAACTCTTTCTCTAAGAAGATTATTTCCTTTTTTCTCTCGGTTCTTCTGACTTTCAGGAAACTCTTCAGAGCTTCTTTTATGGGGTCTATAAGTTCTTTTTGAAGTCTTAAAACGATCTTAGAGTATTTCTCATTAACATCTATTGTCTGAACTCTGTCAGGAGATATGCCGAAGAAACTCGATAGGAAATCTTTAACTAATTTCACTTCGTCCTTTAAAACGTTCATTTCCAGAACATCACCGGGGGTGAGCCCTAGATCTTTCAGGATTTCTTCGATGTTTTTCTTCAACTGAGGCTCTATCTCTACAACTACTATGTTTCTTTGAGGAATGGAAACGGCATCTATTCCATACAAAACTTTTAACAATTCCACAGCCAGCTGAGGATTGGATACAGTGAAATAATATTTTTCCTTCTTTACCTCCTTTATTTCCTTCTCTTCCTTTTTCTCTTTCTCTTCTTTCTCAATCTTTTGCTCCATCTCTTTTCTTATCTCCTCTACCTTCTTGTACTTCAGTATATCCAGATATTTCCTCACTTTGTTTATGGTTTCTTTACTTCCTTCCAATATCACCCTGTCAAGGGGTGTAAGGACGTAATAACTGAATTCATAAACCTTCTTTAGAGTTTCCAGAAGCGAGTTTATCTCCTGAGCACTCGCGGGAGAATAGCTGTATTCAAGTCTTTCCAAAGGAGGAGAAACTGAGATCAAACTCGCTATGAGTTCATGTTCCTCACTCGTTCCATAGACGAAAAGAATGGATTTTTTCGGAATGTACTCTATCATCGCTTCAGGCGATAGTATTTTTTTCATTCTCTCTGCCAGGCTGGCATCAGCTGTTCTGTAGATCCCCCAGAATCTCCCGAACCTTTTAGAAACTTCTTCAAACTTTCCAACGTACATGGTACCGTCAGGAAAGTACGAATAGGCAACATCACCTATGGCAAAGAAAAGATCTCTCAGCGCATCTTCTGGTGTGACATCGTTCAATTTGAGGTTTAACCTTCCCAGATCTCCTGATACCACAACATTCAAATCTAACCTTTCAGCCAAGTACTTGACCATGCTCTCGAACGTCATTTCCTTAGTGAAGGCAATGTCCATCCGCTCCTTGCTTCTTGGAAACTCTATTGTCAATCTGTTCTCTGAGGTATTAAGAGAGGCTTTCTTTGGTATCAGAAGATGGGTCGTTATCATTATCCCCTCTCCCACATTTATGACCCTTACAGCTTCAACCGGTCCAACACTCACAGGTATGAAGAACATGGAGGAGGTTATATCAACATTGGGTACAAACACACTGAAAACCGTTTTTGAAAGATTCCAGTCGGTTTTCACATCTTTTATTCTTCCATCAAAAACTGCAACAACTCTCACCAGATTTTCTGAGACTTCCGGATAGATACTGACAAGTTTCGTAGAGAAAGAAACAACTGTGAAAACCATCAAAAGCACAAAGAGAAATTTCCTCATTTCTCTCACCTCTTCTCTTCAAGGCCTTATAGCGTAGAAACCCCCTCTTTGAAGGTCGACGGTTAGAACCCCCAAGCTGGATATATGAACAACCAGATATCTGTTATCGATCAGATCCTTCAAACGCTTCTCTTCTATTTTACCTCCTGACCTCAAGAAAACGACAAGATCTCTTTTAGTTTTTATAAATCCCAAAAACTCGTACCTTTGGAGTCTAGGAGCCCCAGCTAGTATACTTTCGTTGGCGAGATTTACATTGAAGTTTATCCTCGCCGGCTCAAATAACTTAATTTCAGAAGCTTTTTCATTCGTTAGTATTTCCCACTCTTCCATGATACCAGGAGGTATCCTGATTTTCGTTAGCCTGTTCAGAACGTTCTTTGATCTGAAAGATACGATGGCGACTTTCCTAGGAGATGGTTGATGAAGAAGGAAAAACAGCGCAACCCCCCATACACCGCCCATTATTATTAGGAGAACAATAGTTCTGGTTGACATGAGATCACCTGACCTTCTCCAGGATCATCGTGAACTTTATGGGACCAGTGGTAGGAACTATCGCACCCTCGATGCATATGGGAAGCCCCTTTTCGTTGATGATCGTTATCTTTTTTATCGCTATATCCTTCCTCCCGAAAACGTACCTTATGAAACTTTCCAAATCCTTTCCCAGCATCGTGCCACTCAAGTTCAAAGTATTCCCATTTTCAGAGACAGAGATCCCGGCTGGAAGAGTGAGTTTCTCCTTCTCCTTTACCCTGTTTAAAGCTTCTTCATACTCTCTCAATTTCTTAAGGTAGATCTCATAATTTCTGCTGAGCTCCTCCAATTTTTCCTTCGTTATTTTCATGCTTCGGACGAAAAGCAGGTAATCAGGAAGATCCACTCCGAATATCAAAAACAGAAAAGCTATAACGGCTATGAACAACCCCAGCTTTCTATTCACCCCATAATCTTTTCACCTCTCCTGCTGACGAGCTATCAATCTCACTTTCCTGACCCTGAGATCCATGAGTATCGAGGAATCAAACAGCACTTCATTTTTCATCTCGTAGAACTGCTCTAGATCTTTCGAAATTTTGTCCACTGGAGATTCCACCCTCTTTGTTGAATAGACTTCATATATGGAAAGAGTGGCAGAATCGCTATCGTACGCCAGATCTTTCAGAATCAGCCAACCTTTCTGAACATCGTTCGACCAGTTTTTGTACAGAGCATGTAGAAATCTTTTGGAATTCACCCAATCTTTGTAGAACGTCACGAGCTTTTCGTATTTACCAGCTAGAGCAGTTATCATATTTGAAAGAGTGGTATCGGCTCTTGCCAGTTCCTCCAGATTATTTTTTTTACTGTACGTGAGATTTATGGAAAATCTTGTGATCACTTTGCTGTATTGAATTGTGATGTTTTCCAAAGTTTCTTTCTTCATCATCTCAAGATAGAATTTTACAGAGAGTCCTGGTAGAACCATGAAGATCATCAGTATTATGAAAGTGCTCCATTTCAGCTTTCTCTTTTTATAAGTGTATAGATTTAACTTTTCCAAGTTCTCTTCCTCCTCTCAAAAGTAACCCCAACCCTCCTAATGTTTCCACCGATTCTGGGGGTTTTATGACCTCAAAATCCTTACTTGAGAAAGTTGAACTGCCTGAAAGTGCCTTGTTCAAAACATCGCTCAGAACAGGGGGATCCACTAGAAATTCGAATCTATCTATCTCATCAATACTCACAGAACTTATAGCCGTTTCAGATGTTAATTTTATCTCTCTCTCAAGTTCTATCAAGATGTCCTCGAAATTGGTCAGAAGGAATTTCTCCACTTCAGGTAAATCCTTTAAATTCCCCAACGAGACGAGATCCACAGGGGGTATACCTATGGATTCCCTCATCATCTCCATGTAATCCCACAGATTGGATAGGACGATCCTAATGGCCACAACGTAAGAGCCTATGAAGAAGATTATGGAATAATAATCCTCGAAGAAGTTATATATTATCAAGCATTTTCTTCCCATCGTATTATTGGAAAACTCCAAATACTTGAAAACATCCGGTATGAGGATATCAGGTTCGTAGAAACCCAAAGCAACGAGTTTGTTCACATACTGAACGATATGCTCCCTTTTTGATACAACGAGTAATGCTTTCCCCTCGAAGACTTCCAAAATATCCACAACTATTTCTTCAGGCCTTAAGTTCAGATTTCTCGATATTTCAATCAAGGCGAAATTCTTTATCATCCTTTTATCCATCTTCGGTGGGACGTTCAAATTCATGAAAAGAATGTTCTCTATAGGGAAACTGTAAATCACCAGATCCTCAACATCGACAGCGTATTTTTTCGAGAGCTCCTTCAACTTTTTTTCTTTCTTTTCCTCGAATTCTGGCAGAAGAAAATCCCTCTGTAACACTCTGATCTTCGTCCCCACTTTCTTAGCTCTCAGAGCCTCCAATCTTCTGACTCCAATATCCAAGACCGTGATGTTGTTGTAAAAAATCTGCACATCACTTCACCTCACCTAAGGTACGTGGACTCTTATTCTTCCTGTAACTGGCTCGATGGTTAATCTCCAATCCTTTCCCAGTATACTTCCTGCCAGGGATATATCCCCGTTTATGAACCTTATGATCTGCCTTGTCGGTTGAGAACAGATGATCTTCTCTATCTTGAAATTTTTCAAAGAAATTTTATCAATTTTAGAAGGTTCGATTAATAACATAACATCCTTCTTTATCACGAGGATACCTTTGTTCTCCCTTGTCTTTCTCACATTCTTCTCTATCATGGCCCTTAGGATATAGGGATTGTATTTATCTCTTATACCATCGTATGTGATAGTGGGAATCGCAATCATCGCGAGAAATCCTATCAGAGCGATGAGAACCAATGATATCAGAATCTCTAAAGAGCTCAACATGATCACCTTCCGATCATCTGCTCCATCTGGAATATGGTTGTGTATATAGTATAAGCCAGGAAAGCAATGAATCCTCCAACCCCTGCTATCATTATCGGTTCCACGAGCGATATCAATCTTTTGATG
>Ga0209410_1000329_pt1 | contig 21620 bp, 19 predicted proteins | sample Mar14436cmmetaG_FD_184135 | JGI IMG/M metagenome (GOLD analysis project Ga0209410, IMG submission 184135) | Marine hydrothermal vent microbial communities from Guaymas Basin, Gulf of California to study Microbial Dark Matter (Phase II) - Marker... ... | reverse complement strand
CAATTTTACCAATCCACCTGGAATACTCCAAATACCCTGTGCTGGTGGATGTGCCCTTTTAATAAGAAGTACTGAATTTCCTTTAAATATTATTGCCCCTACACCAACTAATGGATGGGAAGGATATCTTCTCATGGCATACACCAACGACAAGGACTATAACCTCGGTAAAAGGCATCCCATTTATTTTTAAAAATAATTCGGTTTTTTCTAGAAATCCTTTTACTTAATTCACAATTTGGTCGATGAAACTTAAAAGACCTTTTATTACCAAGATAATAAGTACATGTCTCTTTTAAAAGCACTTGCCAAATATTTTTTCTTTTTTTCATAGCAGCTCTTTGAGCTGCTAATAATTCTTTACGATATTTTAAATTTGGTTTTAGAAAAAGCACATATGCATAACCTGCCTTTACCATCTCTAAATTAACAAAAGTGCCATCTTTTAAAAATACATAAGCAAGAAGACGTCCATAACGATCGTATTTTTCAATATCGGTTTCAAGATATACAACTTTTCCTTTTACTAATTTTATATTATAAGCAAGGGCTTCTCTAGCATAAGGTTCCTCAGACCACTTTATTGACCCTAGCTCTGGAGCATTTATCCCAAGATATCGCACTATTTTACCATTTGTAAGAACAATAGTATCACCATCTTTTACCCAACATACACGTAATTGTTCTGCATAAGAAGTAATAAAAAGTAGAAAAAGAATAAAAAAAATAGAAAAGATCCTTCGAATCATGTTTGAGCTTAACCTGCTTTTAAAAAGAATTCAAGAATAAAAGCCCCTCCTAAGGAGGGGCTTAAATATTAGAAGCTATAAAATGCAGAAAAGGTAATTCGATCACCAACTCTTTCATCATCACGCATAGTATTCATGCGGATGTATTCTAACATAAGAGTAACACCCTCAGTGATTTTGTATCTTATATTGCTAAACCAAACCATGTTTTGTTTGTAACGGCGTTTATAGAAACCCGGATCATTCTGTGCCCTTTCCCAATTTAACCCTTTTAAATCAGAAGTAGTATTATGATCTATACCAAAGCCGCCTGCTAAAGCTAGTTTTTTAATAGGAGTATTATATAAAATACTAATAAAACCACCTTGAGATCTAATCTCTTCACCATTTGTAGGATTATAGTCATTATCATATCTTAAGAAGTGACTTCCAAGTCCTTGTCCAACCCAAGCTTCACCTTTTATTTCAATAGGATCTTTCTTTAATTTCCATTCTACCGCTGCTAACCATCTATGAATTCTCTTTTCCTGACTAGTTTTTTTCCATTTACTTCCATCCCAACTATATAATCGTCTTCTATCAGTCATAAAACCACCGCCAATAGCAATAAGACTGCCTTTTTCTAAGAAAGGTAAATTGTATGCTATTCTTCCTAATACCCAAGGATATCCCCATTGATCTTCATAAACAGAGACTCTTCTATGACGCATTAGAGAGAATAGAAATTCAAAATTTCCTAACTTTTGTCTTAAAGTAATTTGAGGAATACGCCACCATAAGTTACCACCATGAGCCAGAATACCGAATTCTACCATATGTGGATTCTGTTGAGGTAAAGGAATCCAATCTTGTCCTACTAAGAGACTGGTATTTGTAGGATTATATACCAGCTTTACATAAGCAAGACGAATACGAGGCTGAATATTATTACCTAAAATATCACCATAAAAGTCGTTTTCAAAATGACCTATAGCAGTAAAATTGCCAGTGGTATGAGTAACTATAAATCCAAATCGAGTATCTCTTGGGTTAAAGTCAATTGAATCGCCTCTATAATCTGGATTAGCCGCAATTACACCAATAAAGTCATTGTAAGATTCAAATGCTACTGTATCATAGTGAGTGTCAATCTTTATCCGCCCATAAAGCTTCATATCAAATTTTGAAAAAACATTTTTTAGATCTGCGAATGCTTGTCCAAAACAAACCAAACCTATCAATAAAATAAACCCTACTAAAACCAGTTTCTTTTTCAGCATACACTCCCTCCTTTACTTAAAATTTTTCATAAAATAATTTTTTTATTTTTTCTCTCACCTCCTTCCATTTATATTTTTGACAAAAAACATACTTTGCTCGCATGCTTAACATAATTTTTTTGAAAAACCAAGCCAAAATTATATAAGCGGTATAGACAAAAGGTAAGAGGCAAAAAAGTAAGATAAAAGGTTGACAAATAATTAGCAAACTAATATATCTGTTACATGAAAAATATCTTTTACGGCATTCATCCTTTTAATAAAGCCGCTTATCGTAAAATTGAGTTGTTCATAAAATTATATATTGCACAGTTTTTTACTGCTAGATACTATACTTAAAATTCTGTTTAGGAGGTGACCAAATGGCAGTAGAAAAGATTTATGAAGAGTTTGGGCACTATGTTGTTCCTCCCTCTTGGAAGGATAAAGTGTGGGATATTAATGAATATCAAAAGTTTTATGAGAGTACAATAAAAGATAAAGAATCTATAGAAAAATGGTGGGAAGAATGGGCAAATAAGCTTTCTTGGTTTAAGAAATGGGATAAAGTGCTTGATGATAGTAATCCTCCATTTTATAGATGGTTTGTAGGAGCAGAGACAAATCTGGCGTATCTTTGTTTAGACTGGCAGATTGAACAGGGTAGAAAAAATAAATTAGCATTAATTTGGGAAGGTGAACCTTATGATGAAATGACAAGGAGACCTAAGGATTTAAGAAAGTTTACTTATTATGATCTTTACCGTCGTTCAAACCGCATTGCTTATGCTTTAAGAGAAAAATTGGGTGTGAAAAAAGGGGAAATTTTGACTTTTTATATGCCCATGATTCCAGAACTTCCACTTTATATGTTAGCTGTGCAAAGGTTAGGTGCTGCTCATAGTATTGTTTATAGTGGATTTAGCGCATTGGCATTAGCAGAAAGAGCGATGGCTGCAGGTTCTCATATAATAGTGACAGCAGATGCTCTTTATAGAAACGGAAAAATAATTCCACTTAAAGAAATTGTAGATGAGGCTATAGATATCTGTGAAGAGAATGGGCATAAAATAAAACATGTTATTGTTGTAAAAAGGACAGATAGACCAGCCATACCTTGGAATAAGAAAAGAGATATTTGGCATCATGAATTTATTAGATATATTTCTGAAAATGTAAAAGTTGATCCAGTGCCACTTGGTTCAGAAGACATGTCTTATATTCTTTACACATCAGGTACCACTGGAAAGCCAAAAGGTGCTCAGCATAGTATTGCAGGATATGCAGTAGGTCTTTATGCTACGATGAAACTTATATTTGACATAAAAGAAGATGATATTTATTGGTGTGCAGCAGATATTGGATGGGTAACAGGTCATTCATATATTGTTTATGGGCCTCTTATGACAGGAACCACTACTATTGTATACGAAGGTGCGCCTGTTTATCCTTGGCCAGATAGATGGTGGCATATGATAGAAAGATATGGTGTAACTGTATTTTATACTTCTCCTACAGCCATAAGGATGTTAATGAAATTTCCATCGGATTATGTGAAAAAACATGACTTATCTACTATAAGAATTTTCCATTCAGTGGGAGAACCTATTAATCCAGAAGCATTTCGTTGGTATTATAAAAATATAGGAAAAGAAGATATTGTTGCTTCAAGTACATGGTGGATGACAGAAACAGGTCATATGTTGACTGGACATTTTCCAGGTTTAGGAAAAATCTTTCCACTTAAACCTGGTACAAATGGTTATCCATTACCTGGAGTAAAAATGGAAGTTTTAGATGAAAATGGAAATCCTTGTAAGCCAGGAGAAAGGGGCTATTTTGTTATAACTACACCTTGGCCTGGTATGTTCATGACATTATATCAAGACCCTCAAAAATATATTGATATTTATTGGGCAAGATTTTCTAAAAAAGAAGAAAATAAATGGTATTATTATACAGGAGATTTTGCTGTTAAAGATCAAGATGGATATTTATGGGTCTTAGGTAGGGCAGATGATGTGCTCAATGTTGCTGGTCATCGTGTTGGTACTGCTGAAGTGGAATCAGCTATGATTATGCATCCAGCAGTAGCTGAAGCAGCTTGCATTGGACGACCTCATGAAGTTAAAGGTGAAACACCCTTTATCTTTACTGTGCTGAAACAGGGATTTGTAGCTAGTCCAGACCTTGAATCAGAATTAAAAATCCACTTAAGAAAAACTATTGGGCCAATTGTAGCTTCAGATGCAACTATCCTTTTTGTGGATATGGTGCCTAAGACAAGAAGTGGAAAAATTATGAGAAGATTACTTAAGGCAGTTATTACTGGACAAAAGCTAGGTGATGTTACCACTCTAGAAGACGAAACTGCTATTAAAGAAGCAGAAAAAGCATATGAACATTTGAAAACAGTATTAGAAAAGAAAGCATAAAGTTTAATAATAAAACTAATAAAAGGCCACCTTTTAAAGGTGGCCTTTTTTATTTTGACCTATGGACAAAATAAGCAATCTAAGAAAAAATTAATTAACTAAAGTTGGCGGAAGCGCATGGGAATCGAACCCACCACCGACACCTTTTCGTGCCGGTCACTGGATTTGAAGTCCAGGGGGGACACCAGTCCCCAGCCGCTTCCACCAAATTTAATATTATTATCTTTTTTAAGAGGTTGTCAATCGTGACAATTATTTTAGCAAAAAAGGCAGGTTTCTGTATGGGAGTAAAAAGGGCTGTAGAACTTGTATTTAAAACAGCTAGACAATTTAAAAAACAAAAAATATTTACCCTTGGCCCCATTATTCATAATCCTCAAGTATTAGAATTATTGGAAAAACAGGGAGTAAAAATAATTTCTTCGCCGCAAGAAGCAGTGCCTGGAAGTGTAGTAGTAATAAGAGCACATGGAGTTCCACCAGATATCAAAAAGCAATTAATTGAACGCAATGTTTTTGTTGTTGACGCTACTTGTCCTCGTGTATTAATGGTACAACAATTAGTAAAACGTTACTCCCAAAAAGGTTATCAAGTTATTATCGTTGGAGAAAAAAAACATCCTGAAGTAAAAGGGCTTTGTGGATATGTTCAGGGGCAAGCCTTAGTAATAAATAATGAAGAAGAGGTAAAAAAATTACCATTATCATTTAAAAAAATAATTGTGGTTGCTCAAACAACACAAAATGAAGTGTTATTTAAAAAATTAGCTAATTTATTAAAAAGACGTTATCCTGAAGTAAAGGTATTTAATACTGTATGCAATTCTACCCATGAAAGGCAAGAAGAGGTGAGAAAAATTGCAAAAAATGTAGAGGCATTTATTGTAGTAGGAGGAAAAATGAGTGGTAATACACGCCGGTTGGCACAGATTGCTCAAGAAGAAGGAGTAAAAACTTATCATATCGAAACTGAAGAAGAACTTGTATCAAGTGAAATAAAACAGTTTAAAAAAGTTGCTGTTACTGCTGGAGCTTCCACCCCATATTGGTTAATCCGACGAGTGATTTTTAGATTAGAAGACCTCCTTATGGCTGATAAACCATCAAGATGGATCTTTTACAACCCCCTTAAATGGGCTTTAATGACAAATTTTTGGGCAGCTCTTGGAGGAGCTTCACTTGCAATAATAGGGGCTAAATTACTTAACTGTACTTTAAGTAAATTACCCTTTATTGCCTTTGCCTATCTTTGGGCTATGCATCTTTTAAACCACCTTACAGATTTAGAAGCCACTAAACTAACAGATCCTACAAGAGGACATTTTTTTGAAAAATACTATATTTTATTTTGGATCATGGGTCTTGGTTGTATAATTTTCTCTCTTTATCTCACTTGGCCTATATTACCAGCATTTTTTATCTTGCTTTTTCTTACTTTTGCTGGAATCATTTATAACATAAAAATTCCTGTTTTAAAATTAAAATTAAAAAATTTACCAGGTTCAAAAACTATTTTAGTACCATTTGCCTGGGGTTTTATTTCTGCGTTTTTCCCATTTTTTTTAAAACCCTCCTCACCTCCTTTAAAAGCTTTTTTGGTCTTTGCTTATTTATCTATTTTAGCATTTATTCGCACTTGCTGTTTTGACCTCCTTGATATCCAGGGTGATCAAATGGTAGGAAGAGAGACTTTACCTATCGTTTTAGGTGAAAAAAATAGTTTTAAATTGCTTTATATTTTAGTTATAGGAGCTATATTTTTAACTGTTATTTTAACTTATATTAACACTTTCCCAAAAGAGGCTTATTTTTATAGTTTAGTACTTATGGGATTTTTACTCTATTTATGGCAAATGGAAAAAAAATATCTTCGGCCTGGTGTTATATCAGAAGCTTTAATAGATGGGCAATTTATTTTAATGGCTTTATTTTAAGATGAGTAAAATTATTCCTTTTCCAAAAAAGAAAAAAGATTCTTCGGATGAAAGGTGGATAGTGGTAGTTGATACTCCTATTGAATATGAAGCTTATTTTATTTGCGGACTTTTGGAAACAAAAGGTATACCTTATCGTTTACAATGTTTAAAACACATTCCCCATCCAGTAAGCAGTGGACAATTGGGTAGTTATCTTATTTTGGTGCCTGAAATTTGGTTAGATTTTGCTAAAAAATTGATAAATAATGCCAAAAGTTAGCGTTATTATTCCAACTTATAATCGAGCTAATTTTTTAAAAGAGGCAATAGAATCAGTATTAAATCAGACTTATAAAGATTATGAATTAATTATTGTGGATGATGGCTCAACTGACGAAACACAAAAAATTATAGCACAATATAAAAATAAATTAAAATATATTGTTATTCCTCATCATGGTGTAAGCAAAGCAAGAAATGTTGGGATAAAAAGAGCAAAAGGAGAATTTATTGCCTTTTTAGACTCAGATGATCTTTGGCATCCAAAAAAATTAGAGGTTCAAATTAATTTTTTTGATAACCATCATAATGCCATTATATGCCAAACAGAAGAAATTTGGCTAAGAAACGGAAAAAGAGTAAATCCTAAAAAATATCATAAAAAACCATCAGGAATGATGTTTGAAAAGAGTCTTGAACGTTGTTTAATTAGTCCTTCTGCTGTTATGATGCATAAAACACTATTTGAAAAAGTAGGTTTATTTGATGAGTCATTCCCAGCATGTGAAGATTATGATATGTGGCTAAGAGTCACTGCCAGGTTCCCTGTTTATCTTTTACCTGAACCATTAGTAATAAAAAGAGGAGGACATCCTGATCAGCTTTCTAAACTTGTTGAAGCTTTAGATAAATGGAGGATTAAAGCCATTGAGAAGATTTTAAAAAGCGGAATATTAAATGAGACTCAATATAAATTAGCTTTACAAGAATTAAAGAAAAAATGTCAAATTTATGCAAATGGCTGCCTTAAAAGAAATAAATTTAAAGAAGCAAAATACTATTTTAAATTGCCAGAAAAATATCAAATAAACTGTTCAACAAAGTAATATACACTCTCAGTTTCTGCTTTCTTAACAAATCTCAATGCCTCTTCAGCTCTCTTCAAAAAATCCTCTTTTGTTACTTGAGGTTCACCCATATAAACTGCCATTCCGAATTTCATGTCTAAACCAACTCTATTTCTTAACCTTTCTTGCAAACGTTTAACAACAATAGAACCTTGAGAATAATTTGTAGCATTTAAAATAAAACCAAATTTTCCCAAACCTAAATGAGCAATTACATCTATTTTACGAATATTTTCTTGCAATGTCTCTGCAGCTGATTTGAAAATAGCTATAATTGCTGGATGATCCTTTTCACACTCAATTTCTCCTATTATTAAAAGACATGGTTTTCTTGTTCTTTTGGTTAAATTCATCGCCCTATCTAATTCTCTAAGAAAGAAGTTATAGTTTAACAAACCAGTAACTGGATCTATAGCAACAAATTTTTCTAGTTCAGCTTTATCTTTATAAATACGCATTAACGTCTTCACTAAAGCCTGTTCTTCAGGCCGGAGAGAAATAACAATAGCAGAACTGCCAAAACTTGTCTGCATAAATTGGGCAAAATTATGTTGGTCAGTGATAACCAAAAATACTTTTTTATCCTTTAAAGAAGGCATCTCTAAAACATCATTTAATCTCAACATTTTACAACTCCTTTTTAATTCTTTCGGCTATATTTTTTATTTTGTTCATATCTCCAGGTATTGGCTCCCAGCGAGCTATAGGAAGGCCATCATTTTCCCAACGAGGAATAAGATGGACATGAAGATGAGGCACTACTTGACCTGCTGCTTTTTGATTAAGCTGTATTACAACAAGACCATCTGGACTAAGCCCTTTTTTAATAGCATGTGCAACTTTTTGAGCTATTTTTATCACTGCACTTAATTCTTCTGGAGTAATTTCAAAAATAGTTTCTACATGTCTTTTTGGAATAATAAGTGTATGACCATCATTAAGTGGATTAATATCCATAAATGCTAAAACATTCTCATCTTCATAAACCTTTATCGCTGGGAGTTCACCCTGAACAATTTTACAAAAAATACATTCTCTCATCTTCTTCCTCCTAACTTCTCTTATTATACTCAGAGTAAATGATTAAGTCAAAACATTTCCGAAAATCCGCGATTGATTTTTGTTAAAAGAAGATATTTGGGAAAAAGATGAATCCCTTTGGCATTTGTCTCAGTGTTTTATAAACTCCAAGTTTTAGCTGAATGAGGCACTCTGCCTCTTTCTTTTCTGCTAAAATAGCTATTGTGTCCGTATCAAACGTTTAAACATCTAGACGTTCAAACATGCGAACTTACAATATAATTCTGTTAAACCTTAGCCTCCACCTCTATTAAGCATGGCAAAACAGCTTGCTTTACTTTTGTGATTGTGTTTTCACCAGGTAGGCAATTTTTCAAAATCGCCTTTCTTGCATGGCAAAAAGAATTTTGGGTTTTACACTGCCTTGCTAAATAATTTATTTTAAAGTAAAATTTTTTTATGGATTTTATTGTTGTATTTGTTACTACTTCTTCTGAAGAAGAAGCAGAAAAGATTGCTAAAGTCTTAGTAGAAGAACATCTTGCTGGTTGTGTAAATATTTTATCTAAAATTAAATCAATTTATTTTTGGGAAGGAAAAGTTTGTGAAGATTCTGAAGTATTACTTATCATAAAAACAAGAACAGAAAAATTTGAATCTCTAAAAGAAAAAATAACTTCCCTTCATAGTTATCAAGTGCCAGAAATCATTGCCCTACCTATAGAGAAAGGCTCTACTACCTATCTGGATTGGCTAAAAAAGGTTACCTAAATGTTTTTTCCACCTTTTTTACTTTTATTTATTTTTTTCTTTTTCTTTATTTGGCTTTTTCTTTTTGCCCTTCTTCACCTTGGACTTATTAGTTATGCCTTTACTAAAATAGGCATTCCAGCAGAATACATGATGGGACTTTTATTTATTTGTCTTTTAGGAAGCTTTATAAATATTCCAATAAAGAAAATGCCTAGTCCACAATTGATAGTCAAAGAAGTAATTACTTATTGGGGAATAAAAGTAAAAATCCCATATTACTCCTCAAGTTATACTATTATTGCCATTAATGTAGGTGGGGCAATAATACCTATTTTAATCTCTCTTTATCTTACAGCAAAATTTGGAGGTATATTTAAGATTATTCTTGCAGTAACAACTGTAACTTTTATTACCCATCGTTTTGCCAAACCTATACCAGGTCTTGGCATTACTGTACCAGTCTTTATCCCTCCAATTACAGCCGCTTTAATTGCCTTAATCCTTGATACAGAGCATGCTCCTGCCTTAGCTTATATTGCTGGAACACTTGGTACATTAATTGGTGCAGATTTAATGAATCTCAATCGAATCAAAGAATTAAAAGCTCCTGTTGTCTCTATTGGTGGAGCAGGAACATTTGATGGAATCTTTTTTACAGGAATATTAGCAGTACTTTTAGCATAAAATGAAAAAGCCCCGCTAAAGCGGGGCTTTTTTTAATTAATACTCAGGCATTGAAGGTGGTGGTGTTGTTTCTTTCTTTTCTTCAGGCTTTTCTGCTACCATAGCTTCAGTAGTCAACAACAATCCAGCAATGCTAGCAGCATTTTGTAAAGCTACTCTTGTTACTTTTGTTGGATCAATAATACCTGCATTAAAGAGATTTTCAAATTGGCCAGTGGCAGCATTAAAACCATAATCATCCTTGCCTGCCTTTACTTTTTCTACAATAATTGATCCCTCATAACCAGCATTACTGGCAATCTGGCGTAATGGTTCTTCAATAGCACGCATAACAATTTTCACTCCTGTCTTTTCATCTGGATCAGTAATTTCTTTTTCTAATTTTTCTAATGCAGGTAAAGCTCTAATATAAGCTACACCACCACCAGGTACAATTCCCTCTTCTACCGCTGCTTTAGTGGCATTTAACGCATCTTCTACTCTCGCTTTCTTTTCTTTCATCTCTACCTCAGTAGCAGCACCAACCCTAATTACAGCTACACCACCAACCAACTTAGCTAATCTTTCTTGAAGTTTTTCACGATCATAATCAGAAGTAGTCTCCTCTATTTGTGCCCGAATTTGCTTAATACGAGCCTCAATATCTTCCTTGCGACCACCACCATCAATAATAGTAGTATTATCTTTGTCAATAACTACTTTTCTAGCTGTACCTAAATCATTTAAAGTAACATTTTCAAGCTTAATGCCAAGTTCTTCTGAAACTAGTTGACCACCAGTAAGAATAGCAATATCTTGCAGCATAGCCTTTCTTCTTTCACCAAAGCCAGGTGCCTTTACAGCTGCGCATTGAAGAGTACCTCTAAGTTTATTTACTACTAAAGTAGCTAAAGCCTCTCCTTCTACATCTTCAGCAATAATTAATAAAGGCTTTCCAGATCTAGCAACACTTTCAAGTAAAGGTAAAAGATCCCTCATACTACTAATCTTCTTTTCATGAATAAGGATATAAGGATCTTCAAGATGACATTCCATCTTCTCAGCATCAGTAACAAAGTATGGAGAGATATAACCACGATCAAATTGCATACCTTCTACAACTTCCAATGTAGTCTCAATACCTTTAGCTTCCTCAACTGTGATTACACCTTCTTTACCTACTTTTTCCATTGCTTCAGCAATAATATCACCAATGCTCTTATCATTATTTGCAGAAATAGTACCTACTTGAGCAATCTCCTTCTTTTCTTGGCATGGTTTACTCATTTTTTTCAATTCTTCTACAACTACCTCCACTGCTCGATCAATACCTCGCTTCAGCAACATGGGATTGCTACCAGCTGCTACCATTTTAGCACCTTCTTTAAAGATCGATTGAGCAAGAATTGTCGCTGTTGTTGTACCATCACCAGCCACATCACTGGTCTTGCTTGCTACCTCCTTTACCATCTGAGCGCCCATATTTTCAAACTTATCCTTTAACTCAATCTCCTTTGCAACTGTAACACCATCTTTTGTAATAAGTGGAGCACCAAATGTTTTTTCCAAAATCACATTTCTACCCTTTGGACCTAAAGTAACTTTTACAGCATTTGCTAATATATCTACACCACGTGTAATAGATTCACGTGCTTGAACATTATATTTAATCTCTTTTGCTGCCATACCTCTCCCCCCTTTTTAAAGATTTTATTCTTCAATCACACCTAAAATATCATCTTCTCTCATAATAAGATGCTCCTCACCTTCAATTTTAATTTCTGTACCTGCATATTTGCTAAAAATTATCTTATCACCTACTTTTACTGACATAGGCACCTTTTGCCCATTATCCAAAATCCGACCTTCACCAACTGCTATTACTTCGCCCTTTATGGGCTTTTCTTTAGCAGTATCAGGTATAATAATACCACCTTTTGTCTTTGTCTCTTCTTCTATCCTTTTCACAAGCACTCGATCATGCAAAGGTCTGATCCTCATCGCTTCAACCTCCTTTCCTATTTATTAGCACTCACTATTAATGAGTGCTGACACATATATAAACATTTTTTTTGAAAATGCAAGGGGGGCAATTGATAAAATTAAATAGTTTTTGTTAATGTTTTTTTAATCTCTTCTATTTTTTTTTGATCGTATATTTTTCCTCCTGTTTTTTCTTCTACATAAAAAACATCCACAACTTGATCCAAACGAGTAGAAATCCTTGCTACATGAATATTTAGACCAAGTTTAAATAATGATTGTGCCAATTTAAAAAGCAAAGCAGGCTTATCTGCTGTATAAACTTCAATAATTGTGTAAAAATCTGAAGTTTCATTATCTATTTTTATCTCTGTATTAATAGATGGCAAGTCTTTTCTTACAAAAAGGCTAGGACGATATTTATTTTCTAATAATCTTTCTAAATCAATTTCTCCCTTTATAGCTTGACATAAATCTCTTTCTACTTGTTCCCATTTTTTAGAAATATTATGGATTTCACTTTTTGTATTCAGCCAAAATGTATCTAAAGCAATTTTATTACCCCAAGTATAAGCTTGAGCATTTAAGATATTGAATCCATGTAAAGAAAAAGTCCCTGCTATTTTAGCAAACAAACCAGGTGCATCCCAACTTGCTATTGTTACTTTATAATGATTTGATGAAGACAGATTTTCCCAGTGTAATATTGCTGATTTTCCATTAAGTTTACGTATAAATTCTAAATGAAATAAAATTTCTTTTAAAGGAGTATTTAATAAATAGCGTGGAGGAAGAATTTCTAAATAATAAAAAACTTTATTTTCTGGTAAAATTTCTTTTAATTTTAAAGTTAAATTTTCTTTAATTTTTTGAAGTTTCACACGTATATCTACATGACTGAAATCACCTTTCTTCAATATCCTTTGTAATTTTAGGAAAAGTTCTGTGATTAATGTCATCTTCCATTCTGTGAAAGCACGTGGTCCACTTGCCTTTGCATCAGCAAATGAAAGAACATAAAGCATCTTTAAGCGATTTAAATTACCAACAATTTGAGCTGTATCTATAATAATTTTTTCTTCTCCCAAATCCCTTCTCTGTGCTGTATGTGATAATAAAAGATGATAACGGATTAACCAAAGAATTTCTTTTTGTTTTTCTATTGGCAACTGCCATCTTTTTAAAATCTTTTCTACTTCCTTTGCTCCTACTTCTTGATGAGGATGTCCAATCCCTTTACCTAAGTCATGAAAAAATGCAGCTAAAAATAAAATATCAATTTCTTCATCTTTTATTGCTTGAGCTGCTTTTGTAAAAATGGGAAATTCTTTTTTGTATTTCCCCTCTCTCAAATTTTTTATTTCATTAATTGTATGAAAGGCATGTAAATCTGTTGTATAAACATGATAGAGATTATGTTGAGGAAGATGTAAAATTTTTTCCCACTCAGGAAAAATAGCACAGAGCAATCCCTGATATGTCATATCTTCTAAAAAAGGTAATAAGTTTTTTGGAGTAGTCAAAAATTCTAAAAAAGTATCCCTTATTTCTAGATTATTACAAAGAGAAGACTTCAATTTTAAAATAGTTTTATTTAATAAACGTTGAGTATCAAAAGAAAGCATTACCCCAAATTTAGCAGCCCACGTATAGATTTTTACTAAAAGAGCAGGTTGTTTTAAAAAAATTTTTTCATCATTAACAATCAATTGATTATTTTGGATATATATTCCTGGAGCAACATATTTTTTCCAAAAGGAAATCTTTTGTTTTTCTAAAAGACGATTTAAAAATAAATTAGTAATATGTTTTATGGAAAAGGTATAAGTAAAAAACATGCGCATAAAATTTTCTACTGCTTTAATATTTTCTGTCTCTTTAAACCCTAAAAATTGAGCAATCTTTTCTTGATAGCCAAAGGACAACTCATCATTTTCATGTTTACTTAAATAATGTAAACAATTTCTTACTCTCCAAAGAAAATCCAAAGCTTCTTCTAAATTTTTTCTTTCTTCTGTAGAAAGTAAATTAAATGTTTCAAGAAATTTTAAATCATCATTTCCAAATGCTATAATAGCTGCCCATTGTAAACTATGAATATCTCTTAATCCACCAATTCCTTTTTTAAGATCAGGCTCCAAAAAATGGGTATGCTGACTATATTGCAAATGGCGTTTTTTTCTTCTCTCCCAAATAGTTTTTAATATTTGATGTTTTTGTGGCTCAATTAATTTTTTTCGTAAAGTTTGTATAAGTTCTTCAAACAATTCATTATTTCCAATTAAAAAACGAGGAGTAAGCATAGCCATAAATGCTAAAAAATTATCTTTAGCAATAGATAAACACTCTTTTATTGTACGAAAGCTATGATCTAATCTAATTTTATGGTCCCAAAATGATTGAATAAATGAAACGATTACTTCATGCAAAGCAGATGATGGTTTATCTATATGTAAAATAAGCAGATCCACATCAGAATAAAAGCTCATTTCTTTACGTCCATATCCCCCAACGGCTATCAGTGCTACTTCATTTGTCAATTTAGGTTCAGCTAATTTTATCCATTGTTCTTTTACGAAGTTATCTATTAACTGAGTATAACGATAAACTATTTCTTTCCCACTAGTACTATTTAAATAATCCTTAATTAAATTTTTTCTTTCTTGAATAAGATTCATTTATTAAAGGGCTTCTTCCCCTTGTTCTCCAGTACGGATACGTATAACATCTTCTATAGGAATAATAAAAATTTTCCCATCTCCTATTTTTCCAGTGTGAGCTGCTTGTTTAATAGTTTCAATTGCTTTTAATACTAAATTATCCGGCACAATAACTTCTATTTTTACTTTTGGCAAAAAATCTACTACATACTCTGCTCCTCGATAAATTTCAGTATGACCTTTTTGACGACCAAATCCTCTTACCTCTGTAATTGTCATCCCTTGAACTCCAATTTCTGTTAAAGCCTCTTTTACCTCATCTAATTTAAAAGGTTTGATAATAGCTTCTATTTTCTTCATGTTTCACTCCTAAATAAAATTCAATTTAACAAATTTTCCCAAATTTTTCTAATATTTACTCGTAATCTTTGATAATAATTCCATATATCTTTTAATGGAATTTTAAATGGTGGTTTTTTTAATCCCCAATGTTGCCAAATATCTTTTAAATTTTCTTCTGTAATTAAAGTATCTGAAGAACAATCATAAAGGAGATTTAAACGATGTTCTAAAGCCTTTAAAAAATTATAGCCTTCTATAAGTATATCTACATTTTTAATTAAATTTAATTCTTTAGCAGCTTTTAAAACCTTCAAAGTATGACGATGTTGAAGTATAGGATAATCTTTACCATAAGAAAGTTGTAAATATTGCATTAAAAAATCTATTTCTATAAAACCACCTTTACCAAGTTTAGGGTTAAATTTATCTTTTGTTTCCTTAGCTCTTTCAATCAAAATACGCTCTCGCATCTCTTTAATTTCTTTTTGCCAATTAATATTTTTCTTTTTTTCAAAAAGAAGCCATTGTCTTAAATCTTCCCATTTTTTAATTAAATTTTTATCTCCTGCTATTGCTCTTGCTTTTAAAAGTATTTGATATTCCCAAGGTTGTGCTTGATTTAGATAATAATCTTTAAAAGCTTGTAAAGATACAACTAATGGACCAAAACGTCCTGATGGTCTTAATCGAGTATCTATTTTATAGCCTGGACCAGCTATATGAGGTAAAGTAAGAATAGAAATTAACCTCTGGGCTACTTTAACAAAATAAACATGTGCATTTTGTTGCAAAGAAATATCTGCTTTTAACGGATAATCATAAATAAATATTAAATCTAAATCAGAATGATAAGCTGTTTCATGACTACCTAATTTCCCCAATGCAATAATGGCAAAGGGCAAATCTGAAAGAGAAAAAGATTTATTTACTTCCTCTTTTGCCCAAGTTAAGGCTTGCTTTAAACACAATTCTGCTAAAAGACTTAATTGATAAGATACTTGAAGATAATTTAATTTACCTGCTAAGTCATGAAAACCAATACGTAAAAACTCTTCGTTTTTAAAATGTCTTAAAGCTTCCATTTTCTCATCCAAATCAATTTTTTCTTGAATAGCTGTATTTAAGCTTATTTCAAATTGTTTTTTAGTTTTAATAGGAAAAGCTTGTGAAGCGTCAATTAAACTATCAAGCAATTGAAAATGTTTAATAAGCAATGATGATAAAAGTCTACTTGCTCCAAAAATTTGCAAGAGCAATTTTCTCAAAGAGGGGTTTTCTTTTAAAGTAGCATAAAAACCAGTCCTAGGACCAATACGAGAAACAAATTGTTCTAGGTGGACTAGACCAAGATCTGGATCTAATGTTTGAGCAATTTCTTTTAGTAGTTTAGGTAATAATGAAATAAAAAGCTCACGAGCACGGATTGAAGTATGGCGTGTTTTGAAAACACCTTTTAAATTAAAAATTATTTTATAAGCAATTTGAGGATTTTTAAAACCTAAATTCTTTAAATAAGAAATTGCCTCTTCTTCTAATAAAACATTAGTAAAGAAACTTTTTAATAAAAGTTTATCAGTTTCAACTTCTTCTTCAGGTGTATATAAAAGTTCTTTAAAGAGTCGATGAACAAAACTTGTTGTTTTTTCCAGTTTTAAATAAAATGCCTCCAATGCTTTTTCTTCATTTCGTTGGACATATCCCATTAATCTTACAATTTTTAAAAGAGTATTCTTATTTGTAGGTAAAATATGAGTCTGACAATAACTAGCCATTTGGCAGAGATGTTCCAATCGACGTAAATAACGGTAAGCACGAGTTAAACCTTCTGCTTCTTCAGATTTTATAATTTGAGCTTCTTTAAGAGCAGAAATAGCTTTAAAAGTATTATATTGTCGCAAAAAAGGATATTTTCCTCCATAAATGAGCTGTAGAGTATGAATGAAAAATTCAAGTTCTCTAATACCTCCTTGCCCTAATTTAATATTAAAAGTCTTTTGATGATGGCTTCTAAAATCTATAGCTTTTTTTAAAGCCCTAATTTCTTCTACACCTGTATAATCTAAATACCGACGATAAATAAAAGGATTAAGAGTTTTTAAAAAATTTTCTCCTAATGTTATCGCACCTGCTATTGGTCTTGCTCTTAATAAAGCCATACGTTCTAAAGTAGTACCAAAATTTTCATAAAAAATCTCTACTGCTCTTGTAGATTGAACAATCTCACTTTCTTTACCACCAGGTCTTAAACCTAAATCTACCTTAAATACAATCTCTCCATAAGAAGGGTCTTGCAAAATTTTTGTTATAGTTTTAGCCAATTTAATAAAAAAATAGTGTGTTTCCAAAGAACAATGACCGTCATAAAGATAAATAATGTCAATATCTGAATAAAAATTAAGTTCTTCTGCTCCTAATTTACCTAAACCTAAAATAAAAAATTTATCTGATGAATTTTGAAGTAAATTTAAAGCATATTCAAAACATGCTTGAACACATGCTTCAGCCAATGCACTTAATTCTGCTAGAGAGCTTTCTAAAGAACAAATTTGATTTATATCTCTTGCCCAAAGACGTAAATATTCTTTAGCTTTAAAATACCTAAGTTTTTGTGGAAAATCAGGTTGATGAATAAACTTTCTCAATTCTTTTAAAAAATCTTCTTTTGTTTTTCTCTGTGAAATAGCATTTTTTAAGAAAAGCCAAGAAAGCAAATAAGGCTTACGTATCAAAAGATTTACTAAATAAGATGAACTTACACAAATTCTCAACAATTGTTTGGCTTTTTCTGGATAAGTATCTAAAAAATTGATTATTTCTTTACTTTGTACCTCTAATACTCGTTTAAAAGCTGTTTCACCATAATGCCATAAGACATGTCTAGAAAGATTTTTATAAATATTCATTTGACATATTGACAATTTTTATTTTTATTATCATAATATATAGTCTATACTATTGATTAGCAAGTAGTAAGATGAAAAATTATTTGGAGCAATTAATAAAGATGGGGCAAAAAAACGGTTATCTTACATATGATATGCTTAATGACCTACTTCCAACAGAGGGGTTTGACCCTGAGGAAGTAGAGCGAATTATAGATATTTTAGAAGAAAATGACATTCGCCTTATAGAAACAGCTGAAGCAATAGAGAAAAAAGAAGAGAAAAAAGAAGAGATTATTGAAGAACATCCTGTTGTACGAAAGGAAGAAGAAGGTTTAGAAAGAGAACCAGTTACAGCTTATCTTCAAGAGATAGGAGCCTATAGTCTCCTTACTCAAGAAAGAGAACAAAAACTTACACGTCGTATTCGCAAAGGATATAATGCTATTATGTTTCTTATTCTTACAACAAATGTAAAATATCCTGAGATAGAAAAACTTAAACATAAAATTAAAGAATGGAAAAAGAAAGATGTAGCCCCAAAAAGAAGACGTTTAGATACAGTAGTTAAATTGATAAAGCAATTAAGTAAAAAATATGATGATCCTATTTTAAAGAATTTAACAAAACGTATTAAGAGAATTGAAGTTGTTGTTAAGGCTGCCCGTGATGAAATGATCGGAGCTAATCTACGTTTGGTAGTTAGTATTGCTAAAAGATATGTAGGACAAGGGCTCAGTCTTTCAGATTTAATTCAGGAAGGTAATTTGGGATTAATGAAAGCCATTTTTCGATTTGATTATACTAAAGGACATCGTTTTAGTACTTATGCTACTTGGTGGATTAGACAATCTATCACTCGTGCTATTTTAGATAAGGCAAAAACTATACGTTTACCCGTACATTTTGTTGAATTAAAAAATCAAGTATTAAAGGCATTTTATGAATTACTTAAAGAACATGGAAAAGAACCAACTCCAAAAGAATTGGCTGAAAAGACTGGATTACCTTTAGAAAAAATTAGCGCTATATTATGCTCTGTACGTGAGCCAGTTTCTCTTGAAGCTCCTATTGGTGATGAAGATAGTATGCTTAAAGACTTTATAGAGGATGTTAAAATAGTCTCTCCATTTGATGCTGTTACTCATTCTGAACTTTCTACAAAACTTCAAATTATTCTTGCTACTCTTACACCAAGAGAGCAAGAAATATTAAGATTGCGTTTTGGGTTAGGTGGAGAGAGTGAACACACATTAGAAGAAATTGGGCGAAAATTTAAAGTTTCTCGAGAAAGAATTCGCCAAATTGAAAAAAGAGCATTGCAAAAATTAAAAATGGCTTCAGAGCATCTTAAGTTAGACTTAGAAAACTTTCTCTAATTTTCATGTTGTGTATCCTTGGTGCAGTTGAAGAAGAATTATCTTTTTTTTTGTCCAATTTTTCTTTTAAACATTTTTCCCTTGGAAAAAAAAGTATTTGGTTAAATAAAAAAAATAATTTACTTATTGCTCAAACAGGAGCAGGCATTATTAATGCTACTTATTTAACTTCTCTTATCTTAGAAAATTATCCAATAAAGGTTGTATTTTTGATCGGTTGTGGAGGAACATTTCCAAATAAAGGAATTAAATTAGGAGACATTGTTTTAGCAAATGAGGAAATTTGGGTTGATGCTTGTGGATATCTTCCAAATCGTTTTTACCTTATTTCTCCTTTAATAGAAAAGTTAAAAAAAATTATTCCTGATCTTCTTGATAATAAAATTTCCTTTAAAACTGGAAGCTTTCTCACAGTATCTGCTACTACTGATAATAAAGAAAAACTTCTTTTTTTAGAAAAGAAATTCCCTAAAGCTATATGTGAAAATATGGAAGGAGCAGCTGTAGCTTATATATGTCAGATTTATAACATACCTTTTATTGAGTTAAGGGGAATTAGCAACTTTTTAGCTGATAAAAGAGAAAAATGGGAAATAGAATTAGCTACTATTCATGTTCAAAAATTGCTTTTAAAGTTGCTTGAAAGGAAAAGTAAATGGTATTAAAAGTTGGATTTTCTCCTTGCCCTAATGATATTTTTATTTGGGCACCAATTATAAAAGGTTTTATCAAATCACCTTTTCAACTTGATATTACCATTGCAGATATAGAGAAATTGAATGAATTGGCTTTAAAAAATGGACTAGATGTAATTAAAGTTTCTTGTCATTTACTACCTTATATATTAAAAAAATATTGTTTTCTTGAAGTTGGCGCTGCTTTAGGCAAAGGATGTGGTCCTATAATTGTCACTCGTCCGGAATTGTCTCTTTCTAATATCTCTTCTTCCTATATTGCTATTCCAGGAAGACATACAACTGCCTATCTTCTTTTTAAGCTTTATGCCCCTCAAATAAAAGAAAAACAGATTATTTTTTGTCAATTTGATAAGATTATGCCTAAAGTTAAAAATAAAGAAGTAGATTTTGGTCTTATCATACATGAAGGAAGATTTTTATTTAAAAATTATGGTTTAAAATCTGTTTTGGATTTGGGTAAATGGTGGGAAAAGAAAACAAAACTTCCTTTACCTTTAGGAGGTTTTGTTGCAAAAAGAAAACTTAGTGAAAAAATAAAAATTATTAATTCTCTATTAAAACAAAGCATTTCTTATGCTTGGCAATATTCTGAAAAAGTTATGCCTTATGTCAAAAAATATGCCTCTCATTTGGAAGAAAATGTTATTAAAAATCATATTACTCTTTATGTAAATGAATTTACTCTAAACTTAGGAAAAGAAGGAAAAAAGGCTATTATTACTCTTTTTAAAATGGCAAAAAAAGAAGTTAAAGATGTCTTCTGTTTTAATGGAGGAAAATAAATGAAAGTATTGGTTACAGGTGGTGCAGGTTTTATTGGCTCTAATCTTGCTCTTACTCTTATGGAAGAGGGATATGAAGTTATTATATTAGACAATTTTTTCAGTGGTGATTATCGAAATTTAATTGGCTTTCGTGGAGATGTTGTTGCAGAAAGTATTTTAGAAGTGGATTTAAATCAATTTAAAGACATAGATGCAATCTTTCATCAAGCTGCTATCACTGATACTACTATTAGAGATCAAAAACTCATGATGAAGGTAAATGTGGAAGGGTTTAGAAGAATTTTACAGTTTGCCATAAAATATGGCATTCCCTTTATCTATGCTTCATCTGCTGGTACTTATGGAAATATCCCTGGTCCTCAAAAAGAGGATATGGATGGATATCCTTGTAATATTTATGGATTTTCTAAATGGATAGCTGATTGCATTGCTAGAGAATATATGAAAATAACTGATAGCCTTATTGTAGGGTTGCGTTATTTTAATGTCTTTGGGCCAAAAGAAGATTATAAAGGGAAGATGGCTTCTATGGTATGGCAACTTGCCCAGCAAATAAAAGCAGGATTGAGACCAAGAATTTTTAAATGGGGTGAACAAAAAAGAGATCAGGTTTATGTAAAGGATGTGGTAAGGGCAAATCTTTTGGCTTTAAAGGCAAAAAAAAGCTGTATTGTTAATATAGGTAGCGGTAAAGCTATAAGTTTTAATAAAATTGTCAAAGTATTGAATGAGGTTTTAGGGAAAAATCTTGAGCCAGAATATATAGATAATCCCTATGTTGGGTATTATCAAGAATATACTCAAGCTGATTTGACCCTTGCCAAAGAAATATTAGGTTATACCCCACAATGGACATTTGAAGACGCTGTAAGAGATTATATGAAAACTGTAGGTTTTATTTAATTAAATGATAAAGTTTAAAAAATAAAAAAGGAGAAACCTTTTCTGGACGAGTATTATAATCAATATTTAGTTGAGAAAATATATTTT
>Ga0209410_1000328_pt1 | contig 21625 bp, 26 predicted proteins | sample Mar14436cmmetaG_FD_184135 | JGI IMG/M metagenome (GOLD analysis project Ga0209410, IMG submission 184135) | Marine hydrothermal vent microbial communities from Guaymas Basin, Gulf of California to study Microbial Dark Matter (Phase II) - Marker... ... | reverse complement strand
GCTTTTTAACCTTCTTCTTCCGTTCTACGGCTTTAACCTGCTCCTCCGGAGGCTTCTTGACGCTACTCAATCGGATAACCCCCTACTCTTCTCGTAGATGTAGATGCCGTCGAGGAAGACCCGTGGGTCCTTCTTCTTCACTTTCGTCGCCAACTCTATGTTTGCGGCGGTCTGACCGACGTCCTCGATGTTTATTCCCTGCACGATTATGTCTTCTCCTTTCACTTTGACCTTCACGTCGCCTACGATCTTAGCTACTCGAGGACTCTTCTCTCCTATAAAGTTCTCTATGAGAACCTTGTCGCCGGCAACCTTGACGGATACTGGGAAGTGGGAGTAGACAATCTTCAACTTGTATGTGAAGCCTTCGGTCACGCCGATGATCATGTTCCTTATGTGGGAGCAGATCGTCCCGACGAGGGCCGCCTCCTTCTTCCTCGGCCAGAGGGCTTCAACCACAACCTTACCGTCCTCCACCCTTATGGAGACGGGTGCGTAGGAGAAGTCCCGGACCAGCCTGCCCTTCTCACCTATGACCTCGACTACCCTCCCCTCCACACGGACCTCCACGTTCTCCGGAACATCAACGGTCTTCGATTCAATCGGAACGGTCATGGCGCATCCTCTCTAATAGACGTAGGCGAGTAGGCGCCCACCTATCTTCCTCTTCTTTGCTTCATGATGCGACATAACTCCTTCAGGGGTTGAGATCACAAGGACACCTATGCCCTTCGCTGGCAGATACATCTTCTCCCACTTCTCAATCTCGTCGGCCTTAACCGGGAAACGAGGCCTTATAGCCCCGCATTTATTGATCCTTCCGAGGAGCTGAACCCTGAACTTCCCGGTCCGCCCGTCATCGATGAACTCGAACTCCCCAATGTAACCGTTCATCTGGAAGACCCTCAAGGTGTTCCCTAAGAGCTTAGAGGCCGGCCAGATTATGCACTCTCTCTTCCTCCTCATCTCGTTATTCATGATCGTTGTCAGCCCGTTAGAAAGCACATCCATGCCCAACCACCCCTACGATTTGAATCCTCCCATTTCACTCATACTTCCTGAAACCGAGCTTCTCAGCAACCTCTCTGAAGCATTGGCGGCAGAGGTAGAGCCCATACCTACGGATGATGGGCCCGTAAGAGCCGCATCTACGGCAAGGCCTACTTCCCTTGCCGTACTTGCGTTCCTTCTTTCCATGTTTCTGGCTTGCCATCCATCCCTCCTCCTACACGACCTCAACCCCAAACCTTTCCTGCACGAAGAGGATGGACTCCTCTCGGGTTAGGAGATGACTTGAACCAACCTTCGATCTGGCGCGGCGTCTCCTCTTCACCCTGTATCCAGGCCTCTCCATCGATACACAGATGTCCATACCTGTTATTCCGAGCTCCGGTTTATAGGTTGTTCCGGGAATCTCTATATGTTCCTTTATCCCGAAGGAGAAGTTTCCGAGCTCGTCGAAGGACCGGCTTTGAATCTTGTTGTCTACAGCTTGGAAGGCCTTCTTCAAGAACTCCTCAGCTTTGCTTCCCCGAAGCGTGACGAGGCACGCTATGGGTTCCCCCCTCCTGATTCCAAAGTCTCGAATGGTCTTCTTTGCTTTCCGTCTACAGGGCTTCTGGCCGGTCAGTTCCTCTAGGATTTTGGAGGCTTTCTCAAGGGGTTCCCCGGACTTGCCGACCGAGATGTTCACGACGACCTTCTCTATCCTAGGCTTCAGCATAGGGTTCTCATCCCACATCCTCTTTATTGCTTCGGCCTTCTCTGAAGGAATTACGTCGGGCATCCCTTTAAGGCGCCTCCTCCACGCTTGGCAGGGAGATTCTAGGCTTCTCGTCTCCTATGACGAAGACGTAGTTGAGGGTTGTCTGGTAGGTTTCTCCATGACTGTCCCTTATTGTGACTAGGGAACGCTCCTTCTTGCCGCCAGCCTTCCTCTCTATAGAAATTATGTTCCCGTATCTACCCATGTTCTTTCCTCCAGTGAAGATCGCGAATGAACCCTCAGCCAGCCTCAAATGTTCGAGGATTTCTCGGCTCTCAAGGCTTATCTTGAGCGTGTCGAAGACTCTGTAGACATCCTCCACAGGGTTCTGGGGATCTTTAACCCTGATGAGAAAATTTCTCCCATCATGCATGTTGAGCTGCACGTTTCCGCCTTTAACCACAACTTTCCCTTGGATCCTGCAGAGCTTGAACTTAGCCTCTTCCTCCTCTATGGGGTGCAGCCGTAAGCCGTCCTTGTATGGGAGAACCCTGAAATGCTTCCCTATCTCGGGTATCGAGACTACATCCATCAACCCGACCGGGAAGAGGTCGTCACGCCTAACCTTGCCGTCAACAAGAATCTTTCCCTCAGAGATTATCCTCTTGGCTTCCCTCCTAGTCTTGGCGAACCCCAGAATCTCACGGACTATAAGCGTTAACGGTAAGCAACGGTTGATGGGGTGAGGTCCCGGACTCGGCTTCAGAGCCCAGTGGAACCTCTTTCTATGGATGGGCCAGAACCACGGGGCGGCTTCACGTTTGAGATGGCTGCTTCCACCCTTCTTTCCCAAATCTATCTCCTCCTAGCTTGTTACCGTTTCCTCACTTTCTAATTTAGCCTCGGGCTGTTCAGCCTCTTTGGGGGCTCCCCTCCTCTCGAGGATTCTCTTTCTCCAGTCATCATCAAGGTTGAGGCTTAAAATCTCAACCTTCGATGGGTGTATCGGAACTGGAACCGTTGTTCCATCGGCTTTCTCGCGAGTTATCCCCTCGATGAATATGCGGAAGTTCTTACGGTTAACCCGGATCACCTTCCCCTCGAACCCTTTATGGTCCCCTCTCATAACCTTGACCGTGTCTCCCCTCCTGACAGGCATGGCGTTGACCCCGTACTTCTCCTTTAGCTCGGATGAGAGGGGTGCGGAGAGGTATCTTCCCCTCCTGTGATGGGGCGCCCTATACATCCTCTTCCTCTGTTTCCCCGGCTTCTTCGTCTTGGTCTTCATGGCTGAACCACCTAAACTATTATGCTTGAGGCGCTAGCTATTCTCGGCCACCTCTCGGCGGCCTCCCTAGCTACGGGTCCACGTATCTCGGAGCCCTTCATGTCGCCGTCAGGGGTTATTATGACAACGGCGTTGTCCTCGAACTGGACCCATACTCCGTCTGGACGCCGGTAAGGTTTCTTCTGCCTGACAACGACCGCCCTGAAGAGCTTCTTCCTCATGTCGGGGGTTCCCTTCCGGACGGAGACGACGACGGCGTCTCCGACGGAGGCTGAAGGGTTACGTCTTAGCCTGCCCTTATACCCTATCACCTGGATTATCCTGAGAAGCTTCGCGCCTGAGTTGTCTGCGCATTTAATTAGGGAGCCGACTGGGAGACCCCTAGAGATTTTCGGTTTCTGCCCGACGATTCCCCTTGAGATTAAGGCTCGCGCCCTAGCTCTCGCCGCCAACTCTCCTCGCACTCTCCAGTATCTCAACTACTACGAATGAGACCGTCTTGCTTATTGGACGGCACTCCGCGATCCTCACCCTGTCACCTTCCTTTGCGTTTATGCACGGCGGGTTGTGGGCCGGTATTCGGCTCCGCCTCCTCTCGTAACGTTTAAACTTTGGGACATACTTCAGGTAGTCACGCCTCACGATTACTGTCTTCTCCATCTTGTCGCTGACGACGACTCCCTCTAGGATTCTGCCTCTGACTGAGAGCTGCCCGTGGAAGGGGCAGTTCTTGTCGTTACATGACCTTTCTGGCTTCGGGAAGCTGAAGGAAGACATCACCATCGCCTCCTGACTCGCCTCTTAACACGGTCTTCGGGGCGGCCTACCAACACTCTTCCGTCAACCTCAACGACCGTTCCGTCTGGCAGAGTAAAGTGAAAGACGGCTACATCCTTAACTATGATCTTCTTTTCACCTTCATGGAGGATCGTGAATGTGTTCCTCGTCTCATCGACCACCCTACCCTCTATACCCTTATAGTATGGATTCTTACTCTCCACGACCTTAGCATTCAACCCTATGAACTCGTGTTGGAGTATAGCAGGGGTCACCTTCATCGCTTCTTCCTCCTCTCCTCGTTGTTAACCGTTAAGATTCTCGCTATCGTCTTCCTGATCTCACGGATTCTTGAGGGATTCTCAATTGTTCCTCCAGCCTTTATCATCGTTCTCAACCTCACCAGCTCCGCCTTGAGCTCTGCAAGCCTCTTCTCTCTTTCATCTCTGGACATCGCCCTGATCTCTCTCATCCTCAGTATCGGCATCTACTCCGCCTCCTCCCCGGTTGATTCCTCAGTAGCTTCGGACTTGACTCCCTCGACTTCTTCGACTCCAAGTATCTCGACTTGATCTGGCAACTTTACTCCAGGCGGCATTATGCTCACTTTAACCCCGAACGTTCCGGGTTTGAGTTGAACGTGGGCCACGCCTTTCCGCACGTACTTCAAGGCGGGGTCTCCACATTTAGGCATGTATCCTTCCTTGAACTTCTCGGTTCGAGCCCGCTCCGTCCTCAACTTACCGCTTATGGTGATCTCAACGCCTAAGGCCCCCGCCTCCATTATCTGGCGGAGGGCCCAGTACGCGGCTCTTCTGAAGTGGACTCCCCGCCTGAGGGCTGAGGCTATTCTCAAGGCCATGACTTGAGCGTTGAGCTCGGGAACCTCTATCTCGGCCACCGAGATTTGAGGGTTCGGAACCTTAAATTTCTCCTCTAGGATTCTTGCGAGGGCCTTTATGGTCTCTCCTCCCCGTCCTATAATTATGCCCGGCCTCATAACGTAGACGACTATGTGGGTTCCAAGCGGGGTTCGGGTTATATCTACGCCTCCGTACCCCGCTCTGTCAAACTCCCTCCTGAGAAACTCGTCTATCTCACTCTTCTTTATAGAGTCTTCTATGAAGTGTTTTATGGACGACATTACTCCCCGCCCGTCCTCCTCCCAACCTGTTCTAGAACGACCTCCATGTGGCAGAGCGTCTCGAACTTGGGGGTCGCCCTACCTCTAGCCCGAGGAATATACCTCTTCAACTTCGTTCCCGGGTAAGCGGCCGCGTGGACCACACGTAGACTCTCCAAGTCGAAGCCCCTGTATATGGCGTTCGCCTCAGCGTTCTCTAGAACTTCCAAGAGTTTTTGAGCGGCCTTAACGGGGTATCTGCCACAATAGAACTTTTGGAGGCCTCTCCTATGGGGAACCTTCTTCTTGTATCTGCGGAAGGGAACGGGCTTCTTCTTGGCGATCACCTGTTCTAGGAACTCTTTAGCCTCGTCGAGCATCATCCCTTTCACGGCGGCGCAGACTTCTCTAGCGGCTTTAGGGGATACCCTAAGCTCTCTGCCGCTCGCCTTCACCGTTAGGTCGGGATCGAAGCCCGTTGCGGAGTATCCCCAGTTTGGCACGTTAGGCTCCACCTACGACTTCCAATCAACAGATGCATCGTGATTTATAAGAATTTCCTCCTATATGGAGATTTCCCCACGTAAACCTCCTCTTTTTTCCTTTTCGGGTTTTCGTCTAGGCGGTGCGGGCGGAAGGAAACCTTGAGAATTGAACCTTCTGCAAGCCGCCCCTTCGGCGAGAGGCAACCTTTATGGTTAAGCAGTCCCAGACTATCTGGTAGGAACGCTTGCTTCACCCCGTTCTCGGAGGCTAAACATGCCGAGAAAGAAGGAGCGAAAGGTGATCCTCGACTTGAACTTCCTATTTGTTCCGGTGCACTTCAAGATCGACATCTTTGAAGCCATCGAGGAACTCGTTGGGAGATTTGAACCAGTAGTTCTTTCCACAACTTTAGATGAGCTGAGGAGAATCTCTGAGAGCGGGTCCGAGAAGGTGAGACGTGAAGCGAAGCTGGTTAAGCTCTTAGCTAGTAGGTGCCGGCTCATGGAGGTCCAGAGAGGCGTTGGGGAGACATGCGACGATGTCGTCGTTCGGGTTGCCAAGGAACTCGGATGCGCGGTTGCAACGAACGACCGGGAGTTGAGGAGGAGGCTCCGAAGGGAAGGCATAACTACGATCTTCTTAAGAGGGAAGAGCCGCATAGAGATCGAGGGTGAAGCTTAAGGTTTATGAACCTAAAGGAACACCTTAATGAGGCAACCTTTTATTCTTGGAGAGTGTTAGAAAGGTTTGTTGGGGGGTTCATCTAAGAATGTCCAAAGCCAAGATTAAGGTAGCCCTTGCAGGCGTCGGGAACTGCGCATCCGCCTTGATCCAAGGCGTCGAGTATTACCGTCACGCCCAGCGTGAGGAGGAAGCCGTAGGGCTCAGCCACCTATACCTAGGTGGCTACCACCCAAGAGACATAGAGTTCGTCTGTGCATTCGACGTCGCATCCGGGAAGGTTGGAGCAGACCTCTCAGAAGCCATCTTCACCCACCCAAACAACACGATCAAGATCGCGGATGTTCCAAAGATCGGCGTGAAGGTTCTGAGGGGGCCCTTAATGGACGGTGTAAGCGGGCCTCTAAGCGACGTGATAACGGTCGACGAGTCCGAGGAGGTTGATGTGGCGTCCGCCCTGAAAGATAGCGGGGCCGAGATTCTTCTAAACCTTCTCCCAAGCGGAGCGTCCGAAGCCTCGAAGAGATACGCCGAAGAGTCTCTAAAGGCGGGCTGTGCCTTCGTGAACGTGACACCGACCATCCTAGCGAGCGACCCCGAATGGGCCGGAAGGTTCAAGGAGAAAGGGTTACCCGTCGTGGGAGACGACCTAACCGATCAGGTGGGGGCCACAATAATCCATAAGGCGCTCTTGGAGACGTTGAGCAGGAGGGGGGTCCGCATCTCCGAGACCTACCAGCTCGACGTCGGAGGGGGAGCGGAGTCTCTAAACGCCCTAGAACGTGCAAGAGACCTCAAAAGAGCGATCAAGACGAGCTCGGTGAGCTCGGTGCTCCCATACCCAGCCGAGATAGTAGCAGGCTCAACTGACTACGTAGACTTCTTGGGTAACCGACGCGACAGCTACTTCTGGCTTAGAGGCCTCTACTTCGGAGGAGTTCCCATGCGGCTCGACATAAAGCTGAGCACGGTCGACGGGCCGAACGCCGGCTCGGTCCTCCTAGACGTGATCAGAGCCGTCAAGATCGCCTTAAACAGGGGTGAGGCTGGCCATGTACTGGCGATCTCCGCCTACGCCTTCAAGCGTCCGGCCGAGATTCTTCCGCCAGACGAGGCTGAGAGACTCTTCGAGGCGTTCGTTAGAAGCGGATAGCCGAAATCTAGGGAAACCCCTTTTAAGCCTTTATAAGGCGAGCCCATCTATATCTTATTGCGGGGTTGTCCCTTTTGCCCTTCTCTCTCCTCAGAAGAGGCCGGAACGAGAGGGATGAGGCCGTTTCAGCCTTCCTATCGGAGGTTAGGTCCAACGTTAGGCTTATAGCTACAAGTCTCACGAGGATAAGTGAGTTGAAGTCCCGGTTCGGCCTCTACGAGGAGGAGTTGAAGTCCCAGCTCGAAATAACAGTCTCGGAGCTCAAGAACCTTAGGGAACTCTTAGAGGAGAGGAAGACTATCCTTAACGGTTTGGATGGAGACTCCTACAACGCCGTGAAAGTTATGGAAGCCTACTCGATAATAAGCGAGAGTGAAGGCGTCTCCTTCGTCGATGAGAACGCTGACCGCATCTTACGAGCCGCAAGATGGTGCGACGGAAACCTAACAAAGGCTCTCAAGAACCTTAGGGAATCTGAGAGGTGACCGCCGGAGCCGATGCCCATAAGAGGCCCTCCCAAAAGGAAGAGATGGCTCTCCGTGGCCATACCAGCCTCCACAGTCTCAGACGTACCCCACCTGAGAGAGAAAACATACAAAGTAGGCCTGATTGGGAGGGCCTTAGCAATCTTTAGAGTCGACGAAATAATAATCTACTACGACGATCTCGGGAGAGATCAGAGAAGGGATCTCAACCTCATCGCAACAATCCTAACCTACATGGAGACCCCGCAATACTTGAGGAAGGCTCTCTTCAAGATTAGGCCGGAGCTCCGTTACGCGGGGATACTTCCCCCTCTGAGAACACCTCATCACCCGGTAGAGAAGAGAGTCAAGGACCTTAAGGTTGGGGAGCCCCGTGAAGGAGTCTCCATATCGACCAGCAAGGACGGAACCCTCGTGGACATCGGGGTGGATCGCCCAGCCCTCCTGCCGAACACACACATCCCCGTTGGAACCCGCGTCACAGTTCGGGTGACGAGCGTTAAGCCGGAGCTGAAAGTGTCCTTGACGAGCCGAGAAAAGATCAATATTTACTGGGGCTACAAGGTGACTGCTTCAAGGACAACCCTTGGACAGGCAGTTAAGGAGGGAGGCTTCAACTTGGTCATAGCCACGTCACGTCTAGGCGAACCCGTAACAGCCATAATCGATAGGCTAACCGAGTCTTGGAGGTCCTCCAAGAAGGTGCTCGTAGCCTTCGGGGCACCAGCTAAGGGTCTACGTGAGATACTTGCCCAGGAAAGCCTCAGCCTAAAAGAGTTCGCTCACTTCACGGTGAACACTATACCGAAACAAGCGACTGAAACCGTTAGGACGGAGGAGGCTCTCTACGCAACCCTCTCAATCTTCAACCTGATAGATGACTGAGAAGTTTTTAGGTCTCTGCATGTTGCGGAGAATGGGTCTTAGGAAACATTTTCGGTTTACCCGGTGGCTTCCACCGATTGAAGGATCAGATGAGAGCCCCGCTTTCTCTGAGGGCCTCCCTTAAGTCTTGGAAATTCAGTCTTCGGGGAGTAACGTTCTTCTTTACGCATAGCGCCGCAGCTATTCCAGCAGCTTGCCCTATCCCCATAACTATCGGCATAATCCTCACTGCCGAGTGTGCCTCGTGGGTGGTTGAGATGCACCTGCTAGCTATCAGTAGGTTCTCGACTCCTCTGGGAATGAGGCACCTGTATGGGATTTCATAGTACTCTCCGGGCGGAGGATGCTTAATGATTGTTCCTTCACCCGTTGGGCTGTGAATATCGATCGGATATGACCCTCTGCATACGGCGTCGCGGAATTTTCTTGCTTCAAGTATATCCTCAGCGTTGAGGACGTATTCTCCGATTATCCTCCTCGTCTCCCTAACCCCAACTTGAGGCCCAGACCGAACCACATATGCGTCCCTGAAGGCCGGAAATGTCTTCTTAAGCCAACCCACGATCTCGAAGACCTGTCTTCTGCCTTCTATCTCAGCCCTTGTGAGGTCTCTGCCGTTCGTTCCATCAACCTTCAGGATTCTCGTGGTGTTGAAGTGTATTAATCCGTCGCGGGTTGTACGGAACCATAGGAGGTTCTCCCTTGGACATGTTATCTCGCCACGTATCTTCGCTTTCCTGTATGCCTCGTTCAACTCCTCTCCGCTGGGGAGCTCCTTGAAATTGACGGCGGCGAGGTCGAAGTTCAGGGTCATCGGCTGGGTTAATCCGTCAGAGGCTCGCCCCTTCTCGAAAGGAGCGCCGGCGCTCACAGCTAAGTCTCCGTCACCGGTTCCATCCACAAACATCTTACCCATGACGAGGCTGAGGCCTGACTTGTTGTAGATTAAGATTCCTTTTATGTATCCTCCCTCAGAGACCACGGAGTCGATAAAGACCGTGTGATAGAGGAGTTCTACTCCAGCCTCAAGCGCCATCCTGTCTAGGATATACTTCATAATCTCCGGGTCGAAGGATCTGTTCTTCGGGTTGTATCCGCCCATCTCTGTAAGTCTCTCGATGACCTCCCGTAATATTCCTTTTATGATCTCCTTGCCCCCAACATGAAAACTCATGAAGGGATTTACGAGTCCAGCTGTGGCCATCCCTCCGAGGAAACCGTATCTCTCCAAGAGCAGGGTTGATGCACCGTTGCGGGCCGCTGAGACCGCGGCTGAAAATCCTCCTAGGCCTCCTCCCACAACTACAACATCGAATTCCCCTTCACTCTTGATAGGCACACCCACCACCACGCAGGATTAGGAGGTTCCACCGTTTTATCATTTTGGGGCCTTGGGTCCTCTCGGCAGTAGGACCTTGGCCACGTTTCTATCCCTCTCCACCCCGAAGTATTTAGCCACATTCATGCATTTCGTCCTTAAGAGTAAGAGGTGAGGCTGGCTAACCTCGAATTCAGTTATGGTCTCGGCGTACCCCATACCTTTCGCCACGACCAGATCGGCCGCTTCATAGAGCTCCAAGAACTCTCGGCTACATTCCTTAAGGGAGAGCCCTATCGCATCCGTTCCTGTTGTAATGACCGAGTCGGCAACCTTGTCCATGCCCACATATAAAGCGTCCTCCATCGTAGCGTCGTTGTATACGGGTTCACCTTTAACAGCAACTATCACCCGGGGACCGAGGTTCTTGAGTTCCCTGACAAACAAAGTGTCCAAAGCTATCTCCCCAGCGTTATCCGTCAGATAGAGGATCAAAGAGGATTCCCCCGCTATCTCCTGAGCCCTTGAGATATCATCTATAGTCAACTCTTCCTCAGCCCTTCTAAGTAAGCTTCCGATCTCTTCGAGGCGGGGATCATGTCCCGGTATATCGAACTCCATCACGTTCCCGACGATGGCGCAGAGGCACGCTCTTCTGAAACGGTTCTCTGGAGAGCCGGCTTCGGAAATCATCTTCTCAGCTAATGGGAGAACCTTCAAGGCCGCCTCGTTACTAAGCCTCTTCTTCTTCGCGTAGGGGTCAGGGTTTCCAGTAACCCTCTTGATTAAGCGCTCTCTCATCGTGCCTACCTCAGCGGGGACAGAGGTAGGCTTGAAGTTCTCAGCTAGAAGTTTAAAGAGGGCTTCAAGAGCCTTAAGCCGAAGGGAATCGTCTTCAGTGGCCTCCAGTATCTCGGCGTATCCACGTTTGAAGAGGCAGAGAGCACACTCCGCTCCAACCTTCAATTCTTAAACCCTCCCAGATTAAGGTTCATCTTAGCGTCGGGTATGGGAAGCCGAGAATTGGATGTCGAAGGTTCAACTGTAGACCCGTTTAGGTTCTAGCGACCCCAGATATCAAGTCTTTTAGGAGAACCTCCGGAGCCCTCTCCCCCTCTCTCTCCCTGATCTTCTCGGCGTAACTTTTGAATTCTTCGAGGGTTACAGGCTTCCTGCCAAGCTTCTGTGAGAGGTATGCCGTTTGGACTATAGCCGTCGTCTCGGCTCCAACCCTCTCGTCGCAGAGGGGCTTAACCCCGTTCAAGACGCAGTTGCACATGTTCCTCACCTCACCTATGAAGGATTGTGTCCAAGGGACCCTGCCTAGGTTTATCTCTCTAACGGTTCCCTCGGGCTTCTTTATCTTTAGAATGGATTCGCCGTCCTTTGTTACATGCTCGATCTCGCCGTCGGTTCCCACAACCCTGTCGTTCATCAAGTCCCTGTTTGACCATGAGCCTTCAACGAGAGCTGTCACCCACCTACCCTCCTCATCCTCGTATCTTATCAGGATGTGGGCGTCGTCCTCGACCTCGAAGGGCCTGAACATGCCTTGCAGAATCCTCGTCTTCATCCTTACGCGGATTCCTTGGGGCTCCGCGGCCTTCACAACCTTCGGCTCCATCTCGAACCCCGCTAGGAACCAGGAGATGGTTATCGCGTGGACGCCGTTGTCCAAGAGGGCTCCGCCCCCAGCGATGTCTAGGTCCCAGAACCATGCGGCCCACTCCGGGCCTCCATGCGCCTGAGAAACAAGTACGTACTGGGGTTCACCGATGACGCCGCTCTCGACGATCTTCTTAAGCGTGTACCAGATTGGGGAGTAGAGCCAGTTCTCATTATGCTGGTAGAGTTTCCCGCTCTCTTTAACAGCTTCTATCACGTCGAGGCATTCCAAGTAGGTTCTAGCCATAGGCTTCTCAACCATAACGTTGACGCCTGCCCTCAAAGCCTCTATAGCGACTGGACCGTGGAACTTCGTCGGTGTACATACATCGATTAAGTCTAGGTTCTCCTTAGAAAGCATCTCCTCCAAATCCTTATACAAGTTTATGCCCTCTAAGTCCCTTCTCAACCGTTCAGCTAAGTCGGGTCGCCCATCCTTCTCAGCTCTCTCGGCTCTATCCCTGTAGAGCCGTTTCACGTTTCTCTCAGCCCTCTTAAGGGCGTCCTCGGATATGTCGCAGAGAGCCGTGAGCTGAGCCTCCTCAACCTCAGTATAAGCCGGTAAATGGGCGATCCTGAAGATTCCGCCTAGACCCACAACGCCGATCTTAACCCTGTCCAACCTAACTCCGCCTCCTACACCAAACAATACCCTGATTATTGGAAAGGAATGTAAAATTCTTTGTGGTGAAACCTTCTCTGCTAATAGGTTAAATGAGTTTAAATGATTAGGTAACTAACCCGTCGAAGGAGGCGTCTATTCCCTTCGGCTCGGTTTCGACGCCAAGTCCCCGCGAAAGCCTCCAATCATGAGGGAGGTGAGCCGCTGAGAAGACCTTTGCCCGCTATCTTCCTAGCTTCAATAACTCCCTACACCTCTCCTAAACTTCGACACTCTTATATCAGCATCCCCCCTATAGAGTTGATAAAACTTTGGTGCTAAGAAAACGGTTTAACGAGTGAGAGATCAAGGATAAACCGGGAAAGTGGTGTTCCTTTGGGAAGCGCAATCGATATCGCTAAGGTTTCGGCGAAGGGAAGCGTTGCCCTAACGTTAGGCATGGTTGTCTCGAACCTCGTAATGGCTCTAGGAACCTTATTGATGGCCAGCCTCCTGCCGACCGAAGACTACGGCCTCTACGCAGTCGTCCTTATACCTAACGCTTTCTTCAACATTTTTCAAGGGCTGGGAATCAACTCGGCGATCATAAAGTACACGGCCCAGTACCGGTCAGAGGGAAGACACAGCGAGATCAAGAAGATTCTGGCCTGCGGCATACTCTTCACGATAGCCTTAGGAATAGTCCTTTCACTGATATGTTTCGCATCGGCGGGATTTATAGCCACAAGCCTCTTCCATAGGCCTCAGATAAAGGGCTTGATCGAGATCGCGTCGATCGTCATCCTGTTATCCGCGGTCGTGAACTTCTCCCAATCCGTCTTTGTAGGCTTCGAGAGGATGGAGTTCTACAGCCTAACGATGACTGCTCAATCGGTTCTCAGAGGAGTCTTGTCTCCGCTCCTCGTCTTCTTGGGCTATGGGGTTTTCGGCGCGGTTGTAGGCGTGATCGTGTCCTCGATGGCCGCGGCCGTCTTCGGGTTGGCCCTAGTGATCTTACATTTTTACAGAAAGATCGAGGTTCAAACAGATAGCCTGACGCAATATTTCGGGGAGAAGATTAGCCTCATGTTGAGGTACGGCCTTCCAGTCTCCGCGTCCATGATTCTCCAAGGTTTCCGAACCCAATTCTACAATTTCCTTATGGCGGCCTACTGTAGCGATGAGGCTATCGCAAACTACCAGATGGCCTTGAACTTCACGGTTCTAATAAGCTTCTTTGTCTTCCCAATCGCAACAGTGCTCTTCCCAGCCTTTTCGAAGCTGAGCTTCGAAAGGGACGAGGCGACTTTGAGGACGGTCTTCCGGTTCTCGGTTAAGTACAGCATGCTCGTTGTATTACCTGTAGCCGTCGTCGTGATGGCTCTCTCGAAGCCTATGGTGTACGCTTTATTCGGGGGGAAGTTTGAGGATGCACCTCTATACCTCTCCCTATTGGCCGTGAATAACCTCTACATCGGGATGGGAAGCCTGAGCGTACCCAACATCATAAAGGGGCAGGGGCGGACAGACATCACGTTGAAGCTCACGCTTCTCTCGCTCTCGGTTGGAATCCCCCTCAGTTTAGTTCTGGTCCCCTCCTTTGGTATAATAGGCCTTATCATCGCAACGTTGTTATCGGGTTTTCCCGGCCTAGCCGTTGGGTTGTGGTGGGTGAGAAGAAACTTCAAGGTCTCCATCGACGGGGAGGCCGGGATGAAGATTTACGCGGCATCCGGCCTCTCCGGCCTATTAGCGTATTTGACTGCACGTAGCCTCGCATTATCATACTGGCTTGTCCTTATTTTTGGAGGCGTGGTCTTCCTCGTTACTTACGTGGTTTCTGTGGTTCTTTTGAGGGCTATCGACAGCGGCGACTTGAAGAACTTGAAGGAGGCTCTGAGCAGTCTCGGACCCTTATACAGGCTTGTTGAGGCCCCCCTAAACTTTATGGAGAGGCTCCTACCGTCATGATTTTTCCGTGAGGGAACCCCTTTAAAGGCTTTTACCACAAGATTAAAATATGTTTTAGCATGATAGAGATATCAGAACTCTCTGGAGGAGTAGCCTATCAGCTTCGAATACGTTGTTGAGACAGAAGACCTTGCTAAGTATTACCAGATGGGACCCGCGATTATAAAGGCTCTAGACGGTATCAATGTGAAGATTAAGCGTGGCGAGTACATCTCGATAATGGGTCCTTCCGGTTCAGGTAAGACAACGCTCTTCAACATGATCGGCGGCATCGATAGGCCGACTCGTGGGAGAGTCTACATCGACGGGGTTGACATCGCCAAGCTCGACGCCTACGAATTGGCGTGGCTTAGATGCCGGAAGATCGGATACATCTTCCAGACCTTCAACCTCATCCCGGTCCTGACAGCCTTGGAGAACGTTACCCTTCCCATGATCTTCGCCGGCGTGGGTAGGGAGGAACGTCTAAGGAGGGCCACAGAGATACTTGAGACCGTTGGGCTTGGGGAGAGGCTTAATCACAAGCCCAGCGAGCTGAGTGGAGGCCAACAGCAACGCGTCGCCATAGCTAGGGCTTTAGCCAATAACCCGGTCATCGTCTTGGCTGATGAGCCTACCGGCAACCTAGACCTACACACTGGACTCGAGATAATATCGTTGCTGAGGGAGCTCAACAAGGAGAAGGGTGTAACCGTGATCTCTGCAACCCACGACCTCAAGATGATCGATGTTAGCGACAGGATCATATATCTTCGTGACGGCCGCATAGACAGGTATGAGACTAGGGCTGAAGTCTACGTCAGCATCGAATAGAACCTTTCTATAGCGTGGGTGTATCCTCCAATTTCTTATCCTTTTCAACACAGCGTTCTATTTTTTCTGGCTTATCTCTATTTGAAGGGTCTCGTCGCCTCTAATCTCTACGCCCTTGAGCGTTGAGATCATACCTAAAACCGATCTCCTTACGATCTCAGAGATGAATGGGTTTATGTGGACCTCGACCCCGTTCAACGTTATTCTAGTCTTGAGCTTCGGCCTAACCTTTATGAGAACGCAGTCGTCGAGCTTTGCTCTGCCATCGTGGATGGCCTCCGCGAGGCACTCACACCTCCGATACTGACACTTCCCGCAGTCCAAGTTCGGGAGGGAATCCAAAATCTCGAGTATGGATTTCCTCCTCTCCACATACTCGATCGCTCGCTCCGTTAAGGTTGAGAGGTTCTCCTTCACACTCAGGATCGGTTCTCCCAAGGTTTCTAGGGAGCAGAACGCCAAAGCCTCGCCTCGTATCCTCCTCCGGAAATCTTCATACTCTCTAAGGGTTCTGACACATACGATCTTACCGATATGCTTGTCCCCAAGAACGATCTTGGAGAACCCCTCCAGTATTAAGAGGTCGGCTTTAGGGATTAGGCCCAGCAGGCTTCGGAGGTTTAAGGCTCCAAGTCCTCTTCGGTGTATGACCGCTGTCTCGACGTCTGAGACCGCGATGACGGGGTTCGCCCCGGAGGCAGCGTGCCTCCACGTGTCTTTTCCCTCCTTATCGATCCTGAAGCCTTTCTGGTCGATATGCTTAGCCGTCGCCACCGAGTAGCCCCTTTCCGTAAGTCTGCTGGTTAGCCCCTCAATAACCGTGGTTTTCCCAGACTCTTTATAACCAATCACTGCGATCACAGGTATTCGGGTCGGTCTCTCCCCCATTTCAGCCCCCTCGCAGAGAAACGTTGTCGGCAATAAATCCGCTCAACCGAGGCTATTAATCTTATGGAAGCAACCCTAACGTTCCCGGCGAAACTTCAAAGACTAAAAAGCCGAACCTAAAACACTTATAAGCAACTAAAGAACATGATAAAACCCAAATAAGGGGGAAGAGAGCGATCGGGAAAAGAATCCGTGTCCAGAGACGGGGCAGAGGCAGTCCAACCTGGAGGGCTTCAACCCACAAGAGGATAGCCCCTGTTCACTATCCTCCTCTAGAGGCAGAAAGGAAGAGTGGAGTAGTGAAGGGGCAGATCATCGAGCTCCTCCATGAGCCGGGTAGAGGAGCCCCTCTTGCGGCTATAGAGCTCGAAGACGGGGAGGTCTACTACTCGGTCGTTCCAGAGGGTGTCTATGAAGGCCAAGTTATAGAGCTTGGCGAAGGAGCCTCGGTGAAGGTTGGAAACGTTCTCCCAGTCGGGAAGATACCTGAAGGAACAATGATCTGCAACGTTGAGTTGTCTCCAGGGGACGGAGGTAAGATCGCTCGTTCCTCAGGCTCCTACGCAACCGTGGTCTCTCATACCTCAGACGGCACAATAATCAAGTTGCCTTCCGGGAAGACGCGGTACGTCAACGACCTCTGCTTAGCTACGATAGGGGTTATCTCGGGGGCCGGTAGAACCGAGAAACCCTTCCTCAAGGCTGGAGCCAAGTTCCACTGGATGAAGGCGAAGGGGCATAAGTATCCGAGAACCCGTGGGAGAGCCATGGTCGCGGCTGTTCACCCCTACGGGAGCAGTAAGAGGGGAGCTAGGAAGGTTACGACCGTCTCGCGCCACGCTCCTCCCGGCCAGAAGGTTGGGCTTATAGCCGCGAAGAGCACAGGCCGTAAAAAGAAGAGAAGAAGATAGATGCTCTAACAGTTTAGCCTTTACTTGAGCCTTCTTTAAGATGGTAAGGATAAGGTTCAATCGGGATCTCCACAAATAAAGATATAAACGGTTGATTCGCATCTTAATTCGTCTATTCTTCGTTTGGAGAGGCTTGCGGGGAGTGGAACAGCAGTAATGGACGGATACGACTTGATTACTACTAAGGAGATGCGTGTTCTCGAACTGAACGCCGAGTACTTTGGGGTTTCAAGGTTGCAGTTGATGGAGAACGCTGGAAGGAACGTTGCCGTAGAGGTGGCGTCTCGATTTAAGCCTCAAGAAGCAAGGATTGCTGTCTTCTGTGGTTTAGGGGGGAACGGCGGCGACGGCTTCGTGGCCGCTAGACATCTACTCTGTTTAGGTTTCAAGGTTGAGGTTATACTGGCCGGTAAACCCTCCAACATAACCAGTGAGGAGGCGAAGAAGAACTGGCAGGCCCTTGAGTCTCTAGGAGATTCCATAACCGTAAAGGAAGTCTATGATTCCTCCCTAGTTCCGGACGTGGAAGCCGATGTGGTGATCGACGCGCTTTTAGGGATAGGTGTCAAAGGGAGGCTCCGCCCACCCATACTCCAGATCGTTAAAGCCATAAATGAGGCTGAGGCCTTCCGGGTTGCCGTCGACGTACCAACCGGCATAGACTCCGACACCGGCGAGGTTCTAGGCGAAGCCGTAAGAGCAGACCTAACGGTTACGTTCCATAAAGCTAAGCCAGGCCTCCTTAAAGCGAAAGAGTACGTTGGAGACCTCGTGGTGAGGCATATCGGACTTCCTAAGGAGATAGAGAGGTACGCGGGGCCGGGAGACGTCTACGCCGTTGTGAAGCCTAGACCCCCAGAATCACACAAAGGAGACTTCGGGAGGCTCCTAGTGATCGGTGGAAGCGCGGTCTACTTCGGCGCCCCCGCGCTTGTCGCATCGGCGGCTCTCAGGACAGGGGTCGACCTGGCGTATATAGCGGCTCCAGAGAAGACGGCCCAAGCCATCTCAACCATGTCGCCGAGCTTGATCACGTTCAAGCTGGAGGGAGACCACCTTAACCGCTTGAACATCCCGGTTATTAGACGGTGCTTAGAGAAGGCTACGGCCGTGGTGGTTGGGCCGGGCCTCGGCCTCCACAAGGAGACTGAGGAAGCCCTCAAGGAGGTTTTGAGGATCGTGGAGGAAAAGGGGATACCGGTTCTGCTCGACGCCGACGGCTTGAAGGCCTTCGCAAACTTCAAACGTAGGTTGAGGGTTCCCCTCGTCCTTACACCCCACGCAGGCGAATACAAGATACTGACCGGGGATACCTTGCCGGGGAAACTGAAAGATCGCATAGAGATGGTTCGTAGAGCGGCTCAGGAGCTCAACGCCGTGATCCTCCTGAAGTCGAACGTCGACGTAATCTCTGACGGCGTGAGGGTCAAGCTGAACTTCACCGGGAATCCCGGGATGACCGTCGGAGGGACGGGCGACGTTCTCTCAGGGATAGTTGGGGCCTTTCTGGCTCAGGGAGCCGACCCCTTCAACGCCGCGGTTGCTGGAGCCTTCATAAATGGGGCGGCGGGGGATTTCGTCAAGGCCGAGAAGGGCTACCACATGCTCCCAACCGACCTCCTCGAGTGGATTCCGAGGGTCATCGATGATCCTATGAGCCACGTCAAGGTGCGGAGGAGTGTCCCGAGAGGCCTCTGAGATTCCGAGAATCTTCGTCTACCATGCTAGGCAGTGCGACCCAAAGAAGTGTACGGCCCTCAAGCTTAAACGCCACGGCTTCGTCAGGATAGTCTATAGGCTGGACCGTCTACCGCGTGGAGCCGTGGTCTTGAACCCCCTCTCGGAGAAGGCTCTCTCCCCAGCCGACCGTGACAGATCTCTTTCTAGGGGGCTCGTAGCCTTAGACTGCAGCTGGGCGCGCATCAGGGATGTTCTCTCATCTTCTTTGGGGGGATGGTCGCGGTGTCTCCCCTACCTTGTGGCGGCTAACCCTGTGAATTACGGTATTCCAACGAAACTCTCCACGGTTGAAGCCTTATCGGCGGCTCTCTACATAATGGGTTTCAAGGAGCCCGCTGAAAGGCTTCTCTCGATCTTCAAGTGGGGTCCAACGTTCATCTCGTTGAACCGTGAGTTCCTAGATGAGTATTCTAGGGCTAAAGATAGTAGGGGGGTTGTGCGCATACAAGAGCGGTTCATCAGACTCGGCGTTAGGTCGTGAAAGCCCCTTAAACCACCCTGTTCTCTGAGATGAACTCCTTGATCCTTTTCAGCCCCTCTAGAATCTCCTTCTCGGAAGTCGCGTAAGAGAGCCTTATATGCTCCCCTTCACCCTCAATCTTCTTTCCGAAGTGGATGTCCGCCAGAACGGCTACTCCGGCCTCATAGAGCAGACGCTTCCTGAACTCCTCAGAGTCTTTTACTCCCACAAGCCTGCAAGCCTCAGTCACGTTAGGCCACGCGTAGAATGCTCCTCCGGGCTTGAGGCACTTCACGCCTTCTATGGAGTTCAACCCGTCGACTATGAGGTCTCTCCTCCTCTTGAAGGTTTTAACCATCCTTTCTACGTCGCTCCATGCACCCTTCAAGGCCGCTAGAGCCGCGCACTGGCTTGGCTGTGCCGCACAGGACTCGGTGTTTGTAACCCACCTGGCTAAATACTTTGCCAGCTTCTTGTTGGCGGCGAAACCTATTCTCCACCCGCCCATAGAGAAGCTCTTGGAGACGCCGTCCACTATTATGGTTCTCTCCTGCATTCCAGGTATCGACGCTATGCTCACGAACTCCCTGTCGTAGATTATTCTGGAGTATATCTCATCCGAGAACACCCAAAGGTTGTCGTAGCGTTTCACTACGTCGGCTATTGCCTCTAGGTCTTCTCGGCTGAGAACCCCTCCGGTTGGGTTGTGAGGAGAGTTTAGGATCAGAAGCCTCGTCTTCTCGTTCACTTTCCTTTCGAGCTCCTCGATGTCGAAGCTGTAGTTCTTCTCCTCCCTCAAGTTTATGGGGACGGGGACTGCTCCCTGAGCCCTTATCTGCGACTCGTAGATCGGGAAGCCTGGGTTAGGATAGATGACCTCGTGGCCTTTACCATAATCGGTTACCGTTAAGATGGAGTAGCCGATGAAGGGTTTCACTCCACAAGCCACAACGACTGAGTCAGGTTCGACGTCTATGCCTCTGCTCTCGGAGAAGTACTCGGCCACGGCTTCCCGGAGCTCCATCATGCCTGGGGAAGGCGTGTACCTAGTCTTTCCAGCCTTTATGGCTTCTATCACGGCCTCCTTAACGCTCTCAGGAGTACCGAAGTCCGGCTCTCCAATGCAGAAGTTCACGATGTCCCTGCCTTCGGCGGAGAGCTTCTCGACCTCCCCTAGGACAACGAAAGCGTTCTCCGTTCCTAAGGTTCGCGTTCTATCCGATATCTCCAACAACCCGGTGTACCCCACATAACATTATTACGTTGCTAAATATTTCTTGCGGTTACCACATTTATTTCCTTTACCTAAGACTTAAAGAGTACTGACAGAGAGAAGGTTATCTGCTTAGCGGCGCCTCACTCTCTCTTTAGCGTTTCCAGCTAAAAACCTAAACGGGTATCCTTCTTTTTCGGAATGCACAATGAAAAATGGGGTTCTGAAAAGTGAAACTTTCACGGATGCCGTGCAACCATAAACTCTTATCTTGTCAGCATTCCACCTGAAGATGCAAAAAATATAAAAATTTCTAATAGGTTCTTTATTTGAAGGAGGTACATTTATTGGCGTCGATTCTCTGCGAAGGGGATGAGATGAAATGAAGGTTTTGATTTTGAGGGAGGATGAGGTTAAATCTCTACTATCGATGGAGGAGACTCTCAAGGTTGTTGAAGAGGCGTTTAGGGAGAAGGGTCTAGGGCACGTCCAGATGCCTCCGAAACCATACCTCTTCTATAAGCGATACAACGGCGATCTGAGGGTTATGCCATCCTACTTGGAGAGGATGGACACGTCAGCCGTCAAGGTTGTAAATGTTCACCCAAATAATCCGACCTTGCATGGGCTACCAACGGTCATGGCCGTTATAATCCTAGTAGACCCGAAGACCGGAGCTCCACTAGCTATTATGGGAGGTTCCTACATAACGGCTATGAGAACTGGGGCAGCCGGCGGGATCGCCGCAAAGTATCTGGCGAGAAAAGACTCGAAAGTGGTCGCTATGGTTGGAGCCGGGACTCAGGCTAGGACTCAGCTCAAGGCTTTAATCACGGTGTACGGGAAACTTGAGGAGGTTAGAGTTTGGAGCCGAACCGAGAGAAGTAGGGAAGCCTTCGTATCGGAGGCTAAAAGCATGTACAGCGATGTTATAGGCGACATCACCTCGTTTGGAGAGGTTAAGGACGCGGTTGCCGGAGCAGACATAGTGGTGACAACGACGCCGTCAAGAAAGCCTCTAGTCATGAATGAGTGGGTGAGTGAGGGAACCCACATTAACTGCATAGGGGCTGATGCGCCCGGAAAGGAGGAGCTCGACCCAGCAATATTGAAGAGGGCTAAGATAGTCGTGGATGATTGGGAGCAAGCATCACACAGTGGGGAGATAAACGTTCCCTTAGCCAAGGGAATCATCACCGAGAAGGACGTTTTCGGGAATATCTGCGAGATAGTTGCCGGCTTGAAGGCTGGGAGAACAAGCCAAGACGAGATAACGGTCTTCACGTCAACCGGCTTAGCTATACAGGACGCTGCTACCGCTAAACTTGTATATGAGAAGGCTACCTCTAAAGGGGTCGGCCGCTTCATAGACCTCCTCTAAACAAATAAGATCGATTAATTAGTGAGGGAGGAGCCGTCTCGCATCCTCCCTATCTTACAATGTTTCTGGGGTTGGTTTTTC
>Ga0209410_1000327_pt1 | contig 21678 bp, 15 predicted proteins | sample Mar14436cmmetaG_FD_184135 | JGI IMG/M metagenome (GOLD analysis project Ga0209410, IMG submission 184135) | Marine hydrothermal vent microbial communities from Guaymas Basin, Gulf of California to study Microbial Dark Matter (Phase II) - Marker... ... | reverse complement strand
CTTTCATGTCTCGTTTTGATTTTTTTATTTAGTCAGTTTGATGTTATCAACCAGACAAATTGCTTGAAGGAAAAGGTTATAGTGTGAATTTAAACACTTTATAGGGGGTGTTGATATGTTATCTAGAATACCGATAATTTTAGAGAAAATAAAAAAGGAAGATTTAGATAAGGAAATCTTGAGAATAGCCATAATAGCGGAGCTGGATGCAGTAAATCTCTACGAGCAAATGGCAAGTCTAACCGAAAACAAATATCTTAAAAAACTTCTCCTAGATATTGCAAGAGAAGAGAAAACCCATGTCGGAGAGTTTCAAACCCTACTTTTGAAGCTGGACGAAGAACAAGTCAAGGAGCTGGAAAAAGGTAAAAAAGAGGTCGAAGAACTAATGGAAGAATAAAACCTCTTCAAGTTACTCTATTTTTTGAAGCTTTTCACGGTAAAGAACTGTAAATTTCCTGTATCTGCTAAGAAAACCATCTATCCTTTTTCTAGCTGGGTCATCTGTTCCCTCCACTTTTCTTAACGGCTTTGCTGGTACACCAACTACTATCGTGTTTTCTGGCACTTCCTTAAATGCTGGTACAACAGCACCATTGCCCACTATTGCTCCCTTTCTAATCACGGTTCTATAGTCTATTACGGCATTCATTCCTATTGCAACGTAGTCCTCAATTATATGGGCATGTATCATTGCTCCATGTCCAATATTCACATACCTTCCGATTATAGTTTCAAATTCGGGCTCAGTGTGAACTACAGCATTGTCTTGAACATTTGAGTAATCCCCAATTATAATTTTGTTATTGTCTCCACGTAAAACAGCGCCAGGCGCTATAAAAACACATTCTCCAATCTCCACATCTCCAATAATTATGGCATCGGGATGAACATAAGCAGATTTACTAATTTTTGGAACCTTGTCTCCAAGCTTATAAATGGGCATGATATCACCTCTAAACTTTACATACAAATCGTTTATAAACATTTAAACACAAATGGTAAACAACCCGTATAAACATTAATATGGGGAGGGAAAATCGCTGGAAATAGAAGAAAAAATTTTGAACCTATTAAACAAAGCTAGTGAAGACGCTGTTTCAAGCTTAATGCTCGATATATTAAGAATTCTATCCGTGTTTTACGGAGTTTTATGGAAAACAGAAATCTCCCAAGACCTAATTAAATTTTACAGAACCATTGGGGAACCTGAAATTGTAAACCCTAAAATGATAGACGAAGCCATAAGAAACCTAGAAAACCTAGGGCTAATAAAAACCGAGGAAAGAATAAGAGGAATACCTCTTAGCACCAAAACATATCAAGATTTGCTAGTTCACCTTACAGATAAATTTGCTACCAAGAAAATACTGCAAAAAGACGAAAAATATAGAAAATATATTTTTAAAAGAGAAAAAGCCATAAAAGAAGCCTTAAAGGAATACAAATACTAATTCCATCAAATGAGGGTAAAATCCTTATAAAGGTGTAAAACTGCACTTCAAAGCTTTTTAGGTTAGGCACCAAAACGTCTAGACATAAATGATAATTGTAAAAATCTAAATGTGCAAATTGTTTTGCAAAATTTTGCTTTGAGATAGGTTTTTATGTCGGTGCGTGTTAGTTTCCTTGGTGAGTTTGTTGGAGTGGGTTAAATGTTTCAAATGTGGAAGTGAACTTTTCAAAGTTACAGTGAACGGTGAAATTTACTGCGCAAATTGCCAAACCAAACTTGAACTAGACCTTGCCAGAATAAAGAAACCAGCACCACCAATAATAAAACCTGAAAAACCAAAAAGACCTAAACTTCCTCCACATCCAGACATACCAGGGACGTTCGAAATCTAAACTTATACAAACTAAGAAGTTATGTCAAAGATATAGCATCTCAACTATTTACGTAACCTTGCAGCACAAACCATTAACCCAAGATTGAATACGTATTAATATAGTCTTCTTACCAAGTGTATTTCTTCGCTTTCTCTATCGTATTCGATTAGTTTTGCTCTTTCTAAGTCATGTATGCTTTTAAGTATGATTGCGGGTTCGAATCCAGCTGCTTTTGTTACTTCACTCCTTTTCATCTTTGGAACTCCATGTAGCAGCCACAACACCTTTGCGTGAGGCATACCTGCAAAAACCGTTTCAAGCAACGTAACGTATATTGTAAGAAGCTCTTTTATGTCCTCAACTCTCTCCCTTTCACCAGCTACTTCCTTATACATTTGAGATATTTTCTCTAACTGTTCAGAAATCTTATCTAACTCACCTTTCAGTTTCTTGTTTTCCTCTTCAAGTCTTCTTTTATATTCATCCGCTTCAAAGGCTCTTTTTTCAACGGTTTTTAATTCTTCCTTTAATTTGCTGTTCTCACTCGTTAAAGAGGAAATGTTCTCGTTTAAACGGCTTATTTCCGCGTCTTTCGATCTAAGTGTATCTTTTAGCTCAATGTTTTCCTTTTCCAACTTATTTACTTCCTCTTCGAATCTTGATAACTGTTCCTTTAAATTAACTACTTCGTTTTTCAATTGCTCATTCTCTAACTTAACGGCGTTTAGTTCTTCTATCAAATTTTTTGCTTCTTTAAGAAGGTCCTCTATCTTCGATAGGCTTTCTAATGAACTATCTATTTTCTTAATGTCAACGCTCAATTTATTACCCTCCCCATCTCAAACTATAACAGCATCTTCATAACCCATGAGTTTATAGAATTTATAGAAGTTATTATTAATAGTGGTGCGCTTTTATATTAAGATTAAACTTAACACTGTTATATAGAACATCTTTCTCCTTGTAGGGAAAGGGATGTTAACATGAAAATAATGGTATTAGGCGCCGGAATGATGGGGTCCGCAGCGGTTAAGGATCTAGTTAAAAGCAACATCGTTTCGGAGATTGTTTTAGCCAGTAAATTCAAAAAAGAAATCGAGAATGTTGCTTCGAAAATAAGAAGCAGTAAACTTTCAACCGCCATTATAGACGCAATGGATTCAGTCGCCCTGAGTAGATTATTGAAACATGAGGATATCGACGTTGTTATCAATGCTCTTCCACATGAAGTAAGTTTACATGCCCTTAAAACAGAGGTTAATGAAGCAGTTAACGTTGTCGATTTAGTTTTCGAAGACGAATATATGTCCTTACACCGAGTTGCGCAGAAAAAAGATGTTATAGTTGTTCCAGGATGCGGTGTTGCTCCTGGGCTTAGCAACATGTTAGTAGGCTACGCTGCTAGCAAATTGGAAAAGGCAAGAATAGTTAAAATTATGGTTGGAGGGCTTCCGCAGAAACCTAAACCGCCACTAGAATATAGAATTGTTTTTAACCTTGAAAGTGTTTGGCAAGAATACACCGGGAAAGCTAGAATCGTAAGAAACGGTAAGGTAGTTGAGGTTGAAACACTTTCAGGACTAGAAGAAATATACATACCTGAAATAGGAGAATTGGAATGTTTTTACACCGATGGGTTAGCTTCACTCATATTCACATATAAAGAAATAGAACCTTTGAAAAATGTAGAGGAAATGTGTGAGAAGACGATAAGATATCCTGGTCATGCTCAAAAAATAAAAACATTAATTGAATGCGGACTTTTAGACACGGAACCAATAGAAATAAAATCCGTAAAAATATCGCCCAGAGAATTCTTAACAAGACTTTTAACGCCGAAGCTTCAACTCGGCGGAGAAAAAGACCTAACAATAATGAAAATAAAGGTTGTTGGAGAAGCAAGAGGAGAAAACGTCGAATACATATATAACCTCGTAGATTATTACGACGATAAAGAAAAAGTAACTTCCATGGCACGCACCACAGCCTATACCGCTTCCATCATAGCCCAGCTAATTGGCCAAAGTAAAATTGAAGAAAAGGGAATAACCCCACCGGAGAAAATTGGACTAAAACAAAAAATCTTCCAAACAATACTAGATGAATTAGCTAAAAGAAATATAAAAATAGAAGAAACGGTGACAATCTAAAGCTAAGATCCCATTTGTGCTTCGTTAATCAAATAAATAATTCCGCTATGCGTTCCAACTACTACGTCCATGATATTATCGGAGTTAATGTCCGCTACATTCACAGTAATCGGATAGGTATCACTAAGTCTGTAGAACCATTCTACGATCCTGTCTCTACCGTCAAGTACTATTATGGTTCCTGGTTCAGATATTAGATTTTCACGTGTAACCAGTAAAATTTCCAGCATTCCACCGTTATCAACATCTGTCATTGTAACATCAGATATTATGGCACTGTTCTGTTTAATAATCCACTACGAACAGTGAGAAGATCTTTTGATGATCTTTTACATATATGATAAGAGGCTTAAAGCTTATATTGAAGGTGTACATTATTAGTTGTTGTGTATATAACAACAATATTAAGCGTGTAAGTTCAAAGATTGCTTAATTTAGTGAGGGAAAAGATTTGAACTGTGTTGAAAGATCACCAGGTCAACTGTTGAGAAATCTATCAAGCCTGATTAAGAAAATTGTTGAAACAGTTCTAAGCGAGTATCCAGACGATATTTCCACTAGACATAGAAGTTTAGAAACCTACTTTCCATCGGCAGAAACGTTTTTCAAAGAGTATTTAAACCTAACAGAAAGATTAAAGCTTTGGTTTAAAGTTCGAATGCAACTATATAACACAATAAAGGGACTTGTAAAAACTATGGACACGGTTAATGACAACCTAAAAGCCACCGCTGAACATGTCCAGGCTCTTATTCTTCCAGAGTATAAGAGACTTCTCGATCTATTACTTGAGGATTTAAGATTTGCAAAAGAAGTCTCATCAAAACTCTCTGTGCTCGAAATAATAAATGAAAACTGTAGAAAAGCAGGCATACGCGCACAGCTTCACCTAAAAATATCAGGCTACGACATAGACGAACATACCGACGACATCGAAAAAGCATTAACAAAAATCTCAGAAGGTAACCTTGAAGAAGCCGAGAAATTGATCACAAAACTTCGTGAAAGACTAAAACAACTACAATACGGTTAGTACTACGAACAATTATTAAACACTATTCTAATATTTCATGAGACACAGTTTAACAGTTTTGTCACTCTTTCTTTTCCTTAGTTTAAAACTATAATGAGGCGTTTATAATTTTATTTTTGTTTGATAATCAAATAGTAAGAAGATTATTTTAATTGGTTTTATCGAACTTCCACTTCATTTCACATAACTGCTCATAGATATCTGGTCTCAGGTCTCTAAGTACAGGGGCTTTTGTTTTCTTTCTAATTTTCCAAAATTTTCCTAAATTAATTTCCCCGGCAACCAGGTTTTCTTCGCCATATCGACTTTCGACTATAATTCCATTTTTCTCGTAATCTGTTGAAGCAATTATTGCTGATTTTCCTTCAAAATTTAATCCTTTAAATTTACCTACAAGACATGAATGTACTACAATTGATTGGTTTTCTATGGCTCTTGCATGACAACAATATCGTAGCCATTCCCACGCAGATCTACCTGGTGCAGCGCTTGGTACCAAAAGAATGTAAGCCCCTTTGAGCGCGAGTATTCGCGCTAACTCTGGGAAACCAACATCGTAGCAAATCACCAAGCCAACTTTGCCAAATTCCAGTTCAGCCACAATGGGAATTAACCCGGGTGAAAAACCTAAGACTTTATCTATGTAGTGTAAGTGAATTTTATCATATTTCACTATTTTTTGACTTGGTAAGAATAAATGGGCTGTGTTGAAATATTTTCCGTTTCTTTTTGTGGCAGTCGTGCCGGCAAGTATCGAAAGCCTAAATTTTTCAGCTAATCTTAAAAACAGATTCAAATAATTTTCATAGTATTCGACCAAAACTTTCGGTATTTCACTTATTTCATTAACGTTTTCTGTGCTTAGGAGTTCAAGTGCGAAGAGTTCTGGAAAAACCAGCAAATCTACTTTTTGTCTTGCTGCTAATTCAACAAACTTAGTTACATGTTTACTAAACTCTTTGAAGCCATGTATCTCTCTAACCCTAAATTGTATGGCTCCTATCTTTAAAGAATCAGAAGTACTCAAGAGTGTTCCCCTCTCATAAAGATTTCTTATATGCTCGAATAAATATGATAACTTTAAGAACTATAAACAATGTGTTGACAAACTTTAACATAATTTATGGTTTTATCCTTCGTGAATTGTAGGTAATAAGGTTATTACATCTCCATCTGATATTTCAGTGTTTAATCCGTTGAGCACAGAGATTTCTACATCATTTACCAAGATAAGAAATTCACTTTTCACTTTACCGTTTTCATCGAATATAGCTTTTCTGAATTTCTCTCCATGTTTTTCTGCAAGTAGGTTTAGGACTTCTAATAGTTTCATTGGGCGGGGAATCTCTAAATCAACACTTTTAACACCTAGAAGGTGTCGTAATGTAGCTATGAATCTAACTTGAATCTTCAAAGCTAACCTCTCCTTTCATTTTAAGCTAAAGCATATATTTTCCCTGCAGCTTCTGATTATTCTATGAATTTATTAGATCTGGCTGTGTAGTGGTGAAAATACTAAATGTTGATATATATGTTTCCATTATCAATGATTTGAAGATACTCCAGGTTTGGAGGTATGTGAGTGGGAGTTGAGGAGTTAAAAGCCTATTTAGCAAATTCAGGGATAAGTGCTGAAATATTAGAGTTAGAAGATGAGGTCAAAACAGTTAATCAAGCAGCTAAAGCTCTAGGTATACCAAAAGAACAAATAATAAAAACAATTATGTTTATTGACGCCTTAGGTGAACCTGTCTTAGCTATAGTTAGAGGAGACCAAAAGGTAGATAGCAAAAAATTGGCAAACGTCGTTGGAACTATTGGTGTAAGAATGGCTTCAGCCAAAGAGGTAAAAAAACACAGTGGATATGCAATTGGAGGGCTTCCCCCAATAGGACACAAACAGAAAATAAAAACAGTCATAGATAAAAAAGTTCTGGAAAAAGAGTTTGTATATGGCGGGGGAGGAACAGAAAAACATCTCCTCAAAATCTCTCCAAAAGATGTACAAAAACTAACAGATGCAATTGTGGCAAACATTGGAATGTAGCTAGATCACCCTACAAATTGTAAAATCTTTTATTAACCGCAAATTGTGTTGTGAGCGCTATGAAAGAGCGAAATCTGGCTACAAAAAAGGCGGTTATAACCTTGCTTTTCCTATCCCCTATTACGGCTGAGCTTCTCAGTGGAAGTGCGCCTCCTGTTGAATTCTTTAATCCTTTTGGTCTGATGGTGCTTGTTGCCCTCTACGGCTGTGGCGCAATAATTTTGAGAGAGCTTAAAATACGTTGGCATAAAGGTTATGGGGCACTGCTAGTTTTAGGTGCTGCTTATGGAATTATTGAGGAGGGGTTGATGGTTAAAAGCTTTTTTGACCCTAATTGGATGGATCTCGGAATTTTAGGTGTTTATGGTAGATGGTTTAGTGTAAACTGGGTTTGGAGCGTAGAATTAACAATATATCATTCCGTTGTTAGCATAGTCATCCCAATAGTCCTCGTGGAACTAATGTACCCGGAAATAAAATCACGAAGCTGGGTAAAAACCAAAACACTAAAAATATTAACAATTATTTTCATTTCGGATGTAATTTTCGGCTACATGTTTTTAACAACATATTTCCCACCTATATCACTCTATTTAGCAACATTAATGATCGTACTTGTCCTATTTTATGTTGCATATCGTTTTCCCGAAAGTTTGGAGTTTAACGGCCAAAAAATACCGCCATCCCCAAGAAAACTATGGCTTATCGGATTACTCTGGTTCATAGTATATTGGCTTATTATTTTCAACATGCTACCATATACTGGGATTCCACCGGCGATTACAATTATCTTAGGAATTCTAGCTTTTATCCTTCCTTATCGATATTTTAGAAGGTTTAATTGGAAGAGTGACATTCATAAGCTTGCATTGGTCAGTGGAGTTCTTTCATTTCTGATTTTTCTTGCACCACTACAAGAGATGGATAAAACAAGACCAGATAATCCAGTAGGAATGACACTAGTCGGAATAGCATATACAATCTTCCTTCTGTACATGAAACGTCGAATAAAATCAGCAAAATAGCAGAACTCTGAAAACATTAATATTCCTCTGTTTTGAATAGAATTAGTTAGCTTTTATTTCTACACGTTACACGTTATTCTTAGTCAAATCAAAAGCACTCATGAGTCATAAAAGAAATTAGAATTAGATGAATCTTCCCTGTTTTCTAAGCCAAATCTTATATGACTCTAAAAGAAGAATCGGAAACCACCTGAGTGTGAGAACAATGATCCAATCAATCCACGTAAGTCGTATTACTTCCAAGTTAATCCCCACTGCTTGAATCAAAACAATTTGCATCACTGCAAGAATTAGGTAACCCGGTGGGAATGGTAGTAGTCGGAGTAACGTATGAATGTCTTCTCTTATATCTAAGGAGGCAAATTAAACGTAAATATATATTTTAATTCTCTGCCATGAGTTCTATCACTCTTTTCATTGCTAAAATACTGTTTTCAAAGGATTCAATGTCAGGATTACATTCAACTACAAAATTAACATTTTCGTCTCCCTTAACTTCAAACTTAATTAAATCATATATTCCCGAAATGTAATGTCTAAACTCAGGATCGCTTAAAACTTTAAGAACAGCTTCATCATCCTCTCCCTTAACTAGATATTTTCTATCGAACACTGGGTCTCCTGTCTGAAAGCTTCTTCCAGAATTAGTGTCTGCTATGGTTGCAGATAGAGGGTATCTTCCCGTTATTGCAAACTTTGCGGGACACCTGGTTTCTTTTATTCCTACTATGTTGAGATATTTTCTTGGGAGGAAGAACATGAAGCGTGATGAATATGTAAAAGCTCCTATAGGTTTTGATGAAACTTCAACTCGATCTATTTGCCACTCTGGGTTTAATTCTGCTACGATTTTAGGAGCGTCGGAATGCGTGTTACTTACATCTATTTTCTGCGATTTTTCTCTCAGTGAAGAATAAATTTTCTTCAAAACCATTTTAGTCTTCCTTTTCTCTAATAGAACTATAAGAACGGGAGCTAAAGCTACTGGTAGAATTACAATAGCCAACCAGAATATGAAAAACAAGTCAATTTGCATTCGGTCTCCCTCATATATGATTTACTACGGGTAAAATTAAGTCGAAGAAATATAAATACTTTACGCGTTCTTGCGAAATAATTAGATTAATAGGTAGAATTTAGCCCACCAGGCTGCTTCCTTTACTGCTTCGTAGACTTTTCCCACGTTTTCAGGGTCTATATCGCATTCTACATGTATTTTCAGTGTTGTATCATGTAATGTTATACTGAAAATGCGTAGTTTTCTAATTTTGCTTATATATTCCAATAGAACGTATGCTTCAGAAACTTTCTTTAAAACCTCTGCATCTTCGCATTTGATGTCAAATAGATCTTTTATTTCCTCAAAAGTTGCTTCTCGTTGACTTAAAGATAATTCTTCCTTTGGACGTATTTCAATTGCAACAGGTTTCTTTACAGTTTTCTCAAGACTGTCTAAAGCGTCTATCGATAATCTTTCACCGATATTATATTGTATGTAGTCGATTTCCTCCAGTAATGGAGTAACAATTACTCTTGTGAATTTTTCTTCTGACGGTTCAAACTTCAACTTGGAAACGTACATTGATAGCTTCTTAAACTCCCTTTTTAGATTTAAAAGCAGTTCCGGTGGCATAACTCTTTCATGTTCAACTTTTAAAGCAGCAGGTTTAACTTTTTCAACGATAATTGGCCGTGTTCTAATCTCTGGGGCTAATATTTCTGCAGCTCTTTCCATGGCTAAAATAGCATTTACAGCGGATGGAGCATCAAAATTACATTCAACCACGAAGTGCAGATGTTTCCCTCCCCTGATTTCAAATTTTCTTAAATCGCGGATTGCCGAGACACAGTCTCTGAACCGCCTATCTTTTACAAGTTTAAGGGCAATTTCAGGTGTTCCACTTTTAACTCTATGCGCCCGGTCAAATATCGGGTCTCCTGAATCTATATCTTCTGTAAGTCCTAATCCTATAGCAAGTTTATCAAAAAGCCTTTCATCCCTAATAGTTATGTTTACAAAAGTGCCTTCTTCGCTCATACCTAAGACTCTAAGATAGGCTTTTGAATGTTTTCCATAGCGGACTACGAATTCAGTAACTTCAACTCGCTCTAACTGCATTTCCGGCTTCAATTCAGCAACAATTTTAGGCCTACTGAAAAAACCTCCTTCCTCATAATGTATGTTTCTAGACTTTTGCTTTAACCATGAATATATTCTCAGAAACGCTTCTCTTCTTCTCCTACTTTCTTCAATAGCCAACACAATCACAAGTGTTAAGAAGAAAAGCCAAATGGCAAAGAAAAACCCAGCAATCTGCAACCTACACCACCGTTAGAGTTCCCTTCAAAGTAAACTCACTAACAGTATGTTTATTGTAGTGTTAACGATATTTAAACGTCTCTAAACACCCTTATCGCAATGGTCTTCAAAATAAGATAAATGCGGTTTGAACTATCCGTAGATGTTTAACTCATCACTTGAAACCGTTACAAATTCTAATGCTTATATCAATCATAATTCACTTCGCTTTCTTTTATTTTATAAATCAATTAATAACCTTTTAACTTTAAGACCTTGATTCTCAAGCTCTCTGGCCAAGGCTTCAGCTAGAGTAGTCTTGCCAGAGCCATCAGGACCAAACAGGCATACCAAAAGCATTTTACTACCTCAAAATTCTTAGACGCACGACTTTTTAATAACCTATAAGGCTTCTAAGTTTCTGCACGAGTTTAAGAGCATCTTCTCTACGCGCTTCAAAGTTTACTTTTGTCAGGAAGTTGTGGTAGCAGTTCGCGTGTAGCCTTTCAACACTTGCGAAGAGCCTGCCTAGAGGCTCTTCCACTCTCTAGACTGTCACACGAGGGGAGAACGCAACATGTCACCAGCCACCTGTACAGGCTGTAATAGATTAAATTAAGCCTGCCGGTTTCACACATTACAAGAGCTATGCTGTCGGCACACGAGGCTGGAGGAAGGGTGTAATGTAACGGCGTGAACAGAGAGGATGACTTAGAGGGTTGGCATAAAGGCTATGGTTGTGATGAGAGCCCTGACATATGAGATTGTACTGTTAAGCCCCTAAGGGGTTAAGAGCTTGCTCATAGGGCATAGCCTGTACCTGCTACCCCAATCCTCAATAGCCTTAACCGATTCCGCTGCAACCCTTCGATAAACCTCTGCAAGCTCGTCAGCGTAGAACTCCACAGACCTCCAGTCACTACGATAGGAGTTGACGTTAACCAGCGCATCAACATCCTCAAGATATTCTCTAGCGGCGTTAAGGGCCGCAATAACGTCCTCACGTCTTGGAGGTTTAAACGCCTCCCTACCTAGCACCTTAGGTATACCTGAAGCGAATTGGTATATCCTATATCTCACATCCTTACCTATGCTAGCTAAGAACTTAGCTATCCTAGATATCTCATCAACACCTACAACCTCTGGTATCATGATTGTACGTACGTAGAATTCAATTCCCGACTCGTACAGTAGCCTGACAGCCTTTAGAACCCTGACATTATCCTTACCTGTATACCATTCATGAACAGATCCCGTGTATGCTTTAACATCGATTTTCACAAGGTCTACACCTGCCGACTTTAAGGAGCCAATGTAATCTCTGTTCAGCATGTAGCCGTTAGTTGAAAGCTCAATCTTAGGCACACCCAGCCTCTTAAGCCCCTCTACAAGCTTCAGTAGGAATTTACGGTTGAGCGTAGGCTCCCCTCCAGATACTACCACTTGATCTGCCACATCACACCCCCACACATGCTTACATCCTCTAGTGAAGACCCTTAATAGTCTATCGACGCTAAAGCTCCAGCCTACATTATCCCTCGCTATGGCGAAGCATCCTCTACATCTAAAGTTGCACCCTGCAAGGTTTATGTAAGCCCTTTTAACAGGACGCTCTATATAGGTCAGTGATGGCACCTTCCTAAACATTTACATACCACCATGCATTGACTGGTTGTCATAGTCTACAAGATATGCTACAACACCCCACTCATTAAACTTACCCTGAACACTACCTGTTTAGTTCAGACGCCTCTGAGAAGTGTTTCTTAAGAACCGCTGTGTAAATTTCCTTGTAAGCTCCCAAAAAAGTGTTAATGCGTCAACGAAAACATAATGAGCCCTCAAATTTCTTAGCCGTTTTTATCATCTTGTCCAGCTCCTCATAGGAATCTGATATAAATGGAAGAACTGGAATATAAGCGACTCCTGTTAAAAAGCCCTTCTTCCTGTACTCCTTATGGCTTCCAACCTCTCAGCCGGGATTCAGCTATCAAGCTCAACGCTCATCCCTTAACCGAGACAGTTTGCGCTCGGCTATGCTCCTCACTTCTCGTAAAAACATTTCAGGGATGCATACAATGGCCATTCCACTTTCTACCTTGAAAAATCCTAATCGATCAAACGGTCTCTTATTGAGCGTAGATGCTGATAGATCTCATTGACTGTTTGTCTTGGAGCTAAGGCGTAAGCCAGCTCCCTTAAATCCCCTACTTAAAATACCCATTTCAAGTAGCCAATATATGGGAGGAGCAGCAGTAACGGTGCGCCTACCAGCCAGCTTACATCCAATAAGCGGAAAATGAGGATACTTTCTGCTTATTAAAACTTCAAAAGTAAGTATAATAAAGGTTAATTGGCCAACTAATCTCTTAGTTCAGCCTATTTACGGGATGCATAGCTACTGGGTCTCAGATGTTTCTTCTACACTTTCAGGCGTTATTTCGAAAATTTCTTTGACTAGTTGTTCTGTGCCTTTAAATTCATCTTGATCTCCACTCCACTGTTTAAGTACTTCGCCGTATTGTTCTTGGAAGCGTTTTACAAATTCTCTTAGTCTCATACGTAGCTCTGGAGTTTCTCTGTTTGCCAAAAGAGTAACGAAAAATCCATCTCCATACTCTATCATGAGAACAACGTCACCGTGGTCAATGGCTTGCAAATATTGCTGGCTGCTGGTTGTTTCTTTTACGAAGCTTGTTATAGCTGAAAGCATACCTGAAATCAACAAAGGTTCAACTTTAACTTCGCCAAAAGACTGGCTGTAAAGAGCTATACCATCGGTGTTCACAATATATATGCCCTCTATTACAGATGCTGGGGTAACTATCTTAAACTCGACGTCATAAATATCGATGATGTAATTTTCGTAGAGATATCGGAGAATCTTCTTTAATTTCTCTTCCGGTATACCTAGCTTTTCTTTTAGTTCTTGGAAAGTATATGTTTTCGTCTTAAAGAACTCGACAATCTGTTTAAGGTCCTCTGGAACTTTGTCCTCAAATACTTTCGCTATTTTCAACTTTATCAATGAGTTAGGAGTAATACGGTCAGGTTCAGGTTCGCAAATATATTTTATTTGATGTCCAGCCTCAACGTCGGTAAACTGTACAAGTTTACCAAATTTCAAGTAAACTAGAACGGTAAAGACTAGAAGTGTTGCTAAAAGCTTAAGGAGTAACATGGGTATAACGATAAACTGATTTGTTGTTAACGGTAAATAGGCGAACCTCAGAACCAAGATATTAAGGGAACCTATATTTAAACTTGAAAATACAGCTGTAGTCCAAGCTTTAGAAGCTCCACGTTGCAAAAGAAAGTAATCGGTAATCATCTTAAATATGCCTACATATACACCGGCTACAAAAAACTTAACTTTAAGCGTGCTTCTAAAAACATAAATAAGCCATAATATAATCGCTATTTCAAAAAATCTCTGCAAAGAACCCAGAGAGATAAAAATATTTAAACTGTTCAAAGCTTCCAAGTAGGGGCTTTTGTACAAAGAACACGTATTCATAAGTTCATCTAAGTTAACATTTATGCGCATCCAATAAGACATTATTAGGATTCCTGTATATAATAGAGAAATCAGAGCAGTTAATGCACCAACTAAAATACCTAGACCAGCAGTTCTTAAATCAAATATTCTTTGAAACTTGTTTTCAGCTCTTATGAAAGCTAAAATTTTGGCAAAAATGTATACGGATGCTGGTTCCATTATTTTAAAGAAAGAGAGAAAAACAATGGTTATTGCAACATAATATAGCGCGAAATATATGAAAAGATATTCAATCCCCCTGTAAATCTGTACGAAAAGTATAAGGCTTACGGATGAAAGCACAATACTTATAGATAAGAGATTGTTGAAGGTGTTTCTCCTAATAGTTTCACCTACAAACCTATTTCCATGATAGACACGAGATGTATAGAGAAGGTTTACTGCCACTATGAAAGATAAAAGAAAAAGCATGTAAATTTCAAGCACCCAGCCTAGCCAGGTGCTTCCAACTACGTGCGGATCTAACTCAAGCTGCAACAATTTTAGTAATGTTATTAGGAAATATAGGGAAACTGGTAGAAGAGCTATTAAAAGCTTTAAAACCTCTTTTTCTTCTTCCCATCCCACCAATTTTTTAGGTTTCAAGTCGATCCAAAACGTTACTTCCTTTATTCCCTTCCTTTTAACAACATATAGCAGGATTAGAACACCTATTAGAGGCGCAAGGAAGAAAACAAACGGGAACATGAAAATTAAATAGGTAATTGTAAGGGTGAAAGAATACATTGTTAAAGAACCAATATAAACTGCAAGCGGTTTCAAAGCAGATTTTGAAAGGTTTGGAGAGGAATAAACTGGATTAGGTTGAACCCCGAGTAAATAGAAAACTATACTTGAACCAACACAGTATATTAGCCAAAAGGCGGTAAAAGCTATTCCCGCTCGCAACGCAATTTCCCTAAAACGTGTATACCTCATTATAAAGACGATTAAAGCTACTAAAATATTGGGCAAAAGAATTAAAGCAGCTGAAATTAACAGTTCATTCATTCCTTTTCCCTCAACTTACTCCTACTTAAGATTAACATCTTCAGAGTTCTTGAAAGAGGTTAAATGGGATTTCATAATTTGACTACAAATTTTATTTCGTATCGCTGACAGTAATATTGTTGTTAATGTTGTAATAAATGTTATAATAAAGTTTCGATTTCATAGTTATACTATCGGGTGTACATTTTATATTGTCATTAGGCATTAAGCTTCGCATTGAGTATGTAGATGTATTTGTTGTGATGTATTACAAATTTTACGCCGCAAAGATTTATATACAGATTTTTAACATGAGTATCCAAAGGACGCAATTTTATAGTAGTAGAAAATACAACAAAATGTAATAGCAAGTATTACGACATATTGGAGGAAAAATGATGGATATTATGAAAAAAAGTGGTTTAAAGACTTTTTTCGCAGTGCTACTCTGCGTAGTGATAGTTCTATCAAGTATCAACTTAAGTTCAGCTATGATACCGAAACAAGAAGAAAGCCCAATACTATTAGTAGACTATTATGCTGAAGGAAAACCACTGGAAGTATTTAATTGGACGGAAATTGAAAACGGACTCGAAATCGTCTTCAAAAACAGTTCAAAAGACAGCGAAACCATAGACCTGCTAATCTATGTTACTGTTGACGGTGTAAAAGATTTGCAAGAACTTGATCTACGCATTGATGGCGGCGCAATAATTGACTCCATGAGAATAGATCTATGCGATGAAACATTTAACGTTTTAAGCAACTATGATTCAAGAAGCATAGGTGCAGATAGAGCAACCGTAAGCGTGGATGGCGAAGATATAGCTTCTCAAGTATCAGAGGTTGGAGCGAGCTGCATAAAATTCACAGTAACGATTAGAGACTGGTCTGCAGACACAGAACACCACTTTGTTGTGGCAGTGGGAGGAGCAGAAGGACCACCGCCAGGTGAAGGAGGAGAAGGAACGGAAGAACCGAACGTATATATACTTTACAACGAGGAACTAGGAGTTCTAACGTTCTTCAACTTCTCGTTCACTGAAGGAGAATTATTCATAACATTTTCAAATGAAACTGCAGACAGCAGCACTGTGGAGATTCTCATAATTGCTGAACCAAGGGCAGTTGAATTCTTAACAGGATTTAATGCTTCCATAGATAATGGAGCAACAATTGAATCTGTATCCATAGACTTTTACGACAACGATTTCAACTTCATTGAACATTATCAAGCTTACGATTTTGGAACCCCAGAATGTTCAGTACCCTTTGACTCAAGAGAAGCCATAGGAGCCATGGAAAATGCCAGTGCAGATCTCATAGGATTCAAAATGGTTATAGGGAACTGGGCAGCAGCAACAACGTACACTTTGCATATTGTACCGTTCTTTAGCGAGCTACTTTATTATGAAACTGAAGATACCATCTATGTCGATCCCTCGGTGGCAAATCTGCCACCAGAAATAAGAGTATGGTGGCAACTATACAATGAGACGTGGAACGGAACTTGGACGTACAGGGACATAACATGGGAATTTGGACCCAGAGCACGGTATAAAATCTTCTGTCAAAACACAACAACAGGAATTTGGTATCCAGTTACACATGACACATGGATAGAAATAAACGCCCCGGTAAAAGTAAACATAACAATACCAAAACTCCTATTCGAAAAGGGAACAAAACTCGGACGAATATACATGTCTTGGTACACATGGGGCGTAAACATATCTGCAGATCTATCAATCACATACGATGAATGGGGCCAATGGTATACTTGGTCGTCAGTTACTAATTACTCAGATCCTTATGGAGGTTATGGAACAGCAGAGTTCTTCACTTTGGATAAAAGTCAAACAACGGTAATTGAAACATCAGATGAGTATCTAATCACGATAGTTGGACAGTTTAACAACTTAACGCCAAAAGGAATTTACGATGTTTGGCTGCAAATTTACGACAATGAAAGCAACTATTTAAGCGGATGGTCTTCCTATAGCTTGGAAACCGGGGAAAGTCTCTTCCAACGTGTTGCTATCGGCGGACCTTGGAGTGAAGTTGAAGTATATTACGACATAATGTACGGAGGCACATATATAGCTGAAATATTGAACACAGAATACGAGTTAATCCATACCATCGGAATAAATCAAACATTCATCATAAGGCTAAACATAACTGGAATATCTGATGAAGATTTCTCAAACGCAAGTGTAACAACTCGAATTTGGTCTATTAAAACTTATGTCAATAAGACTGGGTGGCACGATGAATATAGAATTTATCATGGCGGCTGGGTTTACAACGAAACCTTAGGCACTTATGTCTGGGATCCAAACGCCACAATAATAACAAGGGAATGGGTATACGGAACCTATCTAGAAGAACAATACACATGGTTAGGCAAGAATTTCAACGTAACATACTATGAGTGGAATGAAACAACCGGGGAGTACTATCCCGAACAAGGTGAATACTGGGCTGAACCAATATTTGTAATATTCTATAATAATACAGACGGTACTTACAGCTGTTTCTTAGCGTATGAGTACTGGGATCAAACACTTAAAGTAGACGTATGGGGCAACCAGTACATAGAATCTATACGGCACTGGGAGATGGAAGATTTACCGCCGGAACTAAACTTTTACGAACTTATTAACGTGACAAAAACAGTAGAAGAAAACAAAATCGTATTAGAGTTCAAAGGAAAGTTCACAGGAAACCCAGGCCAAGATCTATACCTTGACTATTACGTTTACAGCACTAGTTGCCGCCTTTGGGACAGAGACTCGGAATGGATGATGGAAAATGCGCGTCAAATCTCCGTAGAAAAACCCGTAGTAAAAATAAAAATAAGAGATTCTTCAGGTAAGACTAACTTCCAGTCTTACTATGTTACCGAACCCAATGACTGGTTTTTAGTAGAGGCAGTGATTGAAGGCGGAAGCACCATAGTATCAGATGTTGACGGCATATCTGTTCGATTCAATTCTTGGGACTATTATTGGAACGAAAACGAAACAATATGGATGGAAATTGAAATAATTGCAACTGTAGATCTAAGAGAAGGCACTGTTGAAACACTAGTTTACAACGTAACCAATAAGGAGGTTTGGGAATACGGTACGTACGAAAGATGGAATGAAACTACTGGCACTTGGGAAGAGGTTGAAGGCTGGCACTGGGAGCACTACTCCTTCAATCAAAGCTCTGGGGAATGGGTTAATAAATGGCTTGACTGGCGAAGTAAGGACACATTAGTAAACAAAACATGTTTAAATGTTTATGGATACAACGCGTTTACGGCTGAAGACGGCGCATATGTTATTCAAGTAAATATGAGCTTCACCGAATATGCCACAGACAGAAGGTACAGTTTCTCCGTTAATTTGCTCAACTTAACATATGGTCCAGACTATAGTAAGCCTTGGGGAGAAAATCTTGTAGAAGACTGGCAATACAGCGTTGTCTATACTTTAAAGAACGGGTCGGTAGAGATTTATGTGCCGACACCTACTGATAGAGACTATGTGGAGACATTAAGTGGTGAGAAGTACCTCGTATTCAAGAAACCATACATTGTAATAAATGGTAATAAACTTCCGTTAAAAGAAATAAAATACTGGAATGGATACCAATATGAATACAGACTGCTGCAAGAAGAATATGATGTAATAACTAGAAGATTCAGATATTACTATACTTTGGAGAATGGAACAAAAATACCGGTATACGAGGGATATCACGCCTTCATATATAACCTAACAGTATATAACTCAACTAGCGGAACAAGTTTCAACGTTCTATCATTTTCAAGCTATTCTTGGTGGGATCCATACAGAGAAACCTCGTACATCTACACTATAAATGGAAACAAAATATGGTTAGAAAACTGTTGGATCACTGAAAGTAAAAAGGTTGCTACAATTAAGCCCTTAGAATTTGCAGGCTACTTCACCCTGATAAACGGTACTACGTGGATAAATGTTACAAAAGGATGGATAGAATGGGACTACATTAACCTTGCCGACTACATAGTTCTCGAAAACGGAACAAAAATCTACTTAAAATACGACGACCAGTATCTTTACCAATATTACTTCGAAAAGAACGGCAAAAGATATTACATTGAGTATCCATCTGAATTTTACATTGGAAACTACTCTGGAACAACACTAACCATACCTGGCTGGTTCAGAAGAACATGGTATTACACTCTAATCGGTGAAGAAAAAGTTGAACTCCCATATGAAGGCGTAAGTTACGAATATGAATGGATTAGTATCTGGGATCTGGAAAGTCCAAAGAGTCGAGGCGGAGTCGTTCCAGAGGACGAATATGCATATGTAAACGGAACACTTTATCTAATCCACTACTACTCGAATACAGCTTATCAAGGCTACATAGTTCTCGATGGTAAAATAGTAAATGTAACCAAAGATAGTGGAAAATGCACAAATATTGCTGGAAAAGACGTTTGGAACATCGGTCGAATAGGTTTCAAAATGTTTCTAGGCAACTTAACAAATCAAGGCTCATACGACAGAGAAAACCTATTGGAACTACAAGTCAAATCGTTTAGCTACAACGGGTTCAACGGTACAATTACGTTGTTTAACAATACAGTTTTGAATATGTACCACAAATATAGAGTCGTATTCTATGAAATAAAGGTAAATGGAACAACATATTACACGGTAAACTATGAACCTCACTGGTACTGGGTGAACAAAAGCGGAATTATTGATAGCGGTTATGCCTTCTATCTGCTTAACGGTTCAAAGCTGAAAGTTAGATATTGGGAAGATTACGAATTCGTAGGAATAGTTATAGTGGAATTGGGTGATTACAGCTACACTAGACCAGAAACCTTTACGTGGAACGGTGAAACTTATAACACTACAGTGTACACCGAGGATATGATGTACGACTTGCTTTACGAATATTGGTGCGTTAACGTTTCAGGGGTCTTTTATGATATAATTGACGCTGATTATGTCTTGAGACCATATGGAGAAGTTCCGCCAAGATTCTACCTTGATTTATGCAAATACCAAGACAAATTTGCTATATACAATGTTACAATTAAAGGAACAGAATACACATTGTATCCAACTGTTGCTTGGAAAAAAGAGGTCATACTCACATGGGGTCACCCTGTAGGCTGGCACTTAGAGGAGTTCCCATGGGACAAAGTATCTTACCGTAAAGATGTCTGGGACGTCATTGTCGGCTCTCCTGATTGGGGTCTATGGGGCTACAGGAAATGGACAATAGATCCAGACACAGGAGCGATTGACTTAGACGGAGATTTAAGCACAACTGACGACCAGTTCTATGTTAAAAGAGTCTACTTTAGTGAATCAGGCTGGAACCAAACATACCAGGGCCTTGACGTTCACATAGAATATGATCCGAACCCTGTAATTCCAGGTGACGAGTTGTATTTCGATGCTTGGATGGGAATAGCAACTAGTACATATTGGAACAGATGGAATGAAACATACTATTGGTATTACACTAATATGACACCCGTCTCGGCTGAAACAATGGCAATGATAAATGAAACCCTTTGGGACACGGAGAGAAATTGTCCCAAACCCGGCTACTGGGAAATTGCAAGAATGGCAAGGAACATGACTTGGGAAGACTATATTGAAAAAGCTAGAAGAGAGGGCTGGGACTGGGTAAAAGAGGAAGTTAGCTGGTCCTGGCTTTGGTTTGGATTCCAGCAATCATACTGGGTTTCAGCCGGCGAAAACGAAACATTCAGATCTTACCATGTGAATCTAAGGTATGAATATGCCGGTATGTTCATCTACAACGATACTGATGGAGACACGATAATGGACGAAGAAGAGGCAACTCATTACTTCATACCTCACGCAATAGGCAACGTAACATTTGTTACACCTGGCGAAGCCTTCGGCATCTACAATGAAACCGGAACATTAGTGCTTCCAGTCAATGAAAGCATCGAGTTCGGTGTCTCATACTTGGACATTAATGGTACTATGTTCCCATTTGGTAGAAGCTACTATGCATGGTATGGTGAAGATGTCTACGGCACAGATCTAAAAACATTCCAAGAGCGCCCAGTTGACGCATCTGTTGACGAACTTTCGTTTAAGTTACACTTCTACGTGGAGAACTCAACAGAAACAAACAGTACAGAAGCACACATAAAAATAGATCAACACGTAGGAGACTGGAACCTAGATTTACCATCAGGTATAGCTGTCTTAGAAAACCTAAGCTTATCACTAAACTATTACATCTATGCGGAGACCAGCGGAACTTGGGAAGTAGTAAGTGAAGATGGAACACCAATAACTCCTGAGCAAATAGTGGAAGCTTCAAGAATCTCACTTGACACTGCTGGACTAAAGTTCGCCGAGGTAAACATGGGTGACACTTATCTTTGGGGTGGAAACTTAAGTATGGTTTGCAATGTCTCAACTCACACAGTGCCATTAAGCACCTTTGTTGAAACATATACTGGCTATGAATCTGAAACAAGCGTTGGTGGTTGGACATTCCAAAGCACAATGTACTTCTTAAGCGTAGGATTCCCGAAGTGGGGCGGACACTTCGTCTACGAAGACCCTGAGGTAGTAGTATACTCAGGCAAAGAGAAGAAAACAATTGTAAGTTCACTAGCAGAGTTCTTGGCTGGATGGATACCAACAATAGGCAGACCAGGAGAAGAAGAGGAGCCACCGGAAAAATTCCCATTAATGTACATTGCGATAATAGTTGC
>Ga0209410_1000326_pt1 | contig 21681 bp, 15 predicted proteins | sample Mar14436cmmetaG_FD_184135 | JGI IMG/M metagenome (GOLD analysis project Ga0209410, IMG submission 184135) | Marine hydrothermal vent microbial communities from Guaymas Basin, Gulf of California to study Microbial Dark Matter (Phase II) - Marker... ... | reverse complement strand
TAGTTGACGAGACACATTGTGCTGTCGATCTTGCTTTGAACGCGATGAAATTCTATGAGCACGAATCCTGTGGAAAATGTACTCCGTGCAGAGAAGGAACGAAACTAGCTGTTCAAATACTTGAGAGGATAAGCAAAGGTCAAGGAAGGAAAGAAGATCTGGATCTTCTGAGAGAAATAGCGAAAGCTGCCGGTGAAACTTCCTTCTGTGGACTCGGACAGAGTATACCTGTTCCACTTCTGTCGATCCTCGAAAACTTCAAAGAAGAGTTTGAAGCTCACATTGGTGCTGAGGGATGTCCTGTCGGTGTATGTAAATTCGAAAAACCGAAAAAGAAGAAGATGTACAGCTTCAGAAGGTTTTAAAAGAAGAGCCCGGGATTCCGGGCTCTTCTTATTCCTCTATACAAAGCATTTGGTGCCTTTTCCTTTTATCCTCAACGAATCTTTTTATTCCCTTCAGCAAGTTCTCTGGATCGAGGTGTGCTTCTTCTATAACTTCATCGACCGTCCCTCCCGTTCTCCATCTGTTGTCCCAATCGCTCGTCAGGGAATACATCCTGGACACGTCACTTGAGACCCATGCTTCCGTTGCAACAAGAGATTCTGTGCTTATAACCATGGAATCCATCCAATCTTCCCATGGAAGGACTTTGCTTTTGTAATCATTCGGTTGTAAGTCGAAAAGTTCCCTGCTTATCGCAGCTATTATCTTCAAATTGTACTTTTCATCGAGCTCTGGCAGCATCGAGCTCTGGCAGAATCTTCAGGAGATTGTAGGTAGCCATGGTTCCTCTTACAAGTATTGTTCCATCCTTCTTTTCACCTTCTTTGAAGTCTCTGATGAGGTAAGCACCTTTTGCTGCTTCAAAGTGTGAAGGTATCTTCAACTTTTCTCTGTCAGGTATTTCTATTGGAGGTCTTGTCAGATGAAGTATTACGATAGGAAAGTCATGCTTGAAGGCTTCTGCTAAAACAACCGGTACTTCATTAGCCTCCCATGGATGAAGGTTCACAACTTGATTCTTTGGGAAAAGCCTTGTAACTCCTGGTGAGAATATTCCAAAATGTGTTCTTGAATCATCTGCTGTTTCAGGACCACTGTGACCAGCGATCCAAAGAACCTTCCCAAGTTTCAACGGACAATCCTGGGCAAGCTGGCTGAAGAGTCTGTACGGACCGTATTTCAGGTAAGCGAACGAACCGTAGGTACTCGTCGCCATGTAGAAACCTTTGAACTCTTTGTAAGGATCTTTTGAAAAATTTACAACGGCAACTCCAACCGATATTCCCGCGTTGGCCATTTCAGTTATTCCCTGGGGAAGGAGTACTCCATCGGGATTTTTGTTTCTATCATACCAGCCGTATCCTTTGGTTTCTCCAAAATCTTCTGCGAATCCACATATGTTAGTGGATTCAGAAAGATCCGCAGAGGCCGCAAGGAAAAGGGGCCTTCCATATTTTTCCTTCGTTTTCGCGTTTATGAAAGCCCCCCATCTTCTCAGAGCGTGTCTGTTAGCGGCTCTTTCTCCAGGTTTGAAGAAAATGGAATCGGGATATTTTCTGTAATCCCAAAGGTCCTGATCGTCTTTTGGTATCGAGACTATTTTCAAGTTCAGATCATCTGGCACAGTCCCAGCTATTTCAAGGAGTCTCCCCACGACGAATTCCACCATTTCCTCATCTCTCTTCAGAACGCTGAGAGCGATCTCTATGTTCCTCATGGTCTGCTCCTTGAATTCATCGTAGTCCCTCGGAGCAGGTTTCATGTACCCCACGAATTCAACACCGTACTTCTCCATGAAGGGTTCCTTCGTTTTCCAAAAGATCTCACTGTTCGCCTTGTGAGGGGTTCCATGAGACTTGTTGTCGTAAACGAGATATCCTCTTCCCTTTCTGTTTCTGAACCAGCCGGCGTTTGGAACGTTCTTTATCTGATAATCTCCCAGTTCATTTATCACTCTCAAAACTTCTTTCCAGTTTTCCCCTTCAGGGGTTCCTATAACTCTCCAACCATAAGATTCGAACCACTCTTGAGGAGTTCCATGAACTGTGGCACTTAGAGGAGGATCATCTATTCCATAGTTGTTCCAGTCTATCAACCAAAAGAGGTTATCCAATCCCAAAGCATACGCACTGTTCTTCGATTCGTGAGTGACACCAGTCGTCAATGCTTTGTCTCCTTCTATAACCCAGACTCTCACATTACCAGCCCCTGCTCTTTTCAGAGCCAAAGCCTCTCCAACGGATGCTGGAAGACCATGACCAGAAGGCCCGGTGTTGAATTTGAGAATGAGAGTCTTCCCTGCAAATTCAGCATGACCTGGTAGTCCTCCGCGTCTTCTGAATCTTATAAGATCCTCTGGAAGAACTATTTTTTCAGGGTCTATCCAGTATAACCTATTTCCCGTTTTTTCATACTTGTACCTGAACAGATCTCCCACGATCGTTAAAAAAGCATAAACAAGAGGTATGTTGTGTCCTGCCGAGAGTATGAACCTGTCGGCAAATGGATGTTCAGGCTTTCTTATATCGAATCTCATCTGCCCCGAGAACATGAGTGACAGGAGCATGTAAACTTTCGAGCGTGAACCACCTGGATGGCCACTCTGTCTGAAGTTCAACATTAGATCTATCAGCTGATCTGTGACGTCTTTGAGAGTCTCCAATTTATCCACAGGGATCTCCATACGACCTCCTCCTTTCGTTTTCTTACTTTTATTGGAAAAATTCTAACATTTTCTTTTGCTTATTCAAAAATTCGAAATGAATAGAAAATCGATTCTATTCTGGAAAGATCCCGATTCTTCAAAGAATCTCGACCATATGGGATTCCCATGTAATATTATTTAGACCTAATTAGTCCATTTTTAAAAGGATGTTATTCCATGTTAATGATAATTATGGTATATTTAAAAACAGATTAAAAACGAAAGGATGTGAATGATTTGAAGCGCATCGTACTGATCTTGATCATGGTTTCATCAGTTATTTTAGGTTTAAACACGAAATTTGAGGATGTTGGAACTGCACATCGAATATCGGTTATAGAAGATAAAATTCTGCTCATGGAGTTCTCATCGGAAACATGCGGGTACTGTGTAAGGTTCATGAAAGAAGTCTTTCCCGATGAAACCGTTCAAAAACTTCTGAGAAGTGCCTACATTTTTGTGGAGATTCTTCCAAATAACAAGAAAACAACGTTTTTAGAGAAAGAATACACAAATTACCAACTCTTCGGAGCTTTCGGGATCAGGGGAACACCAACTTTCATTTTCTGGAAAGGTGACAAGGGTATAACGAAATTACCAGGATTCGTTCCTTCAGAAACCTTTGTGAAGGTCCTCATGTACATCTTGAGATACATGGAAGAGGGCATAAAAGAAAGTTTTGAAGAATACATGAAGAAAGAGGATACATTCTTTGGACATCCGAAAATAGTCACTGTATCCAAAGAAGAAGGAGGTTTCATTCTGAAGAACGACCCTAATTCTATATATGTTGATAAATTCCCTGAAAGTCTGGATGTTTTCAAAGTGTACGGAAGAACGACCCTAATTCTATATATGTTGATAAATTCCCTGAAAGTCTGGATGTTTTCAAAGTGTACGTAACGAATGATAAAGAATTGGCAAAAAGCTTGAAAGAAAGAGGTGTCTACAGAGTTCTGCTGATTCGGGAGGAATGAACATGGAAATAACTCTTATAAAGGATGTCAGCCAGCCCAATGCTCCCGACCATCAGGTCAGTGGAGTAAACTCTCTTCCTTCAGGGGAAGAATAGATGATGATCTTGAGAAAAATGAAAACGCTTGGAGGACTGGAAAGTTTCAGGATGGAAATGGAATACGAGATAACAGAAGAACATCCAAGAATTTTCAAAAAAGTTATACTGAGGTATTTTTTCAAATTCGAAGGGGACTCTCCTAGAGATAAGATTGAAAAAGCGGTGAATTTATCGCAAAATGGGTACTGTGGAGTATCCACCATGTTCAGGAAATTCCTTGAAGAGTTCTCGTATGAGATCATCTTCGAATGAAGGTGAGATATTGAGAGTGAAACTGTCGGAAAAAGCGGATAAAGCGAAAAGCTCACTCGTCGCCGTCGAAACGACAGTTTTTATCCATGGACTTCCCAAAGAGGAGTCCGTCTCTTTATTCGATAAGCTGAATAATATGGAAAATGTTGCTGTGATTGGTGTATTGAATGGAGAGATAGTTGTTGGTATGGAAAAAGAGGAAATTCTGAAAATGATGGAAGAAGGAGCAGTGAAGGTGGGGACGAGGGAGTTACCTTACGTCATTTCGAAGGGAATGAACGGGGCAACCACCGTTAGCTCAACCTTGAGGATAGCGGAGCTGGTTGGAATAAAGGTAGTTGCGACTGGAGGAATAGGAGGAGTCCACAGGAACAACAAGGATATATCCCAGGATCTCATAGAACTTTCCAGAAACAGAAAGATACTCGTATCCTCTGGTGTTAAATCGATACTCGATGTTGAAGCCACTTTCGAGCTTCTGGAAACCCTCGAGATAGTCGCTGTCGGTTACAAAACCGATGAGTTTCCAATATTCTATTCTAGAAAGAGTGGTATGAGACTGAACATGACTGTCGAGGCTCCTTCAGAGATCGTGGACATATTCGAAGAGATGTCTGAGATGCGAATGGGATCTTCCCTTCTGGTCTTGAATCCCATAGATGAAGAATACGAGATACCAAAAGAAGAGGTGGAGAAGATTCTTGAAAAGATCGAGAAAGAACTACTTGAAAAAAGAATAAGGGGGAAGGAAGTGACACCTTACATGCTCAAGAGGCTCTTTCAAGAGAGTAAGGGTAGGACTTTAGAAGCCAACCTTAAACTCTTAAGCGATAACGTTCTTCTGGCCTCTGAAATCGCTAAAGAACTCTCAAAGAGAAATCACTCATAAGTTCCTGAGTTCCTTTCATCGTGATGATACAAGGACCAATGCTCGGAAGATGCTCCCTTTGTATCATCACTTATAGCATACAGAAATCCATCAACGCTTCCCACGTAGATTCTCCCTTTAACCACGATCGGGCCCGATGAAAGGATTTTTCCCAACTTCACTTTCCATCGAATCTTACCATCGTAAGTTAGGGAATACAACGTTCCATCAGAACATCCGAAATAGATGTAACCTTCCTTAGATATGGCTGGTGAGGAGTTTATAGAAGAAGGTGTTTTGAATTTCCAGAGAAGCTTCCCCTCTCTGTTGAGCACGTAAAGAAAACCATCCTTTCCACCGAACGCAATTATATTTTCATTCATGACTGGAGAGGATATTATTTCTTCACCAACATCGAAAATCCACAAGAGCTTCCCATTGGATTTCTTAACAGCGAAAAATTTCCCATTCACATTTCCAAAGTAGACATTTTCAGCATCCAGAGAGGGTCCAGATGATATCCAACCGTCGCTTTTGAACTTCCATCTCAGTTTCCCCTCAGGCGTGAGAGAGTAGAGATATCCATCGGCATCACCGAAATATACGTTTCCGGACTCATCTATCACCGGTTTGGAAGGAATCCAATCGTTGACCGTGTACGTCCATAGAACTTTGGCCTCGTAACTCAGAGCGTAAACGTATCCACTCTCATTACAAACCACGATGAAATCATCATGTAGAGCAACAACCTGCGAGATATCACCGGATGTTCTGTGTCTCCAGGCAAGTTCTCCCCTTTTTCTGTTCACAGCATATAGGTAATCATCCCATCCACCAAAAAATACTAAATCGTTCTTTAGAGATGGACTGGCGGTGATTAAAAAACTGGTCTTGAACTTCCATTTGATGTTTCCAAAGGGATCAATGGCGTAGAGGTATCCGTTTATGTCTGTAACATACACGTTTCCCTCTTCATCCACAGCCGGTGTCGATCTTATCTCACCTTCGCATTTCACCTTCCATATCACTTTACCGGGTTCCTCACTGGATATCAGAACTCTTTTTTTCATAGTTATTCCATTGGACTTAACATCAGGGATCGCTCCAACTATCTTCGGCTTGCCCGATACATCGATCACGATTATTCCCTTGTCCCCCAATCCCAGATACACCTTGTTACCGAAGGTTTCAATATCCCTGACCTTTCCCATCATAGTGATGTTTTTTATGATCTCAGGATTTGCTGGATCCGATATATCCAGGAAATACGTCTGTCCTTTATCATCCACTTTTTTAAGGTTCTCGGATATGAAAATGTATGAGAGGATCCTGGGCTTTCTTACGTTGGATATGTCCACTATGAAGAAAAGGCCATCTTCACCAACAACCACAAGTATCCCTTTACCGATGTCCAAACTCGCGAGATCACTATCTACCTCTATTTTCCAAATCCATTTCATTGTGGTGGGATCCACGGCATAGAGTCCTTTTTTTCCACAAACGGTGAAAATCATCGAACCGTTGGTAACTGCATCGTTTATGAATCCTTCGATATCGATTTTTCCTTTTTCTTTCAAATTTTTCGAATCCATGAATACAAGCCTTTTATCACTTACTCCCACTAACGTTTCATCTTTCAGAAAGAGTAACTTGGATAGCGTTATTTTCTTCTTGAGAGTTACTGCCCTCTCTCTGAAATCGTACCTCAGCAAGTAATCTTCGGTCAGAACGAAAGCCATGTTCTCAAAAAATATACCGTCTTTGATAACGCCTCCAAGAGAAAACTCATCCTTTGTCAAGGGAAAAAATGGATCTGAAAGATCCAGAATGTATACTCTACCTCCATCGAAGGAAATAAGTTCCCCTTCTGAAAAAGCGATAGAAATAGAAATCGCTATGAGAAAAAAAACTATCATCCTCATGAACGCTTCCTCCCTGTAACCTCAGACATGCTATAATCCTGTGCGAGGTGTTTCCAGGGAATGAGTATACCATCTGCATTCAACGTGAGCAAAGATTGGGGGTATGTATTACCATGAAAAGGGTGGCCATAGTCGTTGCTTACGATGGAACCGATTTCTACGGTTACCAGGGACAACCCAATGTTAGAACCGTACAGGCCGTATTGGAAGATGCCCTGGAAAGGATATTTAAAAAAAGGATATTCACACACGCTGCGGGCAGAACCGACGCTGGTGTTCACGCATTTGGCCAGGTTGTTGCATTCGATTGTCCAAACGATAACATGTCTCTGGAAGATATAAAAAACGCACTCAACGCCAATTTACCTTCCGATGTTTACGTGAGGCGTGTTTTCTTCGTTCATAAAAATTTCAATCCGAGGTTTGAAGCCAAGAGAAGAATATACCATTACTACATTTTAAATACGAAAACCCCCAACATATTTTTGAGAAAATACTTGTGGTGGTTCCCTTACGATCTTGATATCGAGGCTATGAGAAAAGCTTCCAGATTTCTTGAAGGGGAGCACGATTTCTCCTCCTTCAGAACAGGTGGAGGAGAGGATGAAAGGAATCCTGTGAGAACCATATACAGGATAAGAATACTGAGACTCAAGGGAAACGTAATACTTGTAAGGGTCGAAGGAAGATCGTTTTTGAGAAGAATGGTTAGAAACATCGTGGGAGTACTCGTGAAGGTTGGTGTTGGTCAGTGGCAACCAGAAAAGGTGAAAGAGGTACTGGAAGCCAGGGACAGATCAAAAGCTCCTGGAAGTGCTCCCGCACACGGTCTTTACTTATACGATGTTCATTTCTGATGATGTTTGTTGTCTCCTTTTCGAACACGTTTTTTGTCTCAAATTCTGGCGTTCTCTACTATCTGGGAGATTCAACGCCAACATCCATGGATATGGATGTTATAAACGATTGGAAAAAACTTCCAGTTTTGTTTCTGATGTATGATGGGCCTTACGAGCATAAGGAAATTGTGGAAAGTATACTGAAGAAACGAGGGTATCTTCTTGGATACGGTGAAAAATTGGTTGTTAAAATCAGAACCCATAGAAACGTGTTCGTGTATCAGATAATCTATGGAGATACTGAAAGCGATAACTTCCTCTCACCTTCCCCTTTAGAAGAGATGGATGAGGTCCTGGATAAGGCAATATCTGAAATTCTCCCAAAAGTGTTCGTGTATCAGATAATCTATGGAGATACTGAAAGCGATAACTTCCTCTCACCTTCCCCTCTGGAAGAGATGGATGAGGTCCTGGATAAGGCAATATCTGAAATTCTCCCAAAAATTGAATTGCCTAAAAAACTTTTTTTGGTTTATTACGATCCAAAATCCGGCAAGCTTGTGAAAACGATAGAAAAGACTGAAAAAGTAGTGGAAGACGGTTTTACCCCTTCACCGGTAATAATTAGGATTTCGGGAGAAAAATTTTACAAGGTGAAAATTGGTGACGTGGAGAAGGAATTAGAGGAAGGTTTCCATATAGTATCGGGAAAACTGATCTATGTCGGAAGGAATTTGAAGTTGAAAAACCTCATGAATTTCTTCCCAGATGTTGAAGGAGTTTTCCCAAGAGAGAGCGATATGATTTTCTATCAGAAAGGTTTCTTGATCTTCCCCGATGGGAATGTCTTGAAAACGGAAAGGCCCGTTGATGTGGTGGAAGATAGCATTATTCTCTCCACCGGTATTTTAAAGGGCGGGAAACTGAAAAGAGCAGAGGGAACGATCCTTTGGGTGGAGGATGGATTCATTCTAACATCCTGTGGTGATTTGGAAGATCTGGCCTTGACATGGAGTTTCAAAGTCTCAAGTGTTCCGAAAGAATGGTGTTTCAAAGGAAACTTTTTTTACATCCTGGATATATGTGGATTTCTCAGAAAATACGATTTGAAGCAGAGAAAATTGATTTGGGAGAAGAGGGTAGAAGGTGCCTGGGGAATGGATGTTTCAGACGAGGGTGTTATGGTAGGCGTTAAAAATGGTATTCTCGTTTTGAACAATCAGAATGGAAGTTTGATCAAAAAGATAGACGGTGAAGATTTCAGTTATTGGGAAGATGAAGGGCTCTTGATTTATAAAGATAAAATGATCAACGGAGAGTACGTCGGAGAGGGCTATTTTTTGAGATGCGAAGGAATACCCGTTTTTGTCCGAGAGGATGGATCGGCCGTGGTGTTTGGAGATAGAAAATACAAGTTGCAGAAAGTGAGAGAAATCATAAGATTTTCTTGGGGACAAGTTGCAGAAAGTGAGAGAAATCATAAGATTTTCTTGGGGAGTTGAGATCGTTACGGAGGAGGGGACATGGTTGATAGAAAAAAGAAGATGAGGTTGGATCTGTTGATGGTGGAAAAAGGTGTTGTGGAGTCAAGAGAGAAAGCCAAAGTTTTGATAATGGCAGGGGAGGTTATGGTCAATGGAGAGACTGTTACAAAACCCTCTAAACAATTTCCCACAGATGTGAAGATACATTTGAAAGAGAGGCTAAAATATGTTAGCAGAGGTGGGTATAAAATAGAAGGTGCTTTTGAGGATTTCAAACTGAGTGTGAAAGGGAAGGTGGTTTGTGACTTGGGATCTTCTACTGGTGGTTTTGTAGATTTTCTAATAAAAAACGGCGCAAAAAGGGTTTACGCCGTTGATGTAGGCAAAGGGCAGCTTCATTGGAAATTGAGAAATGATTCAAGGGTGATAGTCAAGGAAGGAATCAACGCAAGGTATCTGAAAGTTGATGATTTGGGGGAGAAAGTGGATTTTTTAACTTGTGATCTTTCCTTCATATCTGTGAAAAAGGTTTTGAATGTCGTATACGATGTGTTAAAAGATGATGGAAAAGCGTTAATATTGATCAAACCCCAGTTTGAAGCACTTCGCTCAGAGGTTAAAAAAGGTGTTGTGAGAGACGAACGTGTTCATATAAGAGTTCTGAAGGAAGTGAAGGAAGAAGCTAAAAAAAAGGGGTTCGGTGTAAAGGGATTCACTTTCTCCAAATTGAGGGGACCTAAAGGGAATATAGAATTTTTTATTCTTCTTGAGAAAGGAGCGGCGGAAGGTTTTACTGATGATTTTACTGATATTGAAAACGTTGTGAAAGAAGCCTGGAATTTTTTCAAAAATGATGAGGGGAGGAAATGTTGACATGAAGATATCACTTTCAATGTTGGCGTTCCTGCTGATTTCCTGCGTTTCACTCAGTTTCATAACAGATTTCGTCCCGGAAGATTACGATTTTTTCATCCTTTTTAGAAGCTTTTATACTCATCTGGAGGACTTGAAGAACGTCCCTCTCTTTGATTTCATCTTGAAGAAAGAAGGGCTCGGTTTAGAATTCACAGTTAATTCTGTGCTCACGGATACCGAGGAAAAGACGGGAGTTAGTAAGGATATATTTCTGGATTCTCTATCGAAAAACATCTTGCTCTCCGCAAAAGGTGTTACTCTTAACTTCGATACGATGCTGTCTTTGGATGTGAATTACTATCTAGAAATATTGAAAAACATCGGAACGTCTTCGTTCCTCGTTCTCGAGACGGATCATCCTCTGGGGCTTTCCAAATTCATAGCTGGACTTACAGAAACCAAATTGGTTGAAGATGGAGAGTTTTTCATATTTCAGGACGATAGCATATCCATCTTTGCAAAACATGTAGACAATTTTTTGGTTTTAGGAGGTAGCAAACTCGCCGTTGAATCGGCAGTAGCAGCTTACACCAACAAGAACTACAGATTGGTCCAAAACGAAGTGGTTCAGAAGCTTCTGAAGGAGGATAAACCTCTTCTTGGTTTCTTTAAAGGGAATTCTTTCAAAATGAATATGGGAATGAATTTGGAGAAGGCGAAGAAAACGGAATACGTCATTCTCAAAGGATGGATTGAAGAAAATAGCCTGAGATTCGATGTTCTGCAAAGGATAGACGGAAATTTTGAAAAGTATGAATCGGATTCTTCCTACATGAGATCCATACCCTACGCTGGAAATTATTTCTTGGGGGTTTCGGTCTCTGGAGGTATGGAAGCTGCCCGTAAGGTTACCGAATGGTTCTCTGGAAAGAGTGAAGAGGTTGAGAGATTCGCAGGAATAATGAGGGATATCCTTGAAAAATCGATGGGAAAAGTCTACATAGTGGGTGAAATAAATCAGGAGACCACTATAAATTTCGTTGCCCTGTTCAATGCCGTTGAGAGGAATCCAATTGAGGATATCCTTAGAAAATACGGGAAAGTGGAGGATGACACTCGTATAATGGAGATTGCCAACACGAAATTGAGATTTTTCTGGCGTGGTGATAGATTAGTTATGACGAATCTGACGAGGCAGGAGTATGATAGGATCTTTGGAAGGGGAAAACTCTCAGATGATCCAGCATACACTTACATGACTGAAAAGTGTGGTGTGAAAAAAGACGTTTTGAGGATATACGTCGATTTGGGTGACATAATAGAGAAGATGGTTGGTATTAAAGTCTCATCAAAGCTTCTTTTCATCCAATATTATGATGACGGTTTCTTTAAATACAGATTGGAGGTAATGTGATGCTGAAGATTTTTGATAGAAACGAGCGAATGTTGAGGAGGTACAAGAGAATTGTCAAGGAGATAAACTCCCTAGAAAAGAGATTCCGCTCCATGAAAAACGAGGAGCTGAGAAGATACAGCTTTGACATCAAAAAACGTGTCAGGTCCGAGGGAGTTGAAAAAGCGCTGAGAGAAGCCTTCGCCTTGGCAAGAGAGGTCGCAAGGAGAACCATAGGAATGAGGCCTTTCGATGTCCAGGTGATGGGAGGACTCGCCCTTCACGAAGGAAAAGTCGCTGAGATGAAAACGGGTGAGGGGAAGACCCTTGCTGCGACCATGCCCATATACCTGAACGCTCTCCTGGGAAAAGGTGTGCATCTTGTAACTGTGAACGACTACCTTGCAAGAAGAGACGCTCTGTGGATGGGACCCATATACCTTTTCCTTGGTTTAAGAGTTGGTGTGATAAATTCTCTTGGAAAATCTTACGAAGTTGTCTGGGAGAATCCCGATGAGTTTGAAATAGCTCTGAAAGAGAATCTCTCCATATGGCCCGACGATTTTGAAGGGGAAGTTCTTCCAGATGACAAAAAAGTAGAGGATGCATTAAGAGCTTTTTCAGTTAAATTGGTGGAAGTTGAGAGAAAGGAAGCGTATATGTGTGATGTTACCTACGGAACTAACAACGAATTCGGCTTTGATTACCTAAGAGACAATCTCGTTCTGGATTTGAATGATAAAGTTCAGAGAGGACATTTCTACGCCATTGTTGATGAAGCCGATAGTGTCCTCATAGATGAAGCAAGAACACCCTTGATCATATCTGGCCCATCGAAAGAAAGCCCCGCATTGTATAGAAAGTTTGCACACCTTGCGAAGAGATTCAAAAAAGATGAAGATTTCGTGTTAGATGAGAAATCCAGAACCGTTTCTTTAACCGAAGAGGGAATGAATAAGGCAGAAAAGCTTTTGGGAGTTGGGAATCTCTATGACCCATCGAACGTGCATCTTCTGTACCATCTTCTCAACGCTTTAAAAGCTCTTCATCTTTTCAAAAAAGACGTTGATTACGTAGTTATGAACGGTGAGGTCATAATAGTCGATGAGTTTACCGGGCGTCTCCTTCCTGGAAGAAGGTACAGTGGGGGGCTCCATCAGGCTATCGAAGCGAAAGAAGGAGTCCCAATAAGAGAAGAGACGATAACCTACGCCACAATCACTTTTCAGAATTATTTCAGGATGTACGAAAAACTGGCTGGTATGACGGGAACAGCCAAAACGGAAGAACAGGAATTCATCCAGGTCTACGGTATGGAAGTAGTTGTTATACCAACTCACAAACCTATGATAAGGGTGGATCACGATGATCTCATATTCAGAACACAAGAAGAAAAATTCGAAGCCGTTGTTAAGGAAATAGAGGAAAGGCACAAAAAAGGTCAGCCAGTTCTTGTGGGCACAACTTCCATAGAAAAGAGTGAACTGCTCAGCAGAATGCTGAAGAAGAAGGGAATGTTAAGGAAATAGAGGAAAGACACAAAAAAGGTCAGCCAGTTCTTGTGGGCACAACTTCCATAGAAAAGAGCGAACTGCTCAGCAGAATGCTGAAGAAGAAGGGAATACCTCACGAGGTTCTGAATGCCAAGCATCACGAGAAAGAAGCAGAGATCGTTGCAAAAGCTGGTCAGAAAGGAGCGGTAACCATCGCAACAAACATGGCGGGAAGAGGAACGGATATAAAACTGGGGCCCGGTGTTGCTGAACTTGGAGGACTGTGCGTTATAGGAACGGAAAGACATGAAAGTAGAAGGATCGATAATCAGCTGAGAGGAAGATCCGGAAGACAAGGTGATCCTGGTGAGTCTAGATTCTTCATATCCTTGGAAGATGACCTTTTAAGGATCTTTGGAGGGGAGCAAATAGGAAAAATAATGAACGTTTTGAAGATAAAAAAGGGAGAGCCCATTTATCATCCGATGCTCACAAGGTTGATTGAAAACATACAGAAAAAGGTGGAAGGTATAAACTTCTCGATCAGAAAAACACTAATGGAGATGGATAGTGTCTTGGACAAGCAAAGAAATGCCATATATTCTTTCAGAGATTGGATATTGGCCCAGGAAGAGATGGATGATCATATGAGAGATATCTTCGAAGACGTTGTGGACAGAAGGATGGAAATGTTCTGCTCTGGAAGGAATTGGGATCTGGAGGGACTGTCCCTTTCGTTCTCCATGTTTCCAAAAGACGTGGTGAGTCTGGATGGTAAGAGATTCACTTCTCATGAGGAATTGAGGAAACATCTGATATCATCTCTATGGAGCGCTTACGAGCAGAAGAAAAAAGACATAGGGGAAGAGGAATATTTCAAAGTAGTAAAATTCCTGATGCTTAGGATAATCGATGATAATTGGAGAAGATATCTGGAAGAAGTGGAACACGTTAAAGAATCCGTCCAGCTCAGATCTTACGGTCAAAGAGATCCAATAATAGAGTTCAAGAAGGAAACCTACAGAATGTTCGATGAGATGATGGCTAATATATACGATACCATCGCGAATTACGTCCTGAGGGTTATAAAAGTTGATGAGAAGGCTGAAAAAGAGGCTAAGAAAGAGATATCGAGAATAAAACTGGTTCATGAAGATTTCAGTCTCGTGAATAGAGCCCTCAGGAGGAAGATGGAGAGGAAAAAAGGCAGTGTCAAAGGACTCGGAGGTATAAAGGTCAAAAGGTGAGGTGATGCACATGATAGGTTACGAATTAAGAACCAAAATAGAAGAAGTGAAAAAGAAATTTGAAGATGCAAAGAAGGTTTTCGACCCCGATTTGAAAAGAAAGGAATTGGAGGAATATGAAAAAATCATGTCTCAACCATCGTTCTGGGATGATTCTAAAGAGGCTCAGGAGATCATCAAAAAATCTCAAAGAATTAGAAAACTCCTTGGGGAGATGGAAGAGATAGAGAGATTGATGGAAGATCTGGAGATAGGACTGGAACTTGCTGATGAAGACCCTGAGATCGCTTCTCAGGTAGAAAAGATCGTTAAAGACATTGAAACGAAGGTTAAATCTTTCGAATTGGAGATGATACTCAACGGAAAATACGATCAAAACAACGCGTATCTCTCGGTTCATCCAGGAGCAGGAGGGACCGAATCTCACGATTGGGCTCAGATGCTCCTCAGGATGTATATGAGATGGGCTGAAAGGAGAGGATTCGATGTTGAAATGATAGATTACCAACCGGGAGAGGAAGCCGGAGTGAAGAGTGCGACGATTCATATAAAAGGGGATTTCGCTTATGGCTATCTGAAACATGAGAGTGGTGTTCACAGACTCGTCAGGATCTCTCCGTTCGACGCTTCTCACAGGAGACATACATCTTTTGCATCTGTGAGCGTCATTCCTGAGATAGAAGACGATGTCGAGGTCGATATAAAACCTGAGGATCTCAGAGTAGAAACTTTCAGAGCTTCAGGAAAGGGAGGCCAATACGTTAACAAAACGGAATCCGCTGTGAGGATAACTCATATTCCAACGGGTATCGTTGTCTCATGTCAAAACGAGCGATCACAATATCAGAATAAACAGACCGCTTTGAAGATATTGAAGGCAAAGTTGGTTCAACTCGAGATGGAAAAGAAGAAGAAGGAGATACAGCAAATACAAGGGGAGCTGAAGGACATCTCATGGGGTAACCAGATAAGATCGTACGTTTTCCATCCGTACAACATGGTGAAGGATCACAGAACCGGTGTGGAAACAGGGAACGTTGAAGCTGTTATGGATGGGGACATTGACATTTTCATAGAGGCAGAACTCGTATACTTTGCTAAAAACCAGGTTTCGTAAGCCCATATTTTTTCATCTTGTAAGACAGGGTTTTATAGTTCAATTTGAGAATTCCGCACGCCTTCTTCCTGTCCCATCCAACTCTTTCCAGAGTTTCTTTTATTATGTTTCTCTCAATGTATTCCATTAAATTCTTCACGTATTTTTTAAAATTCAGGTCTTCCAGATGCTTCAAAGGATTCAATCTCATGATCAACCTCTCAGGATTGCTGCCGGATGCATATTCATGAAGAAATACTATCAATTCATCCGTGTTCCCAGGCCATGAGTATTGTTTCATAACTTCCATCAATCTCTCTTCAGGGTACCTAGGTTTGAATTCCTTGTATCTCTGATATATGGATGACAATACCCTATCGACCATGTAAGGTATATCTTCCTTTCTATTCCTGAGAGATGGAATTTCAATGAAAGGAACACCTGGCCTCTTTCCATCTCTGACACCTAAGATGAGCTTTCCTTCATGTTTGGGAATTGCCTCATCTCCTGGAAACTCATCTATGAATACCGTTTCATTGAAGGCTATATCGGGATTGTTTCCATCATAAGTGATGCTCTTGTACTTTCCCCCTGTAACGAAATCAACGTAAACATGCAAGTGAACCCCATTCTCCCCCAAGAGAGCGATTGTGTCGTATGTATTGAAGAGCTTTTCCACTTCAAATATGTATTTCTTTATGACGGGACCTTGAAGTTCGGGGGATCCGAAGAGGAGATCGTACTTTGTTTTTAAGCTCTCACTCTCCAACTTCAAGTTCAGGTAATTAACAGCCAGGTGTAGTGCCTCATCACTCTTCACGAAGAGAGTCCCTTCAAAATATTCAGGAGGCTTTTCCCCAAAAACAAGGTGCCAGTGATCCGAAAACAATTTTTCCTCATAGTTACTTTCCTCGTAGAATTCCACGAAAACGTTCTGCAGCTTTTCTAGAGATTTTTGAAAATCACTGAACTTCCCACGGGGAATCAGAATTCTTATCATCCTTTAAACCTCCGGAACGATCTTTGTACCTGTTTTTCCTTCCAGAGCTTGTTTTAATTTTCTCATATCCGTTATCAAACATTGCTTTCCCGTTTTTTTAACAAAATCTATGGCGGACTCTATTTTAGGCCCCATACTTCCTGGAGGAAAATGCCCTTCCTTCAGATACTTCTCAGCATCTTCAGCGGTCAATTTATCGAGAGGTATTTGATCAGGTTTGTTGAAGTTCAGATAAACTTTTTCAACACCTGTCAGTATTATGAACATATCGGCATCCAATTCCTGCGCAAGGAGGGAAGAAGCTCTATCTTTATCTATGACAGCTTCAACACCCTTCAGAGTACCGTCTTTGAGCCTTATGACAGGGATTCCCCCTCCACCAGCGGCGATGACGACAAAACCGTTATCAACGAGAAATCTTATAACATCCTTCTCTATTATATCAACAGGTATGGGGGAAGGGACAACTCTTCTCCAACCCCTCCCGGCATCTTCCACCATGGTCCATTTCTTCTCTTCCATGATCCTTTTCGCCTCTTCTTCACTGTAAAAAGGCCCAATGGGTTTTGTGGGATTTTGAAATGCGGGATCTTCAGGATCGACCACTATCTGAGTGACGACAGCCGCTATTTCTTTTTTTACATTTCTCTCGATCAAAGAGTTGTAGAGAGTCTGACATATCATGTATCCCAAGCTACCCTGAGTTTGTGCATCGTTTACATCTATGGGAAAAGGTGGTACCATGTCTCTTGCAGCTTCTTGTTGAAGAAGTAAATTTCCAACTTGTGGGCCGTTCCCATGGGTTATAACCACGCTGTGGTCTTTAATGATATCGATCAAGTACCTCATTGTTTCTTTGAGATTCCTCATCATGTTTTCAGCAGATGGCTTTTCTCCCGGCCTGTTGACGGCATTTCCACCAATAGCTATCACGAATTTCATACACCGTACACCTCCTGCAAAGATTTTTTGGGAAGGGCAAGTATTAGAATATCATAAAAGTGATGATGAAAAGGAGTGATAAGTCTGAGAATATTTCGTTTGCCCGATGAGATAGTGTTGAAGATAGCAGCAGGTGAGGTCATAACCAACATCTCTTCGGTTGTTAAGGAACTGGTCGAGAATTCCCTAGATGCTGGCTCGAGCAGAATAGAGGTCATATTGAAAAATGGAGGAAAAGAATCGATTGTGGTAAAAGACGATGGAGAAGGGATGACAGAGGAAGACATACTTCTTGCAATAGAGCCTCATACGACCAGCAAGTTGAGGAGTTTAGAAGATCTCCTTCATTTGAAGACATTTGGCTTCAGAGGAGAGGCTTTATCCTCGATAGTGAGGGTGAGTAGAACGAGAATCGTTTCCAAGACGGAGATGGAAGATGTTGGAACGGAAGTCGAGATAATAGGAGGGAAGGTCATCAGCACTAGAAAAGTTGGTGTAGGTAGAGGTACCTTTGTTGAGGTGAGAGATATCTTCTTCAATTTTCCGGTTCGAAGAAGAAGATTGAAATCCCCTAAAATAGAAGCGAGGATGGCCACAGAAAGATTTCAAAAATACCTTCTTTCCAATCCAAAGGTTCATTTCATTCTGAACGTTGATGGAAAAATCATCTACAACTGTCCACCTGTTGAGGATATTCACGAAAGAATCCCTATCATTTTTCCAGAGCTCAGCGATAGGAACATCATGTACATTGAAAAAGATATGGGAAACTTGTTTTTGAAAGGTTACATAACGTTTCCAGAAATAACAAGGCCAAACAGAACAGGAGAAGTGTTCTTCGTGAATGGTAGAAGTATAATATCCGATCTTTTACATGAAGCCGTCATGGAAGCCTATGAGGAGCTATTGAAAAAGAGAAGGTATCCTATCGTAGTTCTATTCCTCAAAGTTCCCGGTAATGAGATCGATATAAACGTACACCCTCAGAAATTGGAAGTGAAGTTTTTGAAGGAGGAAATCATCAGAAATTTCGTTAGGAACGCCATAAAAGAAGTGTTGAGTAAGGAATGGTACAGAAAGATAGTCTTTGTATCGGATTCCTACAAGATAAAGGAAAAGGTACATGAGGTGAAAGAATCTTTTCCAACCAGACTATTCCACATTCTCAAGGGAAGATACGCTATTTTCGAAGAAACGAATGGAATCGTTATAATGGATTTTCACGCTGCTCATGAACGCCTATTGTATGAAGATATAATCGAGTTCATGAAAAAAGAAAAAAGGAGGAGAAAGTTAAGAAAACCTCTTAAGATTCCCTTATCCTCCGATGAAATCCTTTTAGTTGAGGAGAAGGGAAAAGACTTAAAAAGTATTGGATTCGATTGGGAGACTCTCACAGATGGGATAAACATCACGGCCTTCCCTCCATTCATACCCGCAACCGATCTGACAAATGTTTTCAAAGATCTCGTTGAGGATCTCAAAGTGAGAAGATCTTCAAAATTGATGGAAACTGTGGCCAGGATATCCTGCAAATATGCTATAAAATCCGCAAATATGCTATAAAATCCGGTATGAACGTTGGCTTTGAAGAAATCATCGCCATGTATGAGAATTTAAAAAAAAAGGGAACAAATGTGTGTCCCCACGGTCGTCCCATATATTATCTCATAACTTATGACGAACTGGATAGATTCTTTGAAAGGAAATGATCACTCCTCAGAAAATTTTGCATAGGCATAAGGTATCCAGAGCATCATGAGGAATGTTGAGATGTACGGCCCAACTACCGGTATGAAAGCGACCACGTACACGAAAATCAGCAAAACAATTGTTTGAACCAGATTTCCCCTTTTGAAGACAAAATCAAAGCTTTCTTTAATCGCCTCAGATGCTCCCATGTTTTTAACGACAACAGCGCTGGGAGAGTAAACCAACATGATGGCAAGGATCAAACCGGGTATGATGTACGCCAGAGTCCCAAGACCAACTAGAAATCCAACCACTATGGCAACTATTGCAACGTCTATGAATTTCTCAGAAACTTTTGAAAAACTCTCGCTCAAATCTTCCTCACCGTACTCTTTAAAAAGGGTCGTTTGCCACGCAAGGAGAAAATAGGTTATTATCTCTAAAATAATAGATACAAAAAATGTAGCTGTACTAAAGCCAATACCCCAGAGTCTTCTACCAGTGAGTCTCATAGAAACGTCCAGAATCAATTGTATGGCTAAGGCTATGAAAATAGGTACAAGTATTGTCCATTTTTCTGACAGAATTTTAAAGGGTGTTACGAGAACGTCTCCAAGATCGATTTTCATACCTATTCCCCCTTTTTGACTTTTGAAAGATTATACCATTCTTTTCAAAAAATCACGTACCTTTAACCACGTTCATTACCTTCCGAAGATTTACATTCTTCATCTTGGCCTTCTCTTCAACCATTTCAAGGAATTCCTCTTCACTTATGGTTTTTACCTTAAATCTTTTAGCTTTCTCATATTTAGAACCAGGATTTTCACCAACAATCAAGTAGTCTGTTTTTCTCGATACACTCTCACTCACTCTCCCCCCCAGTATTTCGATGAATTCTTTCACCTGCTCCCTCGAGAAATTCTTCAAAGAACCGGTTACAACGAAGCTTAGACCTTTTAAGACATCGAGTCTTTTTTCTCTGGATTTCATGTTCACTCCTGCCTTTTTCAATTTTTCGATTATCTCCTTAGATTTAGGGTTTCTGAAGTACTCCACGATACTTCTTGCCACCTCTTCTCCGATTCCTTCTATCTTTTTCAAACGCTCGATGGTTGCGTTGGATAGTTCCTCTAGAGAGTCGAAATTCTCTGCGAGGATCTTAGCTGTTTTTGTTCCAACCATCGGTATACCGAGTCCCGTTATCAATTTGTGAAGAGGCCTTTTCTTTGCTTCTTCTATTTCAGAGAGGAGTTTCGCTATCATTCTCTGACCGATTCCTGACCCGAGTTGAGCAAGATCGAAGGGAGTCAAATAGAAGAGATCCGCTATGTCTTTAACCAAACCTGCATCGACAAGCCTCTCTATCAACTTCTCCCCAAAGCCCTCTATATCCATGGCATCTCTCGACACGAAGGTTTCAAGGGCCCTTTTTAGTTTAGCAGGACAATGTGGATTCAAACATCTCAGCGCAACTTCTTCTGGCCTCAACTTTCCAACTTTTCCCCCACAAACAGGACATTTATCTGGAGGTTTTATCTCCTCCTCATCGCCTGTCCTGAGCTCCGGTATTGATTTCACAACCTGCGGTATTATTCCCCCTGCTTTTTCTATGAAGACACTATCACCTATCCTTATATCTTTCTCCTTTATGTAATCGAAATTATGAAGAGACGCTCTCTTCACGACAGTTCCAGCGAGTTGCACAGGCTCCAGTTCGGCAACAGGAGTTAAAACTCCTGTTCTTCCCACCTGAATCGTCACGTCCAGTATCTTCGTTCTAGCCTGCTCGGCAGGGAATTTAAAGGCGATCGCCCATCTGGGAGCTTTGGCTGTTGCTCCTAAAACTCTCTGATACTCGAAGCTGTTGACCTTAACGACGATTCCATCAACCCAATAGTCCAATTCCTTTCTTCTCTCTATCCACTCTCTCCAGTAATCGATCACTTCATCTATGTTCTTACAGAGCCTGGAATGGGGATTCACCTTAAAACCAGCCTCTTTGAGAAATTGAAGAGCTTCCCACTGACTCTTCACTCCGTATTTTTCAGGGTTTATGAGGTAATACATGAAAGAATCCAATCTTCTTGAAGCAACTACCCTGGTATCGAGCTGTCTTAAAGTACCGGCCGCTGCGTTCCTGGGGTTCGCAAATAGGGGTAATCCCTCTTCTTGCCTCTCTTCATTTATTCTTTTGAACTCTTCAACAGGCATGTAGATTTCTCCTCTCACCTCAAGTGTTAAAGGCTTTCTGAGCCGCAGAGGGACACTCCTCACGGTTTTCGCGTTTTCCGTGATGTCCTCCCCTTCAACTCCATCACCCCTGGTAGCCCCAAGAACTAGTCTTCCATTTTCATATCTCAAGGCTATAGATACGCCATCTATCTTGAGTTCGACGACGTACTCAACATCTGAGACCACCAAGGTTTTTTTGACCCTTTTATCGAACTCAACATCTGAGACCACCAAGGTTTTTTTGACCCTTTTATCGAATTCCCTGATGTCCTCCTCGTTGTACGTGTTATCTAAACTGTACATGGGTTGAGAGTGTCTGACCGTTTTGAAACCTTCCAAAACCTTTCCTCCAACTCTTTGAGTCGGAGAATCTGGTGTTACAAGCTCTGGATACTTTTTCTCGAGTTCTATCAACCTTTTCATCAGTTTGTCATATTCCTCGTCCGTTATAACGGGATCGTTGAGAACGTAATACCTGTAGTTGTGGTACTCTATCTCTTCTCTTAACTTCTCCACTTCTTCTATGATACTTTTTGGAATATTCCTCATGCTTTCAACCTCCATCTCATCCCAGTATC
>Ga0209410_1000325_pt1 | contig 21698 bp, 34 predicted proteins | sample Mar14436cmmetaG_FD_184135 | JGI IMG/M metagenome (GOLD analysis project Ga0209410, IMG submission 184135) | Marine hydrothermal vent microbial communities from Guaymas Basin, Gulf of California to study Microbial Dark Matter (Phase II) - Marker... ... | reverse complement strand
TCGCTTCAGTTGTTTTATCAGAAACTTTCTCTTTCTCTCCGCTTGTATCAGCTCCTGAATGGCGAACTCACGATAACGCTCATTCTCTTTCAGCTCTTCCTCTAAGAACCTGATTGCATCGTCGCCCCTAAGCTTGCTCAGCTTCTCCGAAACCTCTTTGACATATATCTTGAAAAGGAATTTGAAGAATGCTTTCTCATTCATGTGACATCACCACGCCGAAATCGCTCAAAGTGCGCTGCTCTTTGCGCTGTCCTTTCACCGTCCTCGCTTTGACTGCCTGATAAAGCGACAACAAGCCCAAACCCTTAATCCACTCCAAGCGCTCCTTGTAAGTCTGCGGGTCAATGTTCTTGAATTCATCAATTAAAACGAATTCTCGTTGGGGGTCATCTTCGTCGTAGAGACAATATTCCGCTGATTCCATCCAATTCCAGCAGAGCCAGCAGTATTCAGAGCCTTCCTTGTAAGGACAAGACATCTTAATCGCCTCCATCAGTAACCCTCTATGATGCTTCTCGCCCTCCTTATCATCTCACGAGCTTCTTCCTCCGACAGCTCTGATTGTGTTTTCTCTGACGATGCCATCTCTGCTACGAGCTTCTGTGCTTCCTCCTCTGAACATCCCATCTCCGACGCAAGCGCCTTGAAATCCATCTCTTTCATTATCCGACGGCGACGCTTCGCTTCTCTCGCTCTCAACATCCTCTCCACTCGCTCCTTTTCCGCCGCATCCTCAGCAGCATCAGCAGCATCCACAATCACGACGGCGGGCGATGATGTCGGTGATGGTGTTGAGGGCGTTAGAGGCGTTGGTGTCTGTGTTGAAGAAGGAGAAGAAGAATCTTGGAACAAAGCCTCTGCGACCTCACGCACTGCTAACGGATTGTCATACAACACCGCAGAAAGCCAATCCTGCGGATTTGCGATTTTATCCTTCCGTTCCTCATATAATTTCTTTATCTCTCCTAAGGTGAGTTGTCCGAATGGTGTTCTATACTTCTTCGTATTCGCCTTTTCCTGCAAATCTCCTCCCAACCTCGCTACCATGCCTCTCAAGCGCTCCACTTCCAGCTCCAATTCTCGTATGCGCTTGTCCTTCAGCTCACACTCCTTCCGAAGCATTCTGACCTCTTCCTTCAGCGCATTCTTCTCCTTGAGCAACGATGCTTCTCCGTGAAGCGCTCTCCGAACCGCATCCCTCACAAACGCTGACCGCTCAACACCCATTTTCTTGATTTGCTCCACATCCTCCCGCTCAAGCCACACGCTCACCAGCTTCGCATCCCTCAATTCCGCAGGTCTCCCACCCGGCATCCTCACCACCTTCGGTTCGGATTAGATAAGTAATATCTATGACACTATTTAAAGGTTACGGTTTCCGCCGAAAAAGTTTCGTATGAAGTTTCGTATGAGTTTTCACACTTTCACGCTCACGCTCTCACACTCACAGACTTCTCTGAGAGAAGAGTAAGCTTTATATATGAGTTTAAGAGATAGAGATATGACCCTTGTTATTACTCCTTCTCTTCTTCTTGTGAAAGATAATAATGTATTATCTTTTTCAATAATAGAGATAGAGAGATAGAGAGATAGAGAGATAGATTCCATATGAAAAGAAGGTTATTTAAAGCTTACGCATATAGAGCTATATAGGCATTCATATTTTGGCACTCTACCGCCGTGCGGGCGGGCACGCTCATTCATTTATGTGCAAACGGCGGGGGGCGGGGACGGGGCGCAGACAGCGGAGGCAGCAGGGGCAGCAGGGGTCGGCGAGCCTTCGCACCGCATCACTTATAACTTACGCACTTCCAACTTACGCAGTCATAAGTGATGCAGTTATAACTTATAACTTCTAACTTATACCTTCCACCTTCTAACTTATAACTTAGAAGTGAGAAGTTATGCACTTCCAAGTCATGTCTCTGCTATTTTGCTACTTCTGCTGGAGAACTTCATCAACTGCCCTTTTTATTGCTTCTCTCACGAATTCGCCGAAAACACCTCTTTTCCTTCCGTGTTTTCGCATCACCGCCTCCTCTAAGCGCAGATATTCCTCAATAGGAAGCGCAACGCTCACGACAACTTCTCTTCCTTCCTTCCGCCTCTTTCCCTCTGCCATTCTCTCGCTCTCTCACTTTCACTTTTCTTAAAAATATGTTTTTCTGTTTTTTAGAAAACCTAAACATTTAAATAACGGTCATCATAATATTATGATGAGAGGGGGTGTGGAGGCGGACTTCTCCTACCCTCTCCGCATCCGCATCTCTGCTCTGGAGGTGCGTGTGAGAGATGGCGGATGGTGTTGTTGTGGTGCGGAGTGTGAGCGACGAAGCAGCGGCTTTGTCGTCAGGGCGAAATCGCAGAGTTCCGCTTGAAGAGGCGTTTGAGGAGTGGCTTCACCGCAGGAAGCTCTTATCGCACAGCACCGTTGCCACGCATCTCACACGCCTGCGGAGAGCAATTGCGGATTACGGCATTCGGAGATTCCTTATGACTGCGGTAGCAGATAAAAGCATCAGGCAAACACAGCTCTACTACAAGGAATTCCTCTGCGAGTATTACATGCCTCTGCTCCTACCGCTGCTTCAGAGCGAAGAGTCTCGTGTGGAGCATTTGGAAGAGGTGGAGGGGAGGTGGTGAAGGAAAATGCTATATCTGTGGAATAAGATAAACAAAGCAGTGCTTGGTGCTTTTGGAGAGGGTGTTGTTGAGCAGTATTTCAAGGAGCAAGGAATCAAGTTTTGGAAACTTTCAAGAGATTTTCCCTCACTTCTTGGAAATCCAGAGATTCCGCTGAGGGTGCGAGAAGTTCTTGAAGAACTGAGAGATGAGGAACTGAAGGTCACGCTGCTTGGAAGAGAGTGGAAACTTTCAGAGATTTTGCAAGACACATCACTGAGCGATGAGGAAAAGGAGCGTATAAAGAGGACAGTGGAAGTCAAACTTATTGAAGGAGCGCCCGACTATCTCACATACAATCCAGATATGGAAGAGATGTATGCATGGGAATTCGTTGAAGTGAAGTTCGGCTTTTCAACACTCTCAACAGAACAGAGAAGAGTTCTTGCAAAACTCTCAAGGAAAATACCATGTTCGGTGTGTTTAGTGATTGTCAGGCGTGAAGGAGTGGAGATAGCAAAAGTGCCTGTGAGCGAGCATCTGATAGGGGGGGAGGGGGATATTGACTTAATTTCTCTCTCCTCCCCCTCAGATATTTCACCGATACCGCCAGAGGCAGTTAAGGAAATTAGGGAAATAAGCAGGATGGGTAATTCAAGAAATAAATAAGAGGTGCTGAAAAATGGAGAATTTTGTAGAGAAAAGACTTTCAGAGCGTTTAGATAATCTATCCGATGAGTTCTGGGCGCACTACGATGAATCATCAGAGAAAAGAGAAAAAATCGCAGAGAGGCTTAAAGAAGCAGCTCACGAGCTCCAATTCTGCGAAGATACCTCAGACATTGCATCAATTCTCGTGGATTTGCTCAATGATATTGCTGAAATTCTGATGGCGTAAGGGTGAGAAATATGGACTTAAAGCGAAGAGCAAAGCTGCTGAGAGAACTTGCGGAGCTTCCTTGCATTTCTGAAGAGGCGAGGCGAAGAGCGGAATTTCTGCGAAAACTCGCAGATGTTTATGAGCGTATGAGCGAAGGTGAGGGTGAGTGAGGGTGATTTAAATGGAGCTGAGGACGAAAGAATATAGGTTCAACAACGGAGAGCGAAAGGTGGAGTATGTCATTCCGCCGACAAACACACCATTCCTCAGCATTCTTTTCAACAAAGAAGGAGCAGTGGAAATGATTACAGTCCATCGGAGAGTTTTAGAGTTTCATGAGGCAGTGATGCTGATGTCTTTGTTATGTGGAGTGATTAAGAACGAGAAAAGAATGCGGAATTCATAGGGGTGATGATAATGGAGGAATTCATGGAAGATGTCTCCTGCATCTGCGAGATAATCTTGGAGGAGTGTAAAAGAAGTCGTCGGCGGGATGAAATCATGAAGATGTTTCCACTGCCAGAGCAGGCGATTAATACAATACTTGAATTCCTATGCGAAACTGAACTGCTGAAAAGGGAAGGCGAAACATACAAAATCACCGAAGCGGGCAAAGAATTCCTTGAGCTTCCGACGGATGTGGAGGAAGAAGGAGGCGATGAATATGCTTAAGGCAACAGTGAGTATAGAGCAAATCATGCTCGCAATCACATATCTGAAGGGTTTGTTGAGAGAGGCGAAAAGAAGAGGGGATGAGGAGGTGGCGAGGTATATTGGAGAAATTATCAGCGTTTATGAGGCGAGATTACAACCTAAAAACAATAATAACTGAAGAGTGCTGCGATTTGATGAGAGTGGAAGTAATCTGCTTCACAGCGAAGACATCATTTCCGCTTCTCTCACTCACATACAACAAACTCACGGATAATTTCGTCCTCACAATTGAGCGAAAATTCATCACACAGCATTCAACGCTCAAGGCACTGATTGAGGCGTTGAGGGGTGTTGAGGAGGTTGTGAGAAATGATGAAAGGAGAACTGAAAGAGGGGATATGTGAAAAATGTCCAATTGAGAAATTCTGCAAACATCTGAGAGAAGTGACACAGTTCGTCGGATGTCCTCTGAAGACCCTGATACGAAAAGAAATAGAGAACTATTTAGGATGGCAGGAATTGCAAAGAAGATTAAGGGGGTGATGAAGGAAAATGTTTCTTTCTGATACTATTGTCATCTCCATTCTTGCCTCTCTTGGTCTCCTCCTTTTCTACTTTGCAGGACAAGTGATAAAGAGAGCGTTCAGAGCGAGGGACTGCAAACTACTTATTGTTGGTGCTTCGCTATATGGAGTGGTATTTGGAGGACTTCTTGGACTTGGTTTAACACTCTCCTGCTCACCACAGTATGGTGCTTTACTTGCTGGTGTTGCTATCATTTCACAGGTCTTCTCACTGATTGGAGTTTTTGTTTGGGGTTTGGCAGTCAAAGTGGAAGAGAAGGTGAAGGAGGTGATGCAAAGTGGTGAGATGGAGCAGATTGAGAGATAAGTTGAAGAGAGGGGAATGGTATGCCTTTTCGGCAGTCTGCTTCTTGGCAGGCGTCGTTGTAGGAAAAGGAATAACAACGCTTGGAAGAGCAGAGCCAGTGCTTGTGCTGACTGGTGTTGGAGCAGTATTACTGGCATACTGGTTAGCACTTCTCACAGCGACAATCATCGCCGAAATCAAGGAAGCACCGAAAACTATTTAAATAGTGCCTCGCACATGTCCTAATGTGGCGGGAGGTGGTGAAGCGAGAGGGGGAAAGCGAGAGAAATGAGGAAGGTGGCGAATTTTTTGAGGAAAGTGAAGGAAGTCCCAACTCATAAGAGCAAAGGCTTCAACGACATGGTGATGATAGCAACAGCGATAGTCTCAACGGTTGTCGTAGCGATAATCGGCGTTTACATCAGTTCGCAGATATACGATGTCACGCAATTGAGTTCTACATCGCCGTTCAACACGGCGATGAATTCGGCGATACGAATCATGAACACAACATATCCGTTGATTATCGTTGTGGCTATTGCCATCATAGCGGGCATCATAATGACATACCTGCTCGGTGGATTCGGTGTCGGCGGTAAGAAGGGCGGAGGCGAAGCAAAGTAGAGTAGTAAGGCAGCGGAGGGGGTGAAAACCCCCTCACTTTTATTTTTTTGTTTTTACTGAGGGGAGAGGTGAATGAGGGGGTATGACTTCTTTGTCCTTCGCACCCATCATCACCTCCTAAGGGGCTCTCCTTTCTACTCCCTCCGCCAAATCTCCCCTCAAAGGTGAGTGAGAAAATGAATACTTATGCGAAATATGTGAGGGCGAGATTTGAGCGAGGGAATTTGATTGTTGAGATTTCAAAGGATGCATTTAAGGATGCTGAAACGAAGAAAGAGGCAACGAAAGAATTACAGCAGATAATCAAAACCTATTTTGGCATTCGTTTTTTCATTCGCCTCTCTATTGTTTATGCATTCACGGCACTCTTCTGTGCTTTTGTTGCATTAATAATCGTTTTGCTGAAATGAGAAAAAAGCTTTTTGCTTTATTCGGAATTACAGTTGCAGTGAAGTTAGCAATCCTCTTCATAACACAATTCCAGCAACCTTTAATCGTGATGGACGAGACTTTATATTTCCTGCAAGCAAAGGAGATTTGGACAAATCACACTTACATTCTTCATGGAAAAACATTTGGAGCGCAGTATCCTCCGCTTTATCCTCTCATACTTTCACCACTCACAATAATTGCGGATGTGAATTTGCGTTATATGAGTGGATTGGCGGTGAATGCAATCATTTCCTCTCTCCTCATCTTTCCTGTGTTTGAAATTGCGAGAATGTATCTGGATGAAAGGAAAGCATTCATCATTTCTGCAATCACAGCATTTGCACCAATTTCACTCACATACTCATTTGTGTGGATGAGTGAGAATTTGTATTTTCCCCTCTTTGCATATTCAGTGCTGTGGATTTTGAGGAATGAGAAAGTGAAGGCAGGAATTGGTGTCGGATTAGCAACACTGACAAAAGTAATTGGACTTGCCCTTATACCATTCATGATTTGGAAGTTCAGGAAGCAATCAATAGTTCCAGTGATGTTGGCATTATCACTTGCCTCAATTCATTTCCTCCTTTGCTTGAATACAACGGGAGAAGCAACAGGTTATCATTATCATCCACGCTCACCTTCCTCATCATTCTTCATTCAGTCATTCCTTGCATTTGTGTATTTGAGTTGTGCAACTGCCCCCGCCCTCCTAAACTTTAATATCAAGAGGCACGCCGATATTATTGCTCTTGCTCTCTCATACACAGTTTTAGTAGCATTTACCTCACAACTTCCACTTGCACATGGGAGGTATTATGAGTGCCTAATTCCCATTTTACTCATTCCTGCTTTTGATGAATTCGCAAGGACAAGGGCGAAGACAACCGCTTTATGCGTTCTCGCATATCTCTTCTTCGCACTCCCTACGCTTATCCATGCTGATTTGGTGAATGCCTCGCTAACTCTTCCCGTAACTCTCTCAACAGTTCTCACACCCTTAGCGGTATTTGCGATTGCTTTCGCCTCGCTCTATACCTACATTCTGATGAAGGGCGAAAAGAAGAGATGTGCTGTTGCGTTTTCGCTCCTCACATTCATTTTGATTGGAAGTTCTGTGACAAACCTCTACAACATGCACAAAATCTCAGCTCAGGAGAGAGAATGCGTTGTGTTCAACTTTTTGAAACAGAATTCAGGCGAAGGCGTTGCATTCATTGCGGACAAAGAGGAATGGTGGGCGAATTATTGCCTATGCTGCTTCTACGCTCAAGTTTTTCTCCCCTCAAATTTTTCTTCAAATACCACAAAGTATTTAATAGTGGAAAAGGCAGGACTTGATGAAGGTCAAAAGCACATAGCGAGGTTGGAAGGTTGTTGTGAAAACGATGAGGTGCTTGTTGTTGAGAGGGTGAAATGGAATGAGGTTAAAGAAGGAGAAAAGAGAACAAATGAAGCAAAAGATTCTTGAATTTCTCAAAAATGCGGATGGACACATAGCATCAATTCCGATGCTTGCGAGAGCAATTCAAGCGTCATCGCCGACAGCGAAGTCAATTGTCTTTGAATTAGAGGTTGAGAGAAGGGTGAGCGTGGTGATGTTGGGTGGACAATATATGGTGAGATTGGAAGAAGAGGTGTGAGCAGTTATGGCTGGCGAATACAACAGATATGAATATGAGGAGGAAGAGGAAGAGAGGGAAGAGAAAGAGGAAGGGAGAGAGTCAAGGAGTGATGAGGTTTTTGATGAGCTTGAGGCGATAGCACCTGAAGGCAGACTGCCGACACCACGCATTCAAGCGGATGAAGCACTCTTTGACAATGAATTTGTTCGCTTCCTTGACACTCTCCTGAAAGATAGCACAACAAGAGAAATCGCAGAATATATACTTCGCTCATCGCTCTCAATCAAAGCGAAGGAGAAACTGATTTTGTATGCATATACTCTCTTGCATAAAGAATTCGCAATCACAAGATTGCGTGGTGAGAGAGATTTGCATCGCATTCTCATTCAGAAATCCTTAATTGATGCTGATTTGCCACTCGGACTGACAAAGTTTGATTTGACACCAGAATTCCACCATATCGTTGGATTAATCACAATCAAATTCCAAGCAAAGTTATTGAGAAGCATGGATGGTTTTGAGAGAATTGCACTTGTCTCACAGAGGCAAATAGTAGCGAGAGAGGAGTTAATGAGAATGGATGAGTATGAAGTGAAGGAGAGATTGAAGCGTTATCCACAGAGGAGTTTTCTTGGCATTCTTCCATTCTTCAGGAGGAGGTGATGACAAATGCTAATCGTCCCTGAATTCCTATTCTTTGGCTTCCTCCTTTGGGCGATACTTGCATCTATGGCTTTGGTGATGTTCGCACTCGCCATCAAAAAATATGCTCCTGAAGCATTCATCTTCTGGAGAGCAAGGCGAGAAGGAAAACCGTTAGCGTTAGTTCATTATCCTGAAGGAATTGTCAGGGCGTATATTCCGAGAGAAGAGAGGCGATTAAATCCATCGGCGACAAATTATTGGTATGTTGGTGATGTCGGTATAAAATTCAAAGGTTCATCGGCGACGGTTGAGAAATGGGAAGGCAGAATCCCTGTCTTTCATTATTTCGTGAATATTCCCGAAACGATTGCAACAAGAGAAGCGGTTGCATTCTCGCAGTTCAAGGATTATCTGAAGAGGCATGGGATTGATATAAGCGGAATTGAGGACATTGCCTTCTTTGTTATCAATCGCTACGAGAAATACTTAGGAAAATTGCTGGAGCAGAAGGAGGAATTCAAAGAGAAATTGAAGAGGCAGTTGAGGTCAGAAGGAAAATACTTTAGTGATGCGGAAATTGAGGAAGTCGTGAGGGCAACGATAGAAGAGCGTGCCATGCGTCAGGCGCTTCAGGACACAGGACTTGACAACGAGGAAATGGTGCAGAAGATGATAAATCTGCTGAAGTTCATAGAGGAGAACAGGAAAGAAATTGAGAAGATGAAGACAAAGACAGGACAATTCACATATCAGGTGATTGCGAATGCGCTTGACACAGTTTCAGCATACACATCTGCGAATGTCGCTCACACGAAAGCAGTTTTAGAGAGTGCGATAAGAGAGAGTTTGGGAAGCGAAGTGAAAGATTACATCAAGTATGGAATGCTGATTTTCATAGGTTGCTTGGGTTTAGGCGTGTTGTTCATTCTGACGCACTCATTCCTGTCATGAGGGGGTGATGGTGAGAAATGTCAAAAGTGCCATGTCCTGTTTGCGGAAAGGAGATTGAGAAGTGTGCTCTTCACATACACATGCGAACACACGAGAAGGAGATGCGAAATCAGACATCTCAAAATCAGATGCGAGAGGCAGAGCCTTCTGAGATAGGTGCGCATTCATCCGTTGAGAGAAAAGAGGGTATAAGGAAGAGAGGATTGGACATTCTAAACGCATGGGACGAAGCATCATATCATAAGCTCCTTCCAGACCTCTGGTGCGTGATTAATAACAACGGCAACGCATATATCACGCCGGTTCTTGCATTGCACATCAATTCAGATGGCGGATGGATTGCAGTTTGCGACAGAGATGGAAAGGTAAGAAAAGTTGAAGATTTGAATGGCGAATGCATTCTTTGCACATCAAGAAAGGAAGCGGAGAAAGTCCTGAAAGCACTCAGGAACAGCGAGAAGCAGCAGCGTAAGGAGAGATTGCTTGAGAGATTTGCGAAGAGATTTCGGGAGAGAATTCATGAGTTTCAGGAGTGGAAGCGCAGGAGGAGGGAGAGGAAGGAGGAGAAAATGAGGCAGGAGATAACACCTGTGGATGAGAAGACAGTGATGCAACTAATCTCCGCCTTGAGAGAATTCACAGCGAAGGCGGAGAAGGAAAAGAGAGATAAGGAGGTGTGGGATGAGGAATGACCTTTGATGAGTATTCCTCCGCATTTCCGCAATTTGAAGAGAAGTATGTATCAAAACTCGCATATCCCCATCTGCTTTTCATTCAAATTCAGAAAATAATGGACAGTATAGATGCGGGTGGCGACGGCATGGAAGAATTGGAGAATTTGAAGGCATTACTGAAATCTTCTTGGAGAGCGGAAATAGATATGAAAACGGAGGAATGCAGAAAGAAGATGGAGAAAGAAATCAAGAGAATCGCAAAAGTGAAAGAGAGAGTGGGCATCACCACATATAGAGAGATGAAAAGGGCAGCGAAAGTGAGATATGTGCGGGAATATGTGCAGCATGTGATTGAGAAATTGGATGAAGTCGGCTTACTGCTAATAGAGGAGCAGACAGTGCTGCGGGGAGGCGGCTTAATGCCATGAGGGATTTTTTTGATAGGTGGAGGCTCATTGCACCAGACGACGAGCATGTGTTCGCCCTCTCAAGAATAATCGCCAGCAGACCTGACATGGTGGGCGCCACTATATACGGAATGCAGCGAAGCGGAAAAACGATGTATTCACTGCTTGTGATGTATGATTTTTACAGAGATTGGGACGAAGTGCTGAGCCATGTCTTCTTCACATTGGATGATTTAATTCGTGCAATTAAAGAGCGTGTTCTCACGAACTTCTCTGCAAGCAAGCAGCTGAAGGTGATATGTTGGGATGATGCAGGCGTTCACGGCTCTAAGTATCTTTTCTTCAGGGGCGGAGGCAGGCAACTCATCGAGTATTTGCAGAACTTGTTTGATGTCATTGGACTGGCTGTGAAAGCGATTCTCATCACAACGCCGAATCCCGAAAATCTTTTGAAAGTAATCAGAGGTTATGAGTTCTACCGAGTGAGAATTGTGAAGTTGCCAAAGGACAATAGAGTCGCAGTTGGCTACAAATCATATCTATTGCCTTCGGGAAAGCTGATTGTGAAACGAGTATTTGAAGATTACTACAATTTGCGAATTCCAAGCGATGTCTATGAGCAATATCTTGAGATGCGAGAGCAATACTTGGAGGAGGCGGTGGAGAATTTGGAGAAATTCCTTCAAAAGAAAGGATGGGGTAAGGAAGCGGGAGAGGAGAGCGTATGAGGCGAGTGTCGGCGAAATTATCTGCAAGGTTTATATTATGCAAGGGGGAAGATAATAATATGAATATGAGTGTGAGCGGGGCGAAGATGAGAGGGGGTGACTGCCTGTGATTTTTGACTTCTTCAGATATGTAACGACAACATACTTCACTCCAAAGCCAACACTTCAAAGACTGGAGCAGAGGCAAGAAGAGTGGAGAAGGAAGTATATGCCTTATGCCTCTCCGACACCAACACCCACAGTGACAAAACCCCCCTCTCCCTCCTCACTTCCACCTCCCTCTCCGACACCTAAACCAGTGCAAGTGCTGAAGCCACCTTCAATAACGCCTCCAAAACTCTTACTGCCAAAACCCTCGCTCAAACCTCTCTTTTCCTTCACAGAATCAGTTAGAAGAGAATTAAGGAGAGAAGGAGTGCCTGTGTGGTATTTCAAGCCAGAGATTCATGCACCCACTCCTGAAAGAATAGGAATGGGATTCCGCTACATTTTGGGATTTGCATCAAAACTTGCAGAAAGAGCGGAGAGAAAGTATGAAAGTGCTGTTGTGCAACCTGTTCTTGCAAAGGTTTCAACATCAAGTTTAGCACCAACAGAGCAAGTCAAAAGAGGAGTTGCTGGTGGATTGTTGAGAGCGCCTATTGCACTTACAGGCATTCCACTGCTGAGAATGGGATTCAAAGGAATCGCAACACCTTCAGGATTGAAGAAAGAGTTTGTTGAGGCAGGAAAATACATTAAACAACGACCTTATGAGTTTGCTGCTGAAACTGCAACAACAATCCTCACTCCTTATGCTTATGGAAAATCACCTGTGAAGTTGAAGTTGTCTGTTGCAGAATTTCCGAGAGGGAGAGTTGCCTCACTTGGACTTGAAATCAAAAGATTGCATGGTGAAGCAACTTTCAAACCCCTTGTGAGTTTTGCTGAACCTAAGTTTGTGAGGAAGATTGCATATCCGAGATTTGTTCATCCCGAAGAGATTGCAATCTCAACAGAAACAACAAGAGGGCCAGCAGAGATTATGCTTCATCCAAAGTTAGCAACTCCAGAGAGACTTTTGAGATACTTCAAAGGAAAGGAAGTATGGCATGCATCAGAAAATCCATTCAAATCGGTCACAGAGGTGCTTGAAGGCTCATCTCCGACAAAAGGTTTGTATGTTGCACCAAAAGCATATCCTCGCTTCCTCAAAATCAGAGGTGTGGAATTAGGACTATTCAGGAAAAAGATTATTGCAGAGGGCAAAGCACCAACACTCTACAAAATTGAAGTGAAAGGTGTGAAGTTGCCAAAGTTTGCAGAGAGAATGAAACTTCCAGAAGAAGTGATGGAAGCAATCAAAGAAAGAGGTGCAAGAGGACTTCAGATAAAGAAGTTCGCATCACTGAAGAGTTTTGTTGAGAGGAAAGCACCAAGAGCATTTGCATACATCTCACCAGAAGCACTGTCAAAAATTACATGGAAAGGAAGAGTGCAAGTTGAGGCAGTCATTCCACATGGTGCAACTCTTGTTGAGAAACTCTCCTCAAGACTCTTTCCAAAATACACTGTATTCAAAGTTCCAGAACTGAAGGCAGGGGGATTTGCTTATGTGAAAGTGCCAATCAGAGAGTTTTATGTTGGAAAGCCGACATTACTCCACAAAATTGTTCCAAGAATTCCTGTGAAGCCAAAAGTCATTTCTGTAAGTGAGGCAAAGACTCTCCTTTCACTGAAGGAAGGAGCATTTAAGCCAATCTCACTTGGAATGCCTAAGTGGAAAGGAGAGATTTTGAGCGTGGAAGCATACACACCACAGACACCACTTGAGCGAGCGATTGCCTTTGAGTATATGCAAAGAAAAGCACCTTTTGAGCTTGGAAGAATGAAGTGGGGGGTGAAAGCACAACAAATCATTAAAGGTGTGAAAGTAAAACCTCGTGAGTTGAGTGATGTGATAAGGGATGTTGTGGAGAAAGAGCATAACCTTCCTGCTGGAACAGGTGATGTCGTTATCAAGGAACTGAAGAGAGCAAAGGCAAGAGTGTATGGCAGTGTGATGCAAGAAGCAGTTGGAAGGCAGATAGGGGTGAAAGCACTTCCACGCACACCACGAGATATTGATGTGCAAGTGAGAAATCCTGCTGAATTTGCAAAGAGAGTTGCTGAGGCAATAAACAAGAAAGCAGGAAGAGAAGTGGTGAAGGTGGAGGGTGAGACTGTTGTTGTGAAAGCAACAGGCGAGAAATTGTTTGACATTCATCCCATAGGATTTGGTGAAGTTTCAGCAGAAGGAGGAATTCTTGCAAGGGAAGGTGGATATTTGGCATACGGATTCAAGACAGGCAAACTCATCAAAACAAAAGAAGGAATTTGGACAACAACACTTTCCGAGCAGGCGTTAAGGAAGTTCAGTGGTGCAGTGGAATTGAGAGCAAAACCTGTTGAGTTTGGTGAAGTGAGAGGATACATAGCACCTGCACATGCAGGAAGAGTTAAGGACATCTTTGACTACTTCTTCGCAGGAAAAGCAACAGCAGAGAGATTGAGAATGCTTGGCAAGGCAAGGAAAGCAGCAGAATTGGAATTCAGATTGAATAGATGGATTGAGAGTTGGGGTAAGGATATTGCAGAGAAAGCGAGAAAGATGTGGGAAGAGGCTCAGAGGCAGGGAAGGGTGAGAGTTGAACTTGGAACATTTGAAGGTATTAGTGTGAGAGAGTTAATGAGACCATCACTTGCAGTTGCAGGAAAATCAACTGCAATTTCAGCATCTGTGTTTGCAGTGAAATCACCATTCATTTCTTCTTTCTACACGACATCACCAGCACTGAGAAGTGCCTTCACATCTCTCTCAAGTGCTGTGAGAAGTTCAGGATTGGTGTGTGTGAGTAAGAGTGTGAGTAAAGGAGTGAGCAGAAGTGTTGCAAGTTCTGTGATGTCAGCATCTCCAAGCACTTCAATTTCACGCTCAACTTCTGTGAGCAAATCCCTTGTGAGTAAGTCAGTATCTCCGCTCACATCAGTTTCCTCTTCGGTGTCATCTACATTCACATCAACTTCCTCAATCATCTCACAAATGTCAAAAGGAAGTGTGAGCAGAAGTGAGTTTTCAAAACTCTCAAAGAGTGTGAATGTGATGAGGAGCAGAAGCGTGAGTGCATCATCCTTCACATTCTTCTCAAAAACAGCATCATATCCGAAACTGAGGAGGAAAAAGAAAGAGGAAACTATGTTCAGAAAGATGTTAGAGGAAGGAGTGGCGAGCAAATTCCTCAAAATCACTCCAATTGCCTCTCCTGAAGAGTTGTTGAAAGGAGTGTTGAGGAGGTGATGGAATGTGAAGGTGGAAATTCCTGATAGAGATGCTGCTGTGATGTATTTTGCAATTCTGCAAAACCTTGCACAACGACCTGATTTGACGGATTTGGAGAGGCAGGCACTTGACTTTGCTTCTTCTCTCCTGTATCAAAGTATTTACAGCGAGGAAATGTCAGAGGTAGGAGAGGAGGAAGAAAGTGGAAGAGAGGAGGAAATACAAAAGAGCGTGGAGAAAGTGAGAAGTGTGCATGAGTTGGCACAGGTGAGGAGAGCAAATGCTGAACAATAAGGGACAGGCAGGTGAGATTGCAGTATTTGTGATTTTGGCGTTCATGGTAGCATTTGCCTACATCTTCATCTCTCCGATTGTGCAAAATATCAAGGATGTCGTTCCGATAGTGGCAGATGCAACATCATGGACAAATGCACAGACACAAGCGATGAATTGGCTCTTCAGAGCGTGGTATGCATTTCCATTCTTCGCTTTTATTGCTTTGTTAGTATGGCTCATCAAAAGGGCAATTGAGAAGAGGAGTGGAGAGGTGGTGTGATGAATGGATGACGAAGAAGGAATTGGAATGGGAGCTGCAATTTTTGTTGTAATGCTGAATATTGTGTTTGCAATCATCTTCTTCTTCCTTGTAGGTTCAGTGATGTGTGGAATTTTACCACCTCTCACATCAATAGTTGGTGTTGATGAGACAACACCATTTGCACAGGCACTCACAGTTGTGCCAAATCTTGTGAATGTTTTCTTCTATCTTCCGCTCATTTTCATTTTCACGATGTTCGTGTGGCTGTTCAAGTATATTGTGAAGAGGCACAAATACACTTACTATCAGAAAGGAGGAGGTGAGGAGGAAGAGTGGTAGGAAAGGCTAAACTTCTCCTCACAGTAGGTAGTGTTATACTGATATTTCATCTGCTAACTATGACAGTAACAGCATCAGTGGTATATGATGATTTTCAAAATCACCCTAACAGAGACCTTACAAAACCTGAAGAGCGGTTCGGTGTGAGGTGGAGTGGAGGCAGTGATGGAGCATCTTACTCGGTAAGTATTACAGAAAAAGATGGTGTGGGTCGTATGGTGGGACAGATAAAGGTTTCAAATAGTTGGGATGGTGGTACTGCATGGATTCATCAAGAGGAGCCTCCTGCCAAATCTAAGTATTGGACAGTCTATCTATATCCAACAACAGGTGGTGGTGCATCCATTTATTGGATTTACATAGACTTCTACAACGAGAGCGGGGGTAAAGTTGCCACCGTAACTTTGGAAAGAGATGATGATTTCTCACAAAATCAGTGGCAAATTTTTGAATTTATCATCTCTGCTGGTGATATATACTGCTATATAGATGGAGAGCATAAGAAAACTGTCTCATGCACAGAAATCCCAAGTTATATCAGGATTTCTGGTCATGCAGGAGGGAGTTTTGGTGTGTATCAATATGTTTACATAGATGATGTCATATCAGGCTCAGGTGCAATAGTTGAAACAATTCCACATAACTGGTATATCTTAAGGCACTGGGATTCACCAGAAGCAAATGGCATATATGACGAGAGTGAGCATAACAAAGGATTGGATTTGCACATCAGAACATTAAACCCTTACTTTGTGGATAAATGTGATGAATTACGGATAAAGCATTTCACAACAGGCGAAGTGATTAAAGTGGAAAGCATCAGTGAAAAAGGTGCTCACAGTTTCATATACAACATCACACAACTCCTCTTTCATGAGAATAGGGAGGATGATAAATACGGACTCTACCTTGTTGAGTTAATGAGAGGTGGAAGTGTCATTAGTTATGATTACTTCTTCTTTACATGGGACGCAATAGATAAGCCAAAAGGGACAATTGCGTGGGACAAGGACAGTTATGCAAGTGGTAGTGTTGCAAAGATTCATACAAATCTCACAGACCCAGATTTCAGCACCTATGTGTATAAGGGTTTCGTGTATGATGTGTATGGCAATAAAAAGGAGGAATGGGTGATAACAAATGCTGATAGTTGGCATGAAATTGATTTGACTGATTATGACGCAGGCGTGTATTACGCAATTCTCAAAATCAGAAACAAGAACACAGGATTTGAATGGGAAGAAGCATGGGATGTTGCAAGTGTGAGTGACGAAGTGGATATTGAGGGTGTGAGTTATGATGCAAAGTCTGAAACTGTGCTTGGAGGAGTATATGTAAATGCGATTCAGAATACCGTAAGTCATGAGACGATAACAAATGAGATAACAGGCGAATACAACATCTCAAAATTGAGTGTTGATATTGAAATTCAGATGAATGCGTCAAAAGCAAATTACACTCACAACAACTTCTCATTCACACCCCTCCGAAGCGGATTGTATGAGATTAATCTTTTCCTCCTTCCTGACGAGGCACACATAAATGTCACAGCACCTGCGATTGTTGGTTTGACGCAGTTATATCCTTTCCATCAGAATGTCTCCTACGCAACGGTGAACATCTGGAATGAGACTTGGAGTGCAAGCACAACAACAAACAGCATGGGATACTTTGCCTTTGAAAACCTCTCACCGGGGATATACTACCTGAATGCCACTCATATCAAATGCAAGCCTTCTGAAACCTATGAGGTGAATTTGTCAAGTGGAGAGATTGAGTATGTTTACATCCTAATGCATGGCTTATACAATCTCACAGTAAAGGCAAGAGATGCATCAACGCACGCAACAATTTTCAATTTCAAAGCAATTTTAAATGATGGAGAACAAACAAAAGAAACAACATCAGGATGGCTCAATTTCACAGGCGTGGAGTATGGCATTCACAAGGTAGAAGTGGGTGCTGATGGCTACTATTCTGCAATTGAGTATGTATATGTGTATGGAGATGTAGAGAAGATTGTTTATCTCACACCATTTGAAGGTGAGGCGGAGCAAGGTATTGGCATCTCATATCCACCTCATCAAGTTGAATTTGCTTGTGTTGATATGTTCGGAAATCCTCTCGCAAATGTTTATGTAGAGGCAACGCCAATCTCCACAACGACGGGTGCTTGGGATTGGCTTTTGAAACTGTTTGGAATAAGGAATGAGAGCATAACCTATTTCACAAATCAGACCTTGAATGGCACAACTGACAGCAGAGGTGCGATAACCTTTGTGATGATGGAGAATGTAGAGTATGAAGTGAGATTTGTGAATGAGAGTTTGGGAATTAACAAGACAATCAGGATTTATCCAAAAGCAGACCATTACACAGTGATACTGACACCAACAACTTCCTCAGTTGTCTCATCAGAGGATTACATCACCTTCAATTTGAGTTATGAGATTGTTGATGATGAAATTACTCTCTCACTTGTGTATAGTGATGCTCTTGCACAAACACAAAACCTCACCTTCTTTGTGTATAATTCCACCACTCTTCTCTACCAGCAGAACTTCACAAATGTCTCAAATGTGAGTGTGAGTTATACTGTGCCATACAAAGCAGGCGAAGAATACATGTGGGGCTACTCTGCCTTCCATTCAAGATTTGGGGAGATGGGGAGGAGTAGGATATTGAGAATTGCATGGTTCTTGGATTTAGGCATTTCAAGAACATACTGCACATGGATTGCAATTGCTATCATTCTCTTTCTCACTGCTATGTTTTCCTTCACCACAGTGAAGTTTGGATATGTAGCAATTCCTATTGTCTCACTGATTTTTGCATACATCGGATGGCTTCCAAACATCAGCATAATCATCATCGCCTTGTGCTTGGGAATTCTGGCTTACATGAGCAAGAGAGAGAAGGAGGTGGGCGTGTGAATGAGAGCATATGATATTTTGCTCTTTCTGGTATGCTTGGAAGCAACAATTGGTTTTGTCTCCTCCCTTCATGTCTTTCCTATTGATTATGTGGATACATCAGCAGTTCAAACACCAGCAGACTGGAATTTGCAAGAAGTGGAAAATCAGACGGCATCACAATCAATCTTTGATAAAGTTATGTTGGCAACTGATATGCTGTTCAAAGCACTCACTATGTTCTTGAATATGCTTGTTGCAATTGTTGCCATCTACATTCCACTCACTTCAGTGTTAGGAGTGCCTTCGGAGATTGCCTTATTGTTGCAAGGAGTGGTGTATGTAGTATATGCATGGGCGATAATCCAATTCTTGAGTGGAAGGAGTGTGAAGTATATGGAGTGAGGGGAAATGGTGGAAAGAAAAGGTTGGTGGAAAGGAATTTGCACTCTTGGCATCCTCACCCTCCTTGTAGCAACAGCACAGGCAATTGACATTACAGAAATCACAGCAACAGAGACACAAATCAAAATCACAATTGCAAATGCATCTTCAAGTGGCTATATCTTTGTCAGTCCCTCCAACAAATCTTTTCCTTACGCTTACTCACATCAAGGAAATGGCACATACACAATCACTACGACATTCCTCAAGCCAAACAGCACCTATTATGTCAAGGTGTGTGATAATGAGAATTGCTCAGATGTGGTGAGCGTGAGTGTTTCAGAGAAGGAGCAATTGATGAGTCAAAACTTCACATCACAATTCAACACACTCATGCAAGGTGGAAATCTTCTGAATATCTCAAAATTGGGAGAAACAATTCCAAGTGTTTATACCTCTCTCCTAACAGACATGTTCTGGGCGATGTTTTTCGGAGGAATTTTCCTCGCATACTGGATTAGACAGGAAGATGTGATGCTTCCATCAATTGTTGGACTGATTTCAGGAAGTGTGTTGATTGTGATGCTTCCACCTTCAGCACAGCACATCGCATATATTTTGCTGGTGATTTCAATTGCTGGCACTCTCTACACCATAATCAAGGCGAGGAGGTGATGTGAGGTGAGAAAAGTTTTGATTTTTGCTTTTGCTGTGATTTGCCTTCTTTTCCTGACATCAGTTGCATCAGCATCTTGGTGGAATGTGAATTGGAAGTATAGGAGAGAAATCACAATCACAAATGTGAATGGGACTCTCACTGACTATCAGATTTTAGTGGAACTCAACAGCAGCAACTTCAACTTCTCTCATGCACAGGAGAATGGAAGTGATATTAGATTTGTTGCGAGTGATGATGAAACTTTGCTCAGTCACTGGATTGAAGTTTGGAATTCCACCAATCAATCAGCAAAGATTTGGGTGAATGTATCAGAAGTCACAGAAGGAACAAAGATTTTCATGTATTATGGAAATGAGAATGCAAGTGATGCGAGTGATGTGAATGCAACATTCATCAGAGTGATTGATGGAGTTGTCGGAGCATGGCATTTTGATGAGGGGAATGGAACTATTGCTCATGACACTTCTGGTGAAGGGAACGATGGAACAATTTATGATGCAAATTGGACTGATGGAAAATTCGGTAAAGCTTTGAGTTTTGATGGGGTGGATGATTATGTTGAAGTGCCTGATTCTCCTTCGCTCAGAGTAGAGACAAACAACCAACTTACAGTAATGGTGTGGGCTAAACTTGAATACTTTGATGCTCCACTAACCGCTAACTTTCTCATAAGAAAGGCAAGTAACTGGGATAATGGATGGGGTTTAGAATGGAGAGATGTAGAAGATGAGGTTAGATTAAGAATTTGGTTTACAGATGGCTCAACCACATACTTTGGAGTAAATAGAGATGATGGGTGGGCTATGTATGTAGGGACATATGATGGTGAGGTGGCGTGCTTTTACTTGAATGGAGAGAAAGTGAGTTGTCAAATAGTAGGAAAGGTAATTAATGATACGACGGGATATTCACTCTACATTTCCAGTTCATCAAGAAGAGTTAAGGGTTTAGTTGATGAGGCCTGCATCTACAACAGGGCTTTGAGCGAAGAGGAAATCTCCAACCTCTACAACAACTACGGCTACACCACACCAAACTACCCAAACAAAGTGCTTGTGCGAAAATACACAGAGCCTGAGCCAGTCGCAATTGTCGGAGAAGAAGTGGCTGGAATTTTCACAACAATTGCAAACTTCCTAACGATTGAGAAAGAGATTGGTGCAAACTATATTCTGTGGAAGTGGAGTTGCACAAATCCTGATGCACTTGTGGATGTGTTTGTGGATGGTGTTGAAGTGCTGAGTGCTGTGAGTGCTGTGAGTGGTGAGTATCTGCTCACAGATGTGAATGAGAATGAGTTGCACATCATTAAAATCGCAAATTCCTTCAATTCCTCTGACTATGTGAGAGATGAGGCGAGAACACTTCCACCATTCTCATTCTTCCTCGCATTACTTCTCACAACATTTGTGCTTCTCGTCATAACATTTGCAACAACATCCACAACAAGAGTTATTGCCTCAATCTTCACCCTCCTCTTCACAGCATTCACTTACAAATACTCCATTTATTATGCATCACCACTCTCCTACCTTCTGTTGTTCGCATTCTTCTTCACTTTTGCTTTGATGTTGGTGGAAGTGTTGAGGATGCTCACATCAACAATCAGGAAAAAGCCAAAATGGGAGGAGGATTTCTGGAGTGAATGGAGAGAGGGGGGTGGTGGAATATGAAAGGAATTGGCTTTGTTTCTGCAATTCTGATTTTGATGTTCATAGTGGTGGCAGTATTCACACTCTCAATAGCATGGAGTGAAATTCCAGTAGAGCCACAAGCGAATACATCACTCGCAAATACCTCAACAATCATTCCAACACTCACCTCATTTCTACCATACCTTGCGTTGGTGGTGATACTGGCGATGGCTATCGGAGTTTTCTTATCACTGGTGAGGATGAGATGAGAGAAGAGAGTGTGAGAGCGATAACGATGCTGATGCTTGCATTCATCATCGGCTTCAAGAGCATTATACTCTTCCTTCAGCATTCCTTCGGATTTGCACTCACTCTCTTCCTTCTCGCATGGACTTGCATTTGCCTTGCGTTTCCTGACAATCTGATTGGAGCGAGTATTGGACAAGACCTGAAATTGGGGGAGGTGATTGAAAAATGGGTGAGGAGAAGAGAATTGAAGAGGAAGTGAAGGAGGTATTGGAACGACTGAAAGTGCCATACTCGGTGGAAATCGTGATTGTGGATGACGAGAGTGGGAAAGTTGTATTCAGATGGAGAAGAGGCAGAGGTAATCTTGTGAAAGGTATGCAGAAGACAATTGAAATCTTGGACAGAAAGATAGGAATTCCTGTGAGAGATTTGCTGAAGTGATGCGACGGAGAAAAGACATTCATTTTTCAAATGAGAGTTACCTTTTTAAAGCCTCCCGAAAGTAATATTAATATTAGGCGTGAAAGAAGGGGTGAGAGAAAATGAGGAGAAA
>Ga0209410_1000324_pt1 | contig 21707 bp, 24 predicted proteins | sample Mar14436cmmetaG_FD_184135 | JGI IMG/M metagenome (GOLD analysis project Ga0209410, IMG submission 184135) | Marine hydrothermal vent microbial communities from Guaymas Basin, Gulf of California to study Microbial Dark Matter (Phase II) - Marker... ... | reverse complement strand
TCTCCTCTACCTTTCTTACTCCCTTCTTAACAACATATACCATACCGTAATCTACTCTTCCGGAAAGGTGAACAACAATTACGGTTTGAGGTTCACTATAAGCTGTATTTAAACGAGCTATTAAAAATAAGAAAAGTATAGAAAATATTAAAGCCGCTAATTTTTTCATTTACACCCCATGTCTTATTATCTTTCTTTTCATTTTAAAATTTACTTGCCCCAAAGTTCCTCCACAGCCTTCGCCGCTCTTAATATGCCGCCCCAGAAGGCTGCCGCCTTTTTTAGCTCGCCGCCTTCCACAATATATTGTTCAAGGTTCGGGTCTATGGGTAATCGGGCTAAAAGTTTTACACCTAACTGGCTTGCTTTTGAGGAGCCGAAGGGCTCTATTAGCATTTTGCCGCATACGATGTATGCTAGGTTTTCTATTACTCCAATGATGGGAACTTTTTCGTCTTTTAGGAGCGCTATAAGCCTTTTCACGACGTCTAGCGATAGAATTGAAGGCGTAGTTACTATAACTGCTTTACCTTCAGTGCCAAGCACTCTTAGAGTTACCGTGAGCTCGTCGCCAGTTCCAGGCGGCGCGTCGATTATTAGGTAGTCTAGTTCGCCCCACTCTATTTCTCCTAGAAGGTCTAGCACCAAGCCTTCTTTTACTCTTCCCTTTACAGGGATAGGCTTGTCTGGTGTTATGAGGCCGAGAGAGGCAATTTTGACGCCCTTTCTCTCTATCGGGTACATTCCCGCGCGCCCGCCCTTTAGCTCAGTCTTTTTCACGCTAAATATTCGAGGAATTGATGGACCATGCAAGTCTAAGTCTAGTAGCCCTACTTTTTTTCCCATGTCCGCGTAGGCTAGCGCTAGTGATGCTGCGACTATGCTTTTGCCTACTCCTCCTTTGCCGCTGCAGACTAGGAGTTTCCTCTTTATTTTTGCTAGTTTTTGTTTAGCGAGATAGTAGCGGGGATCCATTTTTTCTATTCACCTCTTACCTCTACCTTAACACCTAGACCCGACTTAACTTCGAAATCTCTGCTGCCGCACTTGGGGCATCTTGAAAATGCGTAAACTATTTCTGGCATGTAATGAAGGGGTATATCGTATTCTCCCCCTTCCTCGTCTAGAATTTTCGACGTTTTAGTTTCCTCTTCTATGATTTTTACTACGTCTTTTAGAGTCCAGGTGGCACCGCACTTTTTACATTCGAATTCGGCTTTTACAACTTCAAAACGGAAGCGAGCCCTTTCTAGAACAGTGTTCTCGCTAAATACCTTTACAGCCTCCTCTAGTATCGAGATATCCAGCTGCGCGAGCTCGCCAACGTAGACTACCACTTCCTCGACTTTCTTCAGCGAGTTTTTCGCTACAGCTGCTAGCGCAGCCTTAACTATACCGTCAGACACACTCCACTCATGCATTGTTACCGCTCATTCTACTCTGATTTGTATTTTTAGGTTTATGCATTTGCCTACTCATCTTTCTATTCAATATATGAGTAAAAAATAAGGAAAATTAAACGTATAATAATAGGGAGAGACTAGTAATGGTTATTAGAACCTGTATAACAATCCCGGAAGAATTGTTTGACAAACTGAGGAAACTAAGTGAAAGAAGCGGCGTATCACGCTCAAAGATTATTTCTGAGGCTTTAAGACTATATCTGGCCGAGGAAATTGAGCCGGATAAGGAGATTGCTGCAATAATAATCTACAGTTATAATCCTCACAGAGGAGAAACAGTTAAAAGGCTTATAGAAACTCAACACGAAATGCACGATGAGGTTCCCTTAAGTTTTCACATCCACGTGTCAGAAGAACGCTGCATGGAAGCAGCACTTTTTAGGGGAGCGGGTAAAAAATTAAACGAAATAGCGGATAAACTCAGTAAAATTCCAGGCGTTCACGTGGTAAAAGCAGTAAAAATAGGCTAGAAGCTTGGTAAAGATTTCTTCAGTTGACACTTAAACCTTTCTACAGCAGCCGCAATTTCAGAGGTCACGCGTTCTATATATTCCGTAGCTTCATTACGTTTAAAAGCAACTGATCCCTCTTCGGAGCTATAGTTTATGATGGTTCCCTCTAGAGGGTAAGAGCGCAGAGCTCGGCTATATGTCACTATTTCCTCGTCATCGTAATATTCGGGCTTTACGAGTTCAGGTCTGCAAGCATATATAGCGACAGTTTCATCTGTTGCCGCGTGTCCGCCTTCTTTTCCTAAGATGTTTTTCGTTATACCCTTTTCCCTTGCTAGTATCCACCAGTCAACTATGAGAGTAGGCAGTTTTAGCTCGTACCACGCTCTTTTAGCAGCTGATTCTATTGCTCGCTCTTGCTCTGAGCCTCCGTGACCGTTAAGTATTATGGCGTATTTGAAACCGTGGAAGGACATGCTTTTGAGAACTTGATATATAAGTTGCTCGAGAACTTCGGGCTCGATCCTGATTGAGCCTGGATATCCGTGAAGACTGCCCGTTACTCCATAGTAAATTGTGGGAAGCAAAACTGCTTTTATCTTCTCGGATAGTATTTCTCCTATTTTCTCGGGAATAAAGGCATCGGTGCCAAGTGGCAGATGTGGTCCGTGAGGCTCTATCGTTCCCACGGGTAAAATAAACGTATCAACTCCTCTTTCTAGAAATATTTTAACTTCCTTATACGTTAATTCGTGCAACTTCATGAGCTTACACCTAAAAACATTGTAGGCAGAAATTAAACTTCTTTTTAGCTACAAAAATTTTTCAGCATACATTATGAAGAAATACTATGTAGCTGCTTTAAACATTGACAAGCTTCGTTTATACTTAACTTTTTGTTTGCAATAATTTCCTAATTGTTTTTGCTTCATCTAAGAGCTCCTTTAACACCTTTACTACATTTTCTTCTTGTTCCCCAGCGAAGGTTTTTCCGAGCCGGGCTAGTATTTCTTTTCTTATCCTATCCGCGTCTTCCGCGCTAAGGTGGCTGAAGGAGATCTCCGGTATGGGAGTTCCCATAGCAGCCGTGTGAAACTCGAGGCTCGCAAGCCCCAAAAATCTTTGTAGTGGTCCCTGCTTCCATTTAACGTTGTTAACCTTAGTGAGGGGGACGCTTGACTCGACTTTCCACCATACTCCGCGTCTAGCTATGAGCTTTTCTGGCTCAATAACGTATTCTATTGAATCATAGTATTTACCAAGCCATGCTGCAAAGAAAATTGCAATTGCTAGGGTCGGTATCCATGCGAAAATAGTCAAGTAGGGCATTGAAGCAGGTATCAGCAGGGCTAAAGGCAGGCTCCATGAAATAACGGAGAATATTACTATGAGTGCGAAATATATCCAGTAGAGTTTCTTTATTTTTGGATTAGGTTTTATTATGGTAACGCTAGTTTTCATGAATTTTCACCATACTATCTATTCATTTAGACTTAAAAAACTTTCTATTCTTTTATAAATAATATTTAAGAGTGCCTCATGAAGTTTAACTAGCAATTTGGGAACTTTTTTTATCGTGATTATTATTATTTTTAAGAGGCGTTAGACGTGGACTGCAGAGACTGCGAGTACTTCGATTCTTCTAGAAGTTTTTGCTTAATGTTAAATGCTCCAGTTTATGATGTAACTCAACCGCCATGCTTAGAAGAAACCAGAATCTACGGGTTAAATAGTGAAGAAACAATTGTTACTCCACGGGCAGCGAGCAGATATTACAGCATGCAGGCAGCAACTCAAAACATTATTCTGAGGTTTTCTAAGTCCCTTGAGCTTGTATTCAAAGTGGTGATAAACTATCTGCGCTTATTCTCATTTTATGCCAAGCAGCTATTTACGCTATTATATTCCATTATAGTGAAGGATCTTCTGCCGAATACTACAAGGTACTTAGAATTAGTTACTTTTTCCTCTCTGAATCTTTCAATTCTTGTATCGGTTATTGGCATCATAGCTGTAATTATGGGGCTAATTTTCGGCAATGACGCCGCATTATTTTGGGGCGGCGTTGTTGCATCGGTAGGCTTTGGGTTTGCTATCGCGCTAAAAATAGCTGAGTTTCTAGAAACGTTTTAACCTGTACAGCTTATTTTGATTATTCTTCTCGAGTAATGAGAATTATTTTTCTCTCTCTTCTGTTTGCTGGCTGGTTTTCTATAAAGTAGACTCCGTGGTTTTCTGGCAGTAAAGGTTCTCCATTTTTTACTAGTATGAGTAGAGAAGTACCAATAAGGGTTGAACGTAGGTGCGCGTAGGCATTGCCCGGATGCTCCCATCCATAAACGGGAAGGAGATCCCATAATGATCTTTCAAAATTCTCTACATGATCTTTAGGGATTATGACTAGGGCCCCCGTGGATCCTTTAGAGAACACGTGGATTACGCCGTTTTTTATTTCTTTTGCTTGGCAAGCTATGTGAGAAGTTATCTCAAATAGTTTCCCTGGCCCATAAGTTAGTAGCCTAATAGTTTTAACGCGCTCGTTCATAGAATTGTAACACCCACTTTTCTTTCGCCTTTATCTGCATTTAGGTCTAGAAGTGCAACCTGTTGAAAAGAGCCTAGCTCTAAGTCGCCGTTTACAAGCGGTAATGCGATGCTTCTAGGAAAGAGGGAAATCTGAAGATAAGGGTCTTTCACGGGAAGTTCGTCAATAAGTTTTAGTAAGTCTCCTAGAAGCCTGGATTCATATTCTATGGTTATTATAGCTGTCAGCGGGCTTAAGGATGAAACCACTACTACGCCGTCGTTTTTACCGCTTTTCTTGACTATCTCTAATATTCTAGGCGTTATGTCATAAACTCCTTTTCCGCAACTTTCCAAGGTAATGAGAGTTACCATAGTTCTTCAGATACTTTTTCTTTCAGTAAATATAAGTGTTGGTCGTAGAAAAACGAGATAACAAATATTTACAATGTATTATTTCCTAGACTGGGGATTCATGTTGATTACCAGATTTATAAGAGGCTTATCACAAGTCTCGGGAATATATAAGATATATGAAATGATGCTAGAAAAAGAGATAAAAAACGGCCCCATGCCCAACCACATAGCCTTCATTTTAGACGGTAATAGGCGATGGGCACTCAGCCAGAGATATCCAAAAACAGCTGGATACAGGTGGGGTGCAAGCAAGGCAGAAGAAGTACTAAACTGGTGCCTAGAACTCGGAGTAAAAACGGTAACCCTTTACATCCTCTCAACAGAGAACATTAGAAGAAGAAGCAAGGAGGAACTCGATGCAATATACTCAGTGATAAAAGATTATGCAAGAAAAGCTCTAAACGACGAGAGATTCGATAAAAACAAAGTTAAGGTTAAAGTAATCGGACTATACGAGCTTCTACCTAGAGACGTTGCATCCCTACTAAAGAAGCTAGAAGAAAAAACAAGAACCTACGATAAGCATGTACTGAATTTAGCAGTAGCTTACGGAGGACGCAGAGAAATAGTTGAAGCTACAAAGCGTATCATAAAGGAAGTTCTAGAAGGAAAGCTAAACCCCTCCGACATCGACGAGGACCTCTTCGAAAAATACCTGTTTACAGGCTCCCAGAAGCACCCAAACCCCGACCTCGTCATCAGAACAAGCGGCGAATACAGGCTCAGCAACTTCCTAATATGGCAAACAGCCTACAGCGAACTAGTCTTCCTAGACGCCTATTGGCCCGAATTCAGGCGAATAGACCTTCTCAGAGCAATAAGGCTTTACCAAAAACGCAGCCGCCGTTTTGGAGCATAGCCCATTTAAGGATAAATGATTAGATCCATTTTCTATACAAGTCGGTACGGGCGAGATTTAGCGTTGGTACTAGTCTTCTAGCCTTTTTAACCTCTTCTACGTCTATGTCTATGGTAAGGCTTTTCTCGTCTTCTCCCAAGTCGACTAAGATGTGTCCCATAGGAGTTGCTACAAGGCTTCTGCCGCTAAAAATTTCTCCTGTCTGGTTTACTGCTACAAGAAAAGCTAGATTCTCGTGGGCCCGAGCGGCGGTTAGAGCTAGCCATTGGACATGCTTGTATTTTCCTCGATACCAGGAGGCGGGCACGATAAAAAGCTCTACGCCTCTATATGCCATCGCCCTGAAGAGTTCGGGAAATCTAAGATCAAAACACACTGCTAACCCTACTTTAAAGCTTCCTACTGTTTTTATTGCAAGTCTAGTTCCTGAAGTGAAAACGTCGCTTTCGCGGTATCCATATGCGTCAAAAAGATGAATCTTCCTATAAATAAGATTCACATTTCCCTTTTCTGCCAGTAACGCCGCATTAAATATTGACTCGCCTTCCCTGAGATATGCAGTAAACACAGCGTTTTTTCCCAGCTCTCGCGTCTTTTCTACGATTTCAGATATAAATGGCCCCTCTAATGGCTCGGCCGTTTTCTCTACGAATTCTCTTGTTACTCCCTGTTTTGATACTCCCATGGCGTATTCGGGAAAAACGTCTAGATCCGCATCTGAGCCTTCAATTGCAGTTACTATTTTCTTTAAGTTTTCCCTTTTGTTATCCGAAAATATTAGCTGATGAAGCCCGATTTTCACGTTAAAATATCGGCTTTAGCCTTTAAAATTCTAAGCGAGACAATTAAAACAGCGTTTCCTGTTTTTCGCGTTTTTTCAGCTTTTCAACCCCTTCAGGGAACACGTCTCTTACTGGCTTGTAAACCTTTTCAAAAAACTCTCTCTGACTTAACAATATTCTCTTATCAAAGCTTTCTAGATATTCTACCGCCCGCTTCCACGCCTCCTCAAACGGCATAACAGACTCTATCCGCCTAACGATTTCCTTTTCAAAGTCTTCAGGCTTTTGCTCCTCTCCTCCAATTATAAACCATCCATTAGGACTTACAAAAGCCGCTTCATCACCCACATAAGCAATAATTCTCCCATCCTTCTCCTTTACCTCCTCGACAGGCTTAGTTATCCTTCTCCTTTTTACCCGCGGCGCGCCCCCTCTTCTCTTCGCCCAAGCATAGAATATTGCACGGTTCAGCCCGAACGAGTATGCTCTTCGCTTATCGCCAGTAAGCAGGTAGTATCGTGCAGCCTGCAGAAGTGCCATAACCTGGAATCGGCCAAGCTTTTTCTCCTTAGGCATACTCATCTATTCAATACATGTGACTAGACTAATTTAAAGTATTAATTTGATTAGAAGAGAATATAATTTATATGCGGAAAACTGTGCGGAAAGCGAGAGTTCTTAAGGCTTCGGGTGAAATTGAAGCCTACAGCAGGGAGAAGCTCATCTTTAGTCTAATAAAGGCTGGTCTCGACGAGGAAAAGGCAGAGATACTTGTCTCTATGCTAGAAAAGGATTTGCCAGACTTCGTGTCGAGCAATCATATTCATGAAAGAGTTTACGAGCTGTTAAAAATACACTATCCTAAATACGCTTTAAAGTACGCTCTGAAAAGAGCCATAATGAGGCTTGGGCCTGAAGGCTTTCCCTTCGAAAAGTTTTTCGCGAAATTGCTCCAAAAAATCGGATATAAAACCGAGACTAACCGAATTCTGAAGGGTCGCTGCGTCTATCACGAAATTGATGTAATCGCCGTTAAAGATGGAGTTAGATATATGGTTGAATGCAAGTATCACAATAGCCCGGGCATCTACACAGGACTTAAAACGGTTCTCTACGTCCATGCAAGACTTCAAGATCTTTCCGAATATTTTGATGCTGGATGGGTAGCCACTAACACGAAGCTGAGCAAGGAAGCTATTCAGTACGCCCGATGTGTTGACCTAAAGCTGACCGCTTGGAGGTATCCTCCCCACGAAAGTCTTGAAGTATTAATTGAGAAAATGAAACTGTATCCAATAACGGTGTTATCAACCCTTCCAAGTCAGGCAAGACGACTCTTACTTTCAGAGAATATCGTAACTCTCGAAGATCTGCGGAGTCTCGATATAAGTGAACTTCGAAACCTAACCGGTCTCTCAGAAGAACAAGCAATAAAAGTTATGGAAGAAGCAGCTTTAATCTGAGCAAGCTAGAGGTTCTACAAGCATCTCTTCAAGAAGCTTTATTACTTTAGGTATCATTATTTTCGCATCTTCCACAGCATCTACGCGGAGAAGCTTTTCCAGTTTTTCATAGAATTGCAGGATAGGTTTTATCGATATTAGGTGGTCTTTAAACCTTTTTTCCACTACTTCTGGCCTGTCATCAATACGCCTTATTAAACGAGCACCACAAATATCACATACTCCCTCTCTTCGTGGGGGCTTCCATTTAACGTGGTAGATGGCGCCGCACCTTGGACATACCCTTCTTCCACAAATTCTCTCCATGACGACGTTTTTCGGCGCCCATAGATATAAGGCTACATCGACGGGGGCGAATACTTCTAAAGCCTCAGCTTGCCTTAAAGTCCTAGGATACCCGTCAAGAACGAAGCCTTGAGAGCAGTCTGGCTGCAATACCCTTTCTTTTACAACTCCTATGACTATTTCATCGGGAACGAGACTACCCTCCTTTACGTATTTTTCGACTATTCTTCCCAGCTCGGTTTTTTCGCGTATAGCTCGCTTAAAGATATCTCCCGTAGAAATGTGTGGTATAGAAAAGTAAGAGGCGATAGCTTTAGAATACGTTCCCTTCCCTACCCCGGGAGGGCCGAGAACAACTATTCTCGGAATTAAAGACCACCATTTATATTTTATTAGAAACGCTTAAATAAAAAAGTATTGCTTAGACTACCATAGAGTAGTATCTGTCTTTCCATGCTCCTTTAACGCTTCTTAAGCTTAAAGTCTGTAATTTTTCCTTTCCACTGCTCCCTATCCAGCTTCTCTTCAAGCTTTCTCCATTCTTCTACTAGCTTCAGGTTCCACTCCCATGTTTCCTCGTCCCGAACATACATTACAACCCTGCTCTTGGAGTCCACTTCTTTCAGTAGATAGCCTGTCTTCTCGGCTATCTTGTCTCCGAATTCGCGTAGCTCATCTATTGTTGGCATCGCGCTTATCGGCAACCTTTTCTGGCTTTCTCCTACCCACGTATAGCCTTTTAGTTCGAAGAAGCGGGGCTGAGCCCTTTCTATGAGCCTTGCGTAGCCCTCGGGGTTCACCATGTTTAAGCCGCGAACCATTGTTAACCGTATTATAGTGCGGGTTGAAAACTTGGAGAGGAGCTCCAGGCTTTCCTGTACGAACTTCCAGGCATTTGAGATTAATGGGCGTGCTGCCTTTCTAAACGTCTCTTCATCTGGGCCGTAAACGCTGATGTAGAGGTTTGTTGGTTGGGCTTCTTTTTTAAGCATTTCTTGGAGCCTGTAGGGTACAGAGCCGTTTGTTACTACGTATGCTGTCATTCCTCTCTCTTTAACCTTTTTTACCAGTTCGGCTAGATACGGGTACAGCGCTGGTTCGCCGTCTAGGCTGATAGCCATATGGCGTGGGAACATGGCTTCTAGGAATCGCTCCCGCGTAACTTTGGGATGTCCCTTGAAGCCTATGAGGAGTTCCCGCTGGGCTTGTATAGCTCCTTCAATAATGTCTTCTGGCTTGTCCCACTCCCATCCTTCGGGAAGCTTAAAGCGCCCCGGAAGGTGCATTCGCCAGCAGAAGATGCAGGCAAAGTTGCAGAAGTTTAGGTTGGGCGTCATTTGGACGCAGCGGTGGCTTCTTACTCCATACCATCTCTTGTAGCATAGTCTTTCGCCTTTAAGGGCTGACTTTGTCCATCTGCATATTTCCACGGCGCTGTGTCTGCCCACTAACCTATAGCCTGCTCTTAGATATCTTCGAGTAACATTATTATTGAATCTCAGTTTAGACATTATTAATCTATTAAAAATAAGGCTATGTAACCTATAAAAACATATGGAATCGCTATAACCTAGACCCTGTCTTTTTCCCCTGCAATCTTTTGCTCTCGCATTTTCCCTTCTGCTTCTGAAGGCTCAGGCTTTTAGGAACCAGTAAAAAGCTTCAAAGCCAAAGCGCAAATAAAAGCTGGGGCCGGGGCAGGGCGTTTCTTGGATAGGCCTAAAGCCCGACACATAAACTGCCCAAAGCCCGCGGCAACTGCGATTCCAGGAACCTGGGCCCCAGAGCCCGAACAGGAAAATGCGGGAATTTAGAGATAGAGATAGTTAAAGATAATTCTATTAATTCTCCCTTTCAACGCTTCGAAACTAGACTTCTACAGTCTTGCTTTTTTATTTTTAGATATCTAATATAAGATCTAAAGGAAGTGTGTACTTTAAACTATAAAGCATTTACTGTTCTCTGCTTTCAAGCTAATATTCAAGCTGAAACCTTTAAGGCCAGACATTAATATGTGAGATTTTAGATACAATGATCTAATGTTTTCGAGAAAGCTTGCTTTTTATCTTTAATAATCGTATCCTTAATGTTTTTATCTCTAAAAGCTTCCCCTAATATGGGGGAGCGCCTATGGCGAGTGTTACTCTGAAAAATGTTAGTAAAAAATTTGGCAGAACGATCGCAGTAAATAGAATTAACTTGCGAGTTAATGATGGTGAATTTATGGTCCTACTCGGCCCTTCGGGATGTGGAAAAACAACTACACTTAGACTCATAGCGGGACTGGAATATCCAGACGAAGGGGAGATCTACATCGGCGATAGGCTAGTTAATGATGTTCCCCCTAAGGATCGAGATGTTTCTATGGTATTTCAAAGTTACGCGCTTTATCCTCATATGAAAGTTTACGACAACATAGCTTTCCCATTAAAGTTACGAAAATTTTCCAAGAGGGAAATAGATAAGAAGGTGATGGAGGTCGCAAAATTGCTTCAAATATCTGAACTCTTGGACAGAAAACCTTCACAACTTTCAGGAGGACAGCAGCAGAGGGTTGCACTAGCTAGAGCTATCGTGCGTGAGCCAAAGGTTTTTCTAATGGACGAACCGCTAAGCAACTTGGACGCAAAGCTTAGAGTTTATATGAGGGCTGAGTTGAAGAAATTACAGAAAGAGCTAAAAATAACTACAATATATGTTACACACGACCAGGTAGAAGCAATGACTATGGCTGATAGAATTGCAGTAATGAACAATGGGGAAATACAGCAGGTTGGGACTCCATCAGAAATTTATGCTAAACCAGTAAACTTATTCGTAGCTAGCTTCATTGGAAGCCCCCCTATGAACTTCATTGACGGAGTTCTATCGGTGAGAGACGATGAAGCAGTAGTGGAAATAGAAGACATAAGCATTAAGCTTCCTAAGCCGCATGCTGGCTTCTTTAAAGGCTTCCCTGCAGAGACAGAAGTAGTCCTAGGTATTAGACCCGAGAATATAGTAGTATCAAGAGTTCCTCTTAAAGGTCAAATAAATATTCAAGCAGAAGTCTATGTAGTAGAGCCATTAGGCTCAGAGACCATTGTGAATTTTATAATTGGAGGCAGAATTTTTAAGGCTAAAACAACAAACGTTAATTTCACATCAGGAGATAAAATATACGTCTCATTCACCCCCGATAAGCTGTACCTTTTTAAAAAGAAAACAGGCAAAAATATATTTAGTATTTAACAGCTCCCTTAGTAAGTCCTTGTATCAAGTATTTCTGAAATATGAAAGCAAAGAACAAAGGTGGAATTATCGCTATAACCGCTGCCGCTGACATTAGATCCCACTCTACATAGTACTGTCCTATAAACTCCGAAATCACTACAGTAAGAGGTTTTGCCTCCTCTGTAAAGGTGAAGATTAGGGGTGCTAAGAAGGCGTTCCAAGTAGATATAAAGGACACTATAAGCACTGCAGCAACTCCAGGAAGAGCAATAGGCATTACGACTTTAAACATCGCTTCAAGCTTACTGCAACCATCTATCATGGCAGCTTCTTCGATGTCTCTAGGTATCGACTCAAAATAACTTTTCATGAGCCATGTGTCAATGGGTAAGCGATAGGTGATAAAGAGTAATATCATTCCATGTAGAGTATTTAAAAGCCCAGCAGTAGCAAAAATCTGGTAGATTGTTATGAGTACGGCCCAGCCAGGTATTGGTATAACGCCTATGAACAAATAGAATAGGACGTTCTTTAATGGGAAATTATAACGTGCAAAAACGTAGCCAGTAATAGACGAGAAAATTGCCATGATGAGAGTAGTGGTGACTGCATAGATTAAACTATTTACTAATCCCCTCCTAAAGTACCTAACGGCAGGTATGACTGTTGCTCCTCTAAATCCTCTCCCAGTTACGAGCAGATCCATGTAATTCTTTAAAGTTGGGTTATATGGAATCCAGTGAGGGGGCCTTGAGAAAAGCTCCACCGTTGGCGAAATACTAGATATAAATATCCACGCTATGGGAGCTACAGACCAGAAAATCAGAAATCCGATGGCAATCAGTAACATAACTTTTCTGAGAGATTTATTAAAAGTTGTCATCTTCCTCCTCCATAAATTACCTTAATGTAAAAGTGTGCGAAAATCAGACCTATGGCAAATAGCACGTATGAGAGAGCTGCACCGTATCCAAATTCAAGAAATTGGAAAGCCACTTGAAAGTTATATATCATTAAAGTTCGCGTAGCGGGGTCTACGCCTGTTAGAGCGTATATTACGTCAAATGCCATAAAGGAGTTTATAAGTTCTATTATGAAAGCCACTGTTAGCGAAGGACGTAGCAGAGGTAAAACCACATATATAAACCTTTGCACTGCGTCGGCACCATCCACTTTCGACGCCTCTATTAGCTCGAGAGGAATCGATTGCAGAGCGGCTAGCAGTATTACAGATATAAATGGAGAGTCTCGCCATGCTTGTACAAAGGCGCACCACAGTATTGAATACGTTGGATTTGCAAGCCAAACAATATAATCTTTAATTAGCCCGGCTTGGTATAACAGTCCATTGAGAGCGCCCCACTGACCGTTAAGTATCCACTGCCACATGTAACCATTTACCACTGGCGGTATGACCCAAGGAAGCAACATTATAGACCTTACCAGTCCTCTTCCAGGGAACTTTTCGTTCAATATTATTGCGAAGAAAAGACCCACTAGCATGCTTAGGCTTATCGTGACAGTCATAAATACTATTGTATTTGTAAATGAGCGGGCGAAATCCCCGTCCTTTACAAAAATCTTCATGTAGTTACTTAAACCAACGAATTTTTTCCTCCAAGGTATTTTCAGATTATACTCGAAGAAGCTTAAAGGAAGCGTATTTAGCGCAGGATAGTAGACGAATAGTATTAGGAGAAAAATTGCAGGAGATAATAGCAGCAAAGCAACTGCACTTTCTCTTCTTCTAATATTTCCTAGCCTCATCTTCATAACCTAAGGTAAAAAATAGAGATAAATGTTATTTCTATCCGCCATACTTCTCTTTCAGTTGCATGACATAAGCTGCTAATTGATCCACAGCGTCATCCGGCGATATTTCTCCACGGGCAGCAGCTTGTATTAACTCTGTTGCTTTAGAATCAAACTCACCCCACCATGGAGCCCAGTAAGGTAATGGATGTATGTACTTAGCTTGTTCGACCATAACATCATATCCCTCTAATAACCCTTTTCCAGCTAGCTCGTTTTGGGCGCTCTTCCTCGCTGGCACGAGCCCATAGGCGTTAAAAATCGCTATCATTACTTCCTTACTTGTATACCATTTAATGAACTCCCATGCTGCATCCTTGTGTTTTGAATACTTAGAAATTCCAACAGCTGCATCAAGTGTCCATGTGTAATGTTTCTCTGGCATTAACATGTATTTAGCATTAGGCGCCACCTTTGACCTCGAGGGGTCATTTGAAATTCTCAGAGACCCTTGCCATGCTTGGTGGAATAAGGCTTGGCCTGCCCAGAACTGTGGATGAGGATTGACTTGCTCAATTCTCTCCGGAGAAATTATCTTGTATTTTCTGAACATATCAATCAAGAGTTGAAAAGCCTCTCTTCCTGGAGCATTCATTCCATTAAAGGTAGGATTAAGATTTTCGTCAAACATGGGATCTCCCTTAGAAAGTGCAATTATGTACCATGACCAAGATCTTGCCCCAAAAGCAACTGGATACTCATAGAGACCTTTCTGCTTAGCTTTTACGCATATTTTCACGAATTCATCCCAAGTGCTTGGCGGAGAGGAGTAACCTAGCTCCTTAAGTTTTGCTGAATCATAGTCTATCATAACCATTTGAACATAAACTGTTATTCCATAGAGAGGCCCACTACCTCTGGGATATCTCCACTCATCCAGTCTTTCAATATCTTTTTTCATATCTTCTGTGACTTTATTATCTAAAGGCTCTAGCCATCCGGGTGCCACTATGCGTGATAGAGCTTCATGTCCGAGGAATATTACATCCGCAGGCGCTTGCCCCGCACTTGAAGCTACAGCTACTTTTTGAAACAAGTCGCTCATTCCGACAGAAACTACTTCAACGGTTATTCCGGTTTTATCCTCGAACGTGTGTAAGAGATCTTTTGGCGGCACGCCCCATGGAGGAGTTAGAAATGTTATTTTAACACCTGCATACGGTTTTCTTAAAAAGAAGTACCAGTAGGCTCCGTACCCACCTACAGCTACCGCTACTATGATGACGATGATTACAGCTGCCTGTATTTTGGTAATAGCTTCGTTATTTAAGTATATTCTTTGCATTTTTATCCAGACATTATTATTTTTAAAATAATATAAAAATCTTACTTATCTTTTGTACTGTTCAACAATATCTTTGATTTTTACCTAAAAACTAAAAAATAATTTCTAATTGCATAAAGAAACTTTTAATTTTTGAAGAATTTTAAAAATATTAAATACAAAACTACTAATAATTAGAAATAATTAGGGCGACAGAGTCTAGGGCAAGACAAGGGAGCTGCGGGAGTTCGCGCGAAGGAGAAGAAGATGAACCGGGAGTTTGTTAAATAAGTTGTAAGCAAGATAAAGGAGTAGAATAAAGAGTAGAGTTCAAAAGGCTACAGTGTTATAGTGCTCGTGGACAAGTCAAACAGAGAGTCGTTAAGATGCTAAAGGCTGCAGGACTCTCACATTTATTTTATGGCTTGCCTCTTTTTCCGTGACTTAAGAGCCATTTCTTAACTTTGTCGGGGTCTTTTAGCTCTAGAAGTTTTCTCGCTGCCTGCGAATATAGAGCTATTAGCGCTTTAACGTCGTCTTTGCTGTATCCCTGAGCGCGTAGCGTGACGTTTATGCATGCGTTGATGTATCCGAGTGCTTGTTCAAGGCTTAGCCTGCCTAGGGCGTAGCTACTTAGAATGTCTTCAAGGAATGTCACGGCTTTTTGAGGATTTAGGCGTAAGTCTCTGCCTTCTAGGGGGGCTGGCGTTGGGTTAAGCCTTAAAAGCTCTGGTCGTAACGGTACCGGGGGAGCGTATTTTATCACGGCTACTTGTTTAAGTGGTGTTGGGGGTGTTGGTAGTTTGGTTCTTCTTTGGGCGGCTGGCTTATTGTAGCCTCCGACAACTTTTAGCGCTTTTTCGGCTAGTGGATCTAGCTCGCCGATTTCGTACTTTCTCCATGTGTCGCGGTAATGAGGGTTAAGGGGGTTTGTCCATTCGGGCTGGAACGCGTCGATGTCTTCCGGCTTGAATGGAACGCATGCTACGTTCAAAGTTCTGTGTAAACTTAGGGGCGCAGTGAAGACTCTTTGCGGATCCATTAGGTTTTCGACTTTTATTTCTGTTCCCTTTTTCATGTTTATTTCGAGGAGCTTGTTCTGCAGCTTATTTATAACGTATTGGACAACTGCCCAGGAAACATCAAGGGGATCGTGTTTTGCTAGCAGCTCAGGACTGAAGGCGTGCTCGTTAACATGTACGTGCATTCCTCTACCGCTCCACTTTAGCCAGACGCTTTCCGTGACGCCTTCTTTTTCTAGAACGGCCACAATTGCCCTAGCTACTTCTAGGGTTGTCTTCCACCACTCGGGTCTTGAGTCTATATCCCAGGTTGGCGTGCGGGTTTCCACGTTTTCAAAGTATTCTAGAGCATCTTCGCGGGTCTCGAGTTTTCTGTATATATTTGCGGACCCGTAGAATGTTCTCGGCCCTAGTCCAGCGAGCCTCTTTAAAATTCTGTCTAAGTCGCCTTGTGACTCAACCTTAATCGGAACGTTCGAGATGTATCTTACTAGAATTGGTCGCCCATCTTTCAAGAGCCTCTTACAATGAACGGCTACCCATCGCTTCCTAAGGAAGTCTACTATTTCTTTCCTGATAAAGCCTTTCTGGTAGTATTTTTTCACGTCGAACTCATTTGACATAGCTATGTTTTACTGCGTAGAACATGGTATTTTATGTCTCTTTTAGTTGTTTTACTATGTTCTCAGTATAGAGGGCTTTAGGGGTAAAACTATAAAACTCCAAGTTGTGGTATCTACTTCTCCAGAAATATATTTTTTCTCCTGTAACCCGGTTTGTTTTACCGCTTTCCTCCATCCGCCCAGTCCGGCGCCTGCTTTTGCCCATGCAAGCAACGTTTCGGCTAGTTCTTTTCCTCCTCTCGATATTATTGCCTGTATTCGAGCCCAGCGTGGATCATATTCTCTTACTTCGGCTTTTCCGGCTAAGCGCCTCTTTATTAGCTGAATTTTTCTCCTGATAGTGGCTAGATCCTCCATTGATGCCCTTTCTAACGGTGTGTGGGGTTTGGGCACTAAGGGGCTTATGGTTATTTTTAGCTGCGAGGTTCCTTTGAAGCCCGTTTCTGCAGATATTTTCTCCACGTAGGCTGCTATGGCCTCTACGTCCTGTATTGTTTCCCCGGGTATTCCTATCATAAAGTACAGCTTGAGGCTTCTAAAACCCACTTTCCTGGCTTTTCGAGCAACCTCCAAGACCTTGTCTTCCGGGACTATTTTCCTTAGTTTCAGGGCTAGTTCTCGACTAGCGGTTTCAGGGGCTATTGTAAGGGACCTTTGCCCGGCCTCGTAAATTAGCTGAAGCGCTTCCTCATCTAGGGTCTCGGCTCTTAGAGAAGGTATTGAAACCTCCAGCCCTTCATCTATTAGCTGGCCTAGTATTTCTTTCGCCTTTGAATGGTCGAAGAAGGATAAGCTTACGGTTATTATGCGCTTCGTTTGGTTAAAGAGGCTGCCCTCTACAGCTATCTCTAATATATCTTTTAGTGGTCTCTCTCTGTAGTAGCTGAAGATGTGACCTTCGAGGCAAAAAGCGCAGCCGCGGAAGCAGCCGCGTGAAACTTCTACAAGGGTTCCTCTTCCCCATGCTGGTTCGCGGTCCAGAGGCTGTATCTGCGCGGTTGGGTGGAAGCGTTTTTCCAGCTTGGGGGCATAGGACATTTTCACTTTCTCCTCGGTTCCGCGGGCTGGTATGTAGAAGCCTTGTGTGGGATTTAGAGAATCCAGGAAATCTTGTGGGTTATCTCTGCTTTCTAGAAAATTTTCTAGTATTATAGGCATGGTGGTTTCTATTTCTCCTATTACTGCCACATCGAGGAATTTAGCCATGGGTTCAGGGTTTGAGATGACAGCTGGGCCGCCAGCTATTATTATAGGTTTTCCTTTCCTATCGGCGGCGTAGGGAGGTATTTCGGCTGCGAGAAGCAGTCTGAGGATGTTTACGTAGTCGGGCTCGTAGTGAACGGAGAAGACTATCATGTCGAATTTCTTCATAGGTGTCCCAGTTTCTATGCTGATTGGTGAGGGATGATGTCCTCTCAGGTTTTCTGTGTTAAAGCGCTCGGCTATATATTCTCTCCACGAGTTTATGTAGTAGTAGAGCATTTGATAGGCTAGGCTAGATACGGCCACCTCGTAGGTTGACGGGTAAGCTAGTGCTACTTTTACTGTCTCGGGTTTGCCCCGTTTTCTGATGACGTTTAGCTCTCTCATGCTGCTTTATTACCGCTCTTTTACGCGGTCGGAAATATATTTTCGTTTGTTTCGCTATTGCAGGTTCATCGTTAGGTTTAAGACTATAGGTGAAGCGGGTATTTTTGATTAAAATGAGCTGGATAAAGCAGGGTAGGGATTTTGCTTTTCCCGACTATAAGCCTCAGTGGCCTCCCGAGCCTTCCTTCGAACTTGAGAAGGTGATAGCTGACGTTGAGGTGGACTTGAAGACCCGCTCCATACGCGGTTCTGCGGTTAACGTATTTAAGGCTCTAACGGAAATGGACGAAATTTCTCTGCATGCCGTTGATATGAACATTAAATGTGTGAAGGTTAATGGTTCAGAAGCCGAATACAGCTACGACGGCAAAGAATTAAAAGTATTCATGCCTCACAAAGTGGGGCGCGGCGACTCAGTAGAGGTTTCTGTGACATATGAAGCAATACACCCCTTGGCTGGTGTCTGGTTTGTGCCTACTGATGGCTACGGAGCTGCGAGGTTTGCCTATACGCAGGGTCAGCCTGAGGATACAAGGCACTGGCTTCCTACATATGATTATCCTAACCGGAAAACTAGGGTTAAGCTCACTATAAGGGCGGATAAGGGACTCTTCGTGGCTTCTAATGGGGTTCTCGTGGAAAAGCGCGAAGATGACGGAAAGGTGGCGTGGATTTTTGAGCTGGATTCTAGGATACCTACTTATCTTATAGCTTTTGTTGTGGGAGACTTTTCGGTTAAAGAGGAACGCTATGGTGAGGTTTTACTCCAATATATTGTTCCTAAGGGCAGAGAGGCCGACATTGACAGGAGCTTTTCTAAGACGAAGGAAATGATAGCTTTCTTTGAAGAGTTTACCGGAGTGAAGTATCCCTATCCTAAGTACGCTCAGGCATGCGTAGACGAGTTTGTTGCGGGGGGCATGGAGAATGCTTCTATAACAATTCTTACCAGTATGACTCTTCATGATGAGAAGGCGCACGTAGATTTCAGGAGTGAGCCGCTTGTGTCCCATGAGCTAGCTCACCAGTGGTTTGGGGACTACGTTACATGTAGGGACTGGGCTCATCTCTGGCTTAACGAGAGCTTCGCTACGCTTATGGAGGCGCTATGGAGAAGACACGAGCTGGGTGAGAATGAATTCGTCTATGATCTAATCTCTATGCTAGATTCCTACGTTTCGGAGTATGAACGCTATTCTAGGCCCATTGTGACACGCGTGTACAAATATCCAGACGAGGTTTTCGACGCCCACAACTATCCAAAGGGCGCCCTGGTACTTTGGACGCTGCTTAACATTGTAGGCGAGGATGTGTTTAGGCGTGCTGTCAAAAAGTATCTTGAGAGGAGAAAAGAGGATAACGCAGACACAGATGACTTAAGAAAGGCCTTCGAGGAGGAGCATGGGCAACCGCTAGAATGGTTTTTCGAGCAGTACGTGTTTAATTCTGGCCATCCCGTTCTCCGCGTGAACTATAAGTGGGATAGTAAGGAGAGCGTTCTAGAGCTAAAGGTAACCCAAACTCAGGAGAAAGACTCCTTGGAAGAGTATAGGCTTCCTTTAGAAGTGGTCTTCTTAGGCGAGAATTACGAAGAGAAGAGACTTTTCTGGATCGAGGAGCGGAGTTCTACTTTTCCGATAAAGCTGCCTTCTAAGCCTAGAGCCGTGTGCGTTGACCCGGATTTCAAAGCGTTTAAAGTGTTAAACATGGATGTAGGCGTTGACGAGCTTTTAGGCGTGATTAAGCATTGTGGCAAGCTTTATCCGCGAATTATGGCTGTGCGGGAACTAGCGAAGAAGGGTACGCCAAGAGTTGCGGAGGAGTTAAAGAAGTATCTCTTTAGAGAGGAGGAGTTCTGGGGCTTTAGAAGTGAGGTTGCTAGGGCTTTAGGTAGCATTGGCGGAGAAAGGTCGCTGAACGCGCTGCTTAATGCTCTTAATAAGGTTAGGCACCCCAAGGTTAGGCGGGCTATTGTTCGCGCGCTGAGTAACTTTAGAGAAGAGCGTGTTGGCGAGGTTCTGGCAGAAGTTCTTCGGGACACTGAAGAAAGCTATTATGTTAGGGCGGAGGCCGCTCTATCCTTGGCAAAGATTAGATACACAAGAGCATTTGAATGCCTAAAGGAAGCTCTCTCTTACCCGTCGCATAACGACGTTATAGCGGCTTCGGCTTTAGAGGGGCTGGGCATGCTAGGCACTGATGAAGCTTTCAATGTAGTTAAGAAGTTCCTCTCGAAGGATAAGTCATTAATTCTAAGGGTTGCAGCCACTGCCGCGCTGGGATACTTCAAGATTTCCCGTGAAATAATAGATTTACTTGAGGAGCAAAGCAGGAGCCGGCATCCACGGCTACGTGGGGCCGTTGTTAAGGCTGCTTCCCGTTCTTTAAGTCCACGGATGCTTCCGCTTCTAGAAAAGCTTCAAAGGGATGTTTCCGGGAGAATTGCAAGGATGGCTCGCGAAGCAGCTGAAAAGATTAAGAAGCACATGGAGAGAGGCGAGGAATATAGGAAGCTTCGAGAAGAGCTGGATAAGCTCCGCGAAGAAGAGAGGCGGCTCAGCGAGAGGGTTGAAAGGCTGGAAAGGCGAGGATGACTCTATTTTTTAACTATTAATAAAATGTTATTTTTGAAGATTTTCTTGTTGGGGCTCCAAAGCTTTACTTTGAAATTTTTGAGCCCGGCTCTCTTTGCATCTTTTTTCAGTTCGCGGACCGAATAGAAATGGTAGAAACGGCTTCCCTTGTCTCCCCACTTCAGGAAACAGTCTCCCAATTTCCTGAGTCTTAGAAGGCATTTTAGCACGTTGAGGAAGTTACGAGGTGTGTATCTGTACCAAACTGTTACTAATGCGAGTCCTTTCGGTTTTAGGCAGCGTTGTATTTCTTTTAGAGTTTCTACTCGGTGTTCATTACATGGTATATTATGTATCGACGCAACTGCTAGAATCCCCCTGAATGCTTCACTACGAATCGGTAGGAACGGAGCCCAGCTCTGCACTACGTTCACGTATCCGTCGGTGTTTCTGCGTTTTGCTCTTCGCCAAGCCGCTTTAACCATGCCATGTGCAACATCTAGAGCTAGGATCTCTTTTCCCGTGCTCGCTATTCTTACAGATATTTCTCCTGTTCCGCAGCCAAGGTCTAGGATGGGAGATTCAAGCCGTTTAGCTAGGCTGAATATTGCTGTATACCATTTTCGTCTGCCTCTGTCGTATGTTGTCGATGCCAGGCTGAATACTTCTGACACATGTTTTTTCACTATTTCCATGGTGCATGCCTCAGGGCGCCATATAGAGCTGCGGCTATTTCTACAGCTTCTCTTACATCCTCTAGGGTCGCGGACCCCTCATTCACGTTTCTTTCAATTTCGAGTAAGCGTAGAACTTCCCCCCAGAGTTTCACTGGTATTAGAGTTAGTTTGTTCATTAGCTCTTCCCGGCTCTCGCATCCGAGAGTTAGAGATACACAACTTATCGCGTGATGAACAGCCAATCTTGCGAACGCCTCTGTATAGTCTCCGGTCTCAATTATTGCAAGATTTTTCATAGCCGCTTCAAGCTCTAAGTAGGCGCTGATTGTTCGTCTCATTATCCTGTTTAATTAAAGATTGTTATTATTTAAATGAAATTTCTTCGGTTACATTAACCTAAAATAGGTTGTTCTAAAGTTTTAGAAAGGAGAATTATTATGGCAGACTATCCCGTAATGATAAAAGTAAGGAAGCGATGTCCTAAGTGCGGGTTCGAGTATGCCTTTTACGTCGAGACTACTCTGATATTGGGCTTTGGAGAGGAAGGCGAAGATGAGCTGAAGACACCAGCTAAGGTCTTTAAATGTGCTCGTTGCGGATATACATGGACAGAATTCAGCGACAAAGAGGAAGAAATGAAAAACGAGAGGAGTTTGGGGAGCGAAACATTTACCTAGTTGGGCTAATAT
>Ga0209410_1000320_pt1 | contig 21779 bp, 22 predicted proteins | sample Mar14436cmmetaG_FD_184135 | JGI IMG/M metagenome (GOLD analysis project Ga0209410, IMG submission 184135) | Marine hydrothermal vent microbial communities from Guaymas Basin, Gulf of California to study Microbial Dark Matter (Phase II) - Marker... ... | reverse complement strand
CTAGTTTTCTTACCATCAGTGATGACTTGAAAAATTTCTATCAAGTTTAGGTCAGTTACAAAAAAGCCCGTATAAAGTTTTTCTTCAATAATTTTTAAAGATTCTTTATAAAAGAGTGAATTTTTGTTAGCTGCGTAAATGAATATATCAGAGTTGAGCAGTGGCTTAGAGTTCATCTTCGTGGATAAATTCCCTAGTAATTTCTTCTTCTATATAGCTGCCTTGGTGTGTATTCCGTTTTAGGAAATTTAAGAAGTCTTGAGCTTCTTTAGAAAACCGATTTTTTGGTTTTTCTTCTTCATAGATTTCAATTTCAATCTTTAATCTTTGCCCTCTTTTAATCTTTTTTGCTATTGCTGGATCTACCGACAAATGACCATCTGGTAAAAGCTGACCAATATATTCAAGCTCCATTATTTCCTCCTATTAATGATTCAATTGAATTATATATTTCTAATCATATTTTGTAATTCTTCAACTGATAGCCATTTTTCATTTGTGTCACTTCTATATTCATAGTCTTCTGGGAGGGAATTGCCCTTCCAATTTTCAATCTTCCAGAATGGGAAATTCGGCTTTATGACAAAAAAACTTCCCATATCGATAGCCCTTCTTGATTCATCTTTTGATATTAAGACCTCATTTATCTTTTCACCTGGTCTGATACCATTGGTTTCCAATTTACATTTAGGGCATATTGCTTTCGCAAGGTCTACAATTTTCATACTGGGGATTTTAGGAACAAATATTTCTCCTCCATGCATTTTCTCTAAACAAGAAAGTGTAAAGTTTACTCCTTGCTCAAGGGTAATCCAAAATCTGGTCATTCTAAAATCTGTAATAGGTAATTTCCCAGTTTGTTTATATTTCAAAAACAATGGAATAACACTTCCCCTGCTTCCCACAACATTGCCATACCTGACCACACTGAATTTAGTTGTTCCTCCTGCATATGAATTGCCTGCTACAAATAATTTCTCTGCACAAAGTTTAGTGGCTCCATACAAATTAATAGGATTCACTGCTTTATCTGTGCTTATAAAAATGACTTTTTTAACTTCTCTATCAATAGCAGCATCTATAATATTTTGCGCTCCAATAATATTAGTTTCAATACCTTCAAATGGGTTATATTCTAGTGCAGGCACTTGTTTAAGCGCTGCTGCATGAATTATATAATCAACCCCGTGAAATGCCCTATAAAGTCTATCTTTGTCTCTTATATCACCAATAAAATATCTCATGCATGGATAATCCTTTTCATTAAAAACCTGTTTCATTTCGTACTGCTTTAATTCATCACGACTAAAGATAATAAGTCTTTTAGGTTTATAATTGTTTAAAATAATCTCTGTGCATTTTTTACCAAAAGAACCCGTCCCACCGGTGATTAAAATAACCTTGTTATCCAGCATAAATTAGCTCTCTTTGAATGAATAGTATTTCATCCTGTTTGCTTCTGTGAGCAAATCTCGTGCCATGAAACTAGGTAGTTTTTTAAATAAGAATTATCGTCTAAATATAGATTTTGTGCGGATAGAGATGTCTCACTGGGCGATTGTGACACAAAAATATCCGCAGTTGATTTTTATTGATATATTACACACATTTTTGTGTAAATAGAGTTAAAATGGGAAAGTAGAATGTGTTATTTTGACATGTTTTGTTTTTTATTAGAAGGAATCTAAATAATATTCAGCCAGTTTTAGATCGCTTTTATCTGTAACCTTTATATTTTGATTTACACCGGGGATTATTTTTACCTTTTTGCCAAGCCTCTCTACCAGAGAGGCATCATCTGTGGCTATTATATCCTCTTCTACTGCCTTTAAGTATGCCTCTTTTAACAAATCAAACTTAAAGCCTTGAGGGGTCTGTGCCAAAAAGATGTGTTCCCTAGGAAGTGTCTTTGCTATAAACTCATTTTCTACCCACTTAATAGTCTCTTTGGCCGCTAGGGCAGGAATAACCGCACTCCACTTCTTTGTCTCTTTAATTATCTGAGAAATTAAGTACTTTGGGACAAAAGGCCTTACACCATCATGTATTAGGACAATATCTGCCCCTTCAATCAATTTTATTCCTTGCCATACGGATTCCTGACGTGTACTGCCCCCTATGGTTATCCTCTTTATCTTTTCAAAATCTTTAGCAATTTTGTGACAAGTCTCTAACCAGTCTCTGTGTGTTACCAGAATGATACCATCTATCTCATCACACTCATTAAAACATCTAACGGTATACCACAATATAGGATGTCCCTTTAGTAACAAAAACTGTTTTGGTACAGGGGTCCCTATGCGTTTTCCTAAACCAGCTGCCACAATGATTGCAAAAATCACATCAATTCCTTAAAGGAGATGATGGTAGGAAACTTTTTTGAAAATCTAGAAGAACCATTTAGGCTTGACTTTCCCTTGTAGATTACATATTTAATCGATGCCTGCCTTGCTGTCTCCAAGACCATTTCATTATCATCAATAAACATGGCACGATAAGGAGAAAATTTTAGCAATTTCCTCAAATTTTCCCAAAATGTCAGCCTTTCTTTGGGCTCCCCAATATCAAAGGCAGTCACTATATAATCAAAATAATTTTTTAAATTTGTTTGTCTCAGCTTCAGCTCCAAAGACTTATAGTGTGCATTGGTAACCAAGGCTACCTTTTTTCTTTTATCCCTTAAAAATTTGAGAAAATCCATGGCATTTGGCTGAACTCTAATTAAGTTTTTTATCTCTTCCTTTAATTTAAAGAGGTCAAGCCCCAATACCCTTGACCAGAAATCCAAGTCTGTCCAATTGAGTGTCCCCTCCTCCTTCTTATAGAGAGAAAACAGTATCTCCCTTGCCTTCTCAAATGAGATATTGTGCATACTTGCATATTTCTTTGGCAAGAGGAATTCCCAAAAATAGTCATCAAAATACTTGTCCAAAATTGTACCATCCATGTCCAAAAGCACCCAATCTATCTCATTCCAATTGTCATTAAAACTCATAAATTATCCCAGATTATGCAAATTACAACGCTGTTTTACACTGGGGCTCCGCCCTAGACCCCATTTTGCCAAATACCAAAGTCACTTTTTAAATAAGGAATAACTATTTATTTAATATATCCTATCTAGTTCCTCATCTGGTATATCAAATACGGTATTATGAGGAGGAAATGGCTCATTATAAAAGAATTCAGGGAGTCTATCATCTGCCTTTGTAAAGCCTGCCCTCCTATTAAAGTCATGTTCTATCTCCAATACCCTCTCTCCCAATTTAAAAAATTCATACGTTTTTAGTTTTAAGCCATAGCGTGCATTTATCATCTCTACTATGTCATCCCATGTATCAGGCCTCTCTGCCATCATTAAGGTACAGAAGAGGCATAACCCGGTGCAATCAAGTGCAGCGGTCTTTACCTGCATCTTTTTAGAGAGTTCCACTTGCCCTTCTATGGCCAAGGGGTCTACCTTCTCTCCAATCCCTAGGATGTTTGCCCTTACAGTATAGCCCGATGTATGATCTGCCCCCATAGGGGATGTGGCATATGTTACTCCAATACCCTTTACTGCCCTTGGGTCATAGGCAGGGAGTGCCTGCCCCTTTACTACCGCAACACGTGAGATGCCGAATACCTTGGCAACAGTAGCTGCACCACTCCCCAAGATACGGCCTAAGGGAGTGCCTCTTGAGACCTCTTCATATAGCCCCATTGCCCCCTTTATATCCCCAAATGAGATAATGCCTGCCTCCATGGCTACACCAATGGCATTCCCCATCTCAATTGTATCTATCCCATAATCGTCTGCTAGGTGGTCCATCCTTGCAATAGCATCTAAATCAGATATGCCAAGATTGGGGCCATGGGCCCAGATTGTTTCATACTCTGGCCCTTTGGTGATATATTTCCCCTCTTTGTCCACATAAATACGAGAGCAACGGATGACACAGCCTGCCTGGCAGGGGTGTCCTATCTTTCCACCCCTCTCTCTTATAATCTCAGTCTGCCTCTCACCACTCACATCATCTACCCTCTCAAATTGGCCTGTTTTAAAGTAGCGGGTTGGAAGTGCACCTGCCCCATTTACAACCTTCATTAGGGAATTGCTTCCTAAGGTAGGTAAAAGCTCGCCAGTTCCAGGGTGTTCCCTCAATGCCTTTGAAAATCTCTTTGCTGCCTCTTTAAACCTCTTTTCATCTGCATAGACAACACCTTTTGCCCCCTTTGGGTCAATGACTATGGCCTTTAGGCCCTTACTCCCCATAACCGCCCCCAGACCACCACGCCCTGCATGCCTAGTAGGCCTCCCATCCATATCCGTAACTGCCACAGTTGCTGCACAAAGGCACATCTCACCTACCTGACCAATAGAGACAATGGCCACATGTTTTCCATATTTTTTCTGTAAATAGCCCACAGTATCATAATTTCCCAATCCCTTTAAATCACTTGCCTCAACAAGCTCCTTCTTTTCCTCCCCCAAATATGCATAATATAGTCTATCTGCCTTTCCCTCTATAACTATTGCCTTAATCCCCAATTTTCCCAGATATTGCCCGGCCATCCCACCTGCATTGCTCTCCTTGATCCCATTTGTTAAAGGACTTTTTGCCCCTATAGAAAGCCTCCCACTACTTGGGGCCATTGTCCCAGCCAAAAGACCTGGGGCAAGGATCAGCTTATTTTTTATCCCCAAGGGATGACAAGTAGGTGGCACCTCCCTATTTATTATTAAGGAGGTAAGCCCCCTACCACCAAATCCCTTATATTCCTCAGGCACATCTTGGGATTTGATAGTCAAATTAGACATATCAATATGCAAAATCATCCTTACCTCCTAAATTAGTCTTTTTTCTTCTCCTTTATCACCTGTCTTGCCCTGGCAATGGCCAGTTTTTTATCTGGAACATCCTCAGTAATTACAGAACCTGCCCCTACTGTTGCCTCCTCGCCTATATATATAGGGGCTATAAAGGCAGTATTGCTACCAATAAATGCCCTATCTTTAATTATAGTTTTGTGTTTTCTCTTACCATCATAGTTGCAGGTGATGGTACCGGCCCCAATATTTACATCATTTCCAATCTGGGCATCGCCTAGGTAGGTGAGGTGGGAGGCCTTGCTCCCCCTCCCTATGTATGACTTTTTCATTTCTACAAAGTTACCAATCTTTGCCTCTTCTGCTACATGGGAACCAGGTCTTAGATGGGCAAAAGGGCCAATCTTTGCATTATCCTCTACAATGCTTTCTGTAATAACAGAGTATGCCTTAATCACTACATTGTTTCCAATCTCACTATCTCTAACTACCACACCATGCTCTAATATAGTATTCTCCCCAATGGTTGTTTTGCCAGCTAGATAGACACCAGGGGATAGGATGCTGTCCCTTCCAATCTTTATGCCTGACTCTACATAGGTACTGTTAGGGTCAATTATTGTTGTGCCTTGAAGCATTAGCCTCTTTAAGATATTTTTCCTCAAGATATCTGTAGCTATAGCCAAGTCAAGCCTATTATTGATCCCTATAACCTCCTCAAATGGTGCCTCAATTTCTGCAATCTTCTCCCCTTTCTCTGAGGCTATTTTTATCAAATCTGTTAAGTAATATTCTCCTTTTTTCTCATTTTTAGGAATAAGGGGGATATTTTTCTCTAAAAAGTCCTTTTTAAAGCAATAGATACCAGCATTAATCTCCTTTGACTGCTTGGTCTTATTTCTTTCTGTCACCTCTTCAATACCCTTTATCCTCCCCTCTTTATCCCTTATAATCAAGCCATACTCCCCAGGTTGTTTTACCTTAGAGATTACCAAGGTGATAGATGGGCCCTCATTTTTGTGGATATCTATCAATCTTTTTAGTGTATTTTGTGTAATCAGGGGTGTATCCCCATTCAATACCAAGATATCCCCTTTGACATCGCTAAGTATCTCTTTACAACACATCAAGGCATGTCCTGTGCCCAATTGATCTCTTTGTTCAATAAATATTATTTCAGGTTGTTTAAATACCTTCATTATCTTCTCCGCCTTATAACCTACAACTACACATATCCTTTTAAGCCCCAATCCCCTGACTGCATCAATGACATAACTAAGAATGGGCCTCCCTAAAAGTTTATGCAATACCTTTGGCATTGAGGAGGCCATCCTCACGCCCCTTCCTGCCGCCAAGATAATAGGCAAAATCTCACCCATTATTTAAACTCCTTTTTTGATTAATTTTTATCTTAATCTCTCTATTTGTAAATAAAAAAGAGCAGGTCAGGGACCTGCTCTTTAATCATCATCCTATTAACCAAACAGAATTAACTAAGTTATGAAGCTCCCCTCGCCTTTTCTGCTACCTTGATCCTTGTTACTGCCCGTCTTAAAGCAGCATCTGCCCTTGCTATATCCACACCCTCCTTCTTCCTCAACCTCTCTAAGGCCCGCTCTTTTGCCTTCTTTGCCCTATCGATGTCTATCTCCCTTCCCAATTCTGCTGCCTCAGCAAGGATAGTCATCCTATCTTTAAATACCTCAGCAATTCCACCCGCAATAGCCATATACTCAATATGACCATCCTTTTTGTAACGGGCCTCCCCTATCTCAAGAAGTGTTAGAAGCGCTGCATGACCTGGCAACACACCAAACTCTCCTTCTGTTGCCACAGCAACTACCATATCTACTTCTTCACGTACCAAAAGACGATCTGGGGTAATTACCTCTAAAAGGATCTTTGCCATTTTTTTCCTCTTAAGCTGCTGCCAATTTCTTTGCCTTTTCTACAGCCTCTTCAATACCCCCTACCATGTAAAATGCCTGCTCTGGCAGATCATCATGTTTACCATCCAGTATCTCTCTAAATCCCCTTATGGTATCTTCTAGCTTTACGTATGCACCTGGTCTTCCTGTAAACTCCTCGGCTACATGGAATGGCTGAGACAGAAAGCGCTGTATCCTCCTTGCCCTAGCCACTGTGATCTTATCCTCCTCAGAAAGTTCTTCCATTCCCAAAATGGCAATGATGTCTTGGAGGTCTTTATATTTTTGAAGTATTGCCTGTACATCTCTAGCTGTGCTGTAGTGATCATAACTTATAAAGTGGGGATCAAGGATCTTAGAGGAGGAATCTAGCGGGTCAACTGCTGGATAAAGTCCCAACTCTGCAATCTGTCTGGACAAAACAATAGTCCCATCCAAGTGGGCAAATGTAGTGGCTGGACCTGGGTCTGTCAAATCGTCTGCTGGCACATAGACACACTGGACAGAGGTAATAGAACCCTTACCAGTAGATGTGATCCTCTCCTCTAATTCGCCCAAGTCAACTGCCAAAGTAGGCTGATATCCTACCGCTGAAGGCATCCTGCCTAAAAGGGCAGATACCTCAGAACATGCCTGGATAAAACGATAGATATTATCAATGAATAAGAGGACATCCATCCCCTCTTCATCTCTAAAGTACTCTGCTGCAGTCAGGGCTGAAAGGGCTACCCTTGCCCTGGCACCTGGAGGCTCTGTCATTTGCCCATAGATCAGTGCACACTTAGGGAGAACACCAGAGTTTTTCACCTCTAAATAAAGGTCATTTCCCTCCCTTGTCCTTTCCCCTACACCGGCCATCACAGAGATACCACCATGCTCCATAGCAATATTATGGATCATTTCAAGCATTATCACTGTCTTTCCTACACCTGCTCCACCAAATTGGGCCATCTTCCCGCCCTTTGGAAATGGAATAATCAAATCTACTACCTTAAGTCCTGTCTCTAACAACTCTACCTTTGTACTCTGGTCCACCAACTCAGGGGCAGGTCTATGAATGGGATAATATTTCTTTGCCTTAACAGGCCCCATTCCATCTACGGGCCTTCCTACTACATTCAAAATACGACCCAAGCTCTCATGTCCTACAGGCATCATAATTGGGGCACCAGTGTCCTTTACTGGCATCCCCCTTACTAGACCATCTGTTGTATCCATAGCAACAGTCCTGACTACATTGTCCCCTAACTGTTGTGCTACTTCTAAGACCAAGTTGTCCTCTGTATCATCAATGGCAGGGTTTGTTACAGTAAGGGCATTAAATAGTGCTGGTACTTTCCCTTCTTCAAACCTTACATCGACCACATTTCCAATTATTTGAACAATTTTTCCTATATTTTGTTGTTTTTCTTCTGCCATTTTTATCCCCCTTTATCTTGCTCTTAGGGCCTCGGCCCCACCTACTATATCCATAAGCTCTTTTGTAATAGCTGCTTGTCTGGTTTTATTAAATAATAATGTTAAGGTATTGATCATCTCCTTACAGTTATTTGTAGCATTTTCCATTGCCCTCATCCTGGCTGCATGTTCAGCCACCTCTGATTCCAAAATATGGCTATATAAAGTAATATTTAGGCTTTTTGGTAAAAGTTCTTCTAAAATTATCTTGGGGGCAGGCTCATAAATATACTCTATAGATACCTCTCCTTCTGCCGGTACTTCAGGTTTAATAGGGAGAAATCTCTCAACAGTAGGTTCCTGTCTTACCATACTGACAAATTTAGAGAAAAAGACATAGACCTCGTCTGACTCCCCACTTATAAATGAGGATAATACATCTGTTGCAATCCGACGGGCCATGATATAATCAATCTTACCGACAACACCTACATACTGGGCCTTTATATTTACGTCACGCCTTCTAAAGTGGTCTCTGGGTTTCCTTCCAATAATGGTCAAAATGACCTCTTGTCCTCTATTTTTAAGGTCAGTAATAAATCTCTCCACTCGCGTAATTAGATTGGAATTAAAGGCACCACAAAGCCCCCTATCAGCACCGATGACAACAAGATGAACCTTTTTAATCTCTTCCCTTACTTGAAGTAAGGGATATTCCTCCTCAATAGGTGCCAATTTGGTCAACCGATTTATAATCTCCTTGTATTTCTCAGAATATGACTTAAACTTTTCCATTTTTACCTGCGTACTCCTTAGCTTGGCCGCCGCCACCATGTTCATGGCCCTAGTAATTGACTGTGTCTTCTTTACTGCCCCAATCTTCCTCTTGATATCTCTTAAAGTTGCCATCTTTTATCCCTATGCCAATCCTTTGCTCTTTTTAAATTCTTCATTAAATTCCTTTATGGCCTTTGCCATCAATTTATCTGTCTCATCATCTATCAGATTCTTCTCTTTAATAGAAGAGAATATCTGAGGATATTTTTCCTCTACAAACTTATAGAGTGCTGGTTCATATTCCTTTAGTACCTCTACAGGAAGTTCATCTAAGAAGCCCCTTGTTCCTGCATAGAGGATAGTTACTTGCTTTTCCAAAGGTAATGGTTGATACTGTGGTTGTTTTAAAATCTCTGTCAGCCTTATACCCCTCTCCAATTGCATTCTTGTGGCCTTGTCTAGCTCACTACCAAACATGGCAAATGCTGCTACTTCACGATATTGAGCCATATCCAATCTCAAACTCCCAGCCACTTGTTTCATGGCCTTTACCTGCGCAGCACCACCTACCCTGGAGACCGAAAGGCCAACATTAATAGCAGGGCGAATCCCAGAGAAGAAGAGACCTGGCTCAACATAAATCTGCCCATCTGTAATAGAGATAACATTTGTAGGGATATAAGCAGAGACGTCGCCTGCCTGTGTTTCAATAACAGGGATTGCTGTAAGGGAGCCTCCGCCCTTTTCATCACTATATTTTGCTGCCCTCTCTAAAAGTCGTGAGTGGTTATAAAAGATATCCCCAGGGTATGCCTCCCTTCCTGGTGGTCTTCTCAGGAGGAGTGAAATCTGACGGTATGCCCATGCCTGTTTTGTTAGGTCATCATAGACAATAAGTGCATGTTTTCCATTGTCTCTAAACCATTCACCAATAGCGCAACCTGAATAGGGTGCAATATACTGAAGTGGGGCTGGGTCACTAGCAGCTGCACAGACTACAGTAGTATACTCCATAGCCCCATATTTTCTAAACGTATCTACTACCATAGCCACTGAAGAGCGCTTTTGCCCGCAAGCTACATAGATACAATAAATATCAGAATCTTTTTGATTTATAATGGCGTCTACCAAGATAGCAGTCTTACCTATCTGGCGGTCCCCAATAACCAGCTCACGCTGCCCACGACCTATGGGCATCATGGCATCAATGGCCTTAATCCCTGTATACATGGGCTCTTTCACTGGTTGCCTCTCAACCACCCCAGGGGCCTTAAGCTCAATCCTTCTGTATTCCTTTGTCTCAATAGGCCCTTTGCCATCTAAGGGCCTACCAACTGGGTCAATGACCCTACCAATTACTGCCTCTCCAGCAGGTACTTGGGCAATACGCCCTGTCCTCTTTACAGGGTCTCCCTCTTTAATATGGACATCCTCTCCTAAGATGGCTGCACCTATATTGTCTTCTTCAAGATTCAGTGCTAAACCGTATACCCCTGCCTTTGGAAACTCTAAAAGCTCCATGGACATAGTCTTTTCGCAACCATAGATACGGGCAATTCCATCACCTACTGAAAGTACAATCCCTGTTTCACTAACATCTATTTCCTTTTCAAAACCCTTAATTTGCTGACTAATAATTTGACTAATCTCTTCTGCTCTTATTTGCATTATACCTCACCTCTCTTTAATCTTTCTTTTAAAACATTCAATTGTGTTCTTATACTCCCATCATAGACCACATCACCAATTTTTGCAACAATACCCCCTATCAAACTGGGGTCTTCCCTTATATTTAAAATTACCTCCTTTTTCCCAGTTATCTCTTTGAGGCGGGCCTTTATCTCCTCTATTGCATCCTTAGATAAGGCTATAGCAGAAAGTACATCTGCCCTGGCAATACCTTTATAATCATCTAGAAGGATGTTATAAAACTCTAATATATCATCAAGGTAGATAATCCTTCCCTTTTCTGCAAGAAGTGTTAAAAACCTCTTTGCCACATCAGAAATAGCCATTTTTTCTAAGACAGTATTTAATATCTGCTGGCGCAGTTGCTTTTCAAAAAGTGGATTTGTAAGACAGATTTTGAGCTCTTTACTAGACTTTAATAGATCAGCAAATGCCTTTACTTCTTCATTATATTTCTCTACTAACCCATCCTCTAGACCTACTTTAAACAATGCCGTTGCATAGCGGCGGGCTACAACCTTCCCTATCAATTTACCCTCCTATTTTAGCCAAATATTCCCCTATTAATCTATCTTGGTCTTTTTTAGTAAATTTTTGTTTTATTATTTCACCTGCTAAATTTGTTGCCAATTCAGCAATCTCCCCTCTTAACCTTGCCCTAGCTGTCTTCATCTCCTGTTCTGCCGCCATTTGGGCACTTCTCTTAATGGCCTCGGCCGCCTTTTTTGCCTCTTCTATAATTCGCTGCCTTTCCTTTTCCCCTTGTTCAATAAATTTACTAATAATCTTTTCCTTCTCCTTGTCTAATTGGGCTAATTTTGCCTCATACTCTAAATACTTTTTACGGGCCTCTTGTTTTTGTCTATCTGCCTCCTCTATGGTCTGTTTTATGCTTTCCTGCCTTTGACGCAGCATATTGGCTATAGGTTTTCTTGCAAGATAGACAAGAATTGCTACAAATAACCCAAAATTTAAGGCACGCCAAAGTAGATCTAAAAATTGACTTCTACTATAATGGGTCTTATGGGCTGCATGCTCCTCATGGGCTGCCCCCTCATGAATAGCATGCTCCTCAGCTGCCCAAGCAAGACCAAACCCAAAGGAAAAGATGAGTATTAAAATTAAGAAAAAGGCTATCTTATTGTTTTTTGAAGACATCATTTAATAGGCCTCCCTAGAATCTTTTCGGCAATCTCTAATGAAAACGCCTCTGCCTGGGACTTTAATGTCTCTCTTGCTGCCTCCATATCCTTTGCCATTTCAGCCCTCATCTTCTTAATAAAATCCTCTGTCTCCTCGCGTACCTTTGTTATAATCGCCCTTTCCTCGTCTTTAGCCCCCTTCATCAACTCCCCTTGTTTTTCCAAGCCTGCCTTCTTTGCCTCTTCTAACCCCTTATTCCACTCATTCAACCTAATCTCTGCCTCTTTGGCCAATCTGTTAGCCTCTTCCCTATCTTGGTTGATTTTCTCTTCACGTTGTTTTATTGCCTGACGAATAGGGCGATAGAGTAAGGCATTTAAGATAAAAACAAGCAAAACAAAATTAACAAATTGAATAAATAATGCCTTATTCAACGTAATTTCTATCATCACTTACCCCTCTTAAAAAACTAATAATCTTTATTACAATATTTTGAGATAATTGTCAAAGGTTTTTTTACATTAAGACCTCTATCCCCTTTAACAAATCTTTTTTTAGCCTTTCCATTCCAACCCTTTTTACTAAGGGCCTAAGCCTTTTTTCTTTAGGCAAGGCATTCTTTTTGTAATACTCTAATATCCTCCCCACCAGTGGGACGACATCTTCTATTTTAACCATCTTGGCCAGTGTCTCTCCCGAAAATGCCGGCCAACAACCATGGCCTCCTATCATTATTGTCACACCCTGCCTCTCTATACCGATAGCAGAGATTGGACAATTCAGCATACACCTCCCACACATCTTACATTTTTTTTCATTTATTGTTGCCTTTTTTTGCTCATTTAAGGTAATTGCCCTCATCTTGCAGACCTCTATACACTTACCACAGCCATCACACTTATCTTCATCTACATGTGTCTTTGTCCTTCCTATAATTCCTATGTCATTAAACTGTGGGCGGTTACAAGGAAAGGGACAACCAGAAACAGCTATTTTGATTGCCCCAGGAAGTTCCATCTCTCCATATTTTTCATCCAGCTCCCTAGCCAAGGCCACCGGGTCCCATGCACAGTTTTTACACCTCTTTCCTACACAACAAGTAATATTCCTTACCCTAAAACCAGCAGAACCACCCCTAAGACCTACTGCCTCAAGTCTTTTCAATGCCTCTTCAATATGCTCTTCCTCTATATCAAATAGTAAGACCTCTTGCCTCATTGTTAGATGAACTTCTCCTGCCCCATATTCCTCGGAGATATCTTTTAGGGCTTGAAGTTGCTCTAGACTTAGGTGCCCAGCCTTCACACGGACCTTAATCTCGTACTTCCCATCTCTCTTTGTTAAATATGGTCGCTCTTTATTCATCTTTCCCCTTACCTATATAACAACAAGGATAATTTTGTCAACAAAAAAGTTGACATAGGAAAAATTATATTATAATAAACAGGTATTGTGAGAAAGAAAATTTTTATTTTATTAATTTTAGTAAGCCTTCCTTGGAATTTAGCCTATGCAGGGACAAAAATCTTATTGCTTATTGCAGAACAAAATATAGGAGAACATTATCATTATTGGTGGGGAGGTGCTTTGGCTGAAGAGGTCAATCTTTCCTCAGTGGAGTCTATTCTAGCCCAAAGGCTTACTGATGCAGGTTTTGAGGTTATAGATCCCTCACTAATGGGAAGATTCAAAGTAAAAAAGGCATATCGGCACCTTAGTCTCAATACCAATGAGGCATTGGAAATTGCCCATACTTATGGGGCTGATCTAGTTGTTTTGGGAAAGGCCTTGGCCACAGAAGGGGCTAGGGTTGCTGGAACTAGTATGATTTCTTCCTCAGCCAATATAACAGCCAAGGTAGTAAGGCTTAAAGATAGAAAAATTATTGCTTATCTATCCGCAAGTGGTGATTCTCTTCATCCCAATGTGATTACCGCTGGAAAGGAGGCACTAGAGCAAGCAGCAGAAGACCTTGCTGTAAAATTGATTGATGAATTAAAAAAGGAGGGGAAATATAATGAGGGCAAATAGCTATTTAGTAAGCATTATCTCGCTTATAAGCATATTATTGTTAATAGGGGGTTGCACAGCTCTTGAACAATATACGCAACCAAAGGCCCAAGCAGTCAGTGCTGTGCCTGCAAGTATGCCGCCCTACCAAGGTCCTAAGGCCAGGATTGCTGTAGCCCGATTTGATGTAAGGGCAGCTAAGGCAAGTCAGGCCATTGGGGATGGGCTAAGGGATATGCTGGCCACAGCCCTAGTTCAATCTCGGCGTTTTTCAGTGGTTGAGAGGCAAGAATTGGGGGCTATTATGAAGGAACAAGAGCTATCTGCTACTGGGGCTGTAGAGAGGGGAACCAGGGTCTCTAGAGGCAAGATAAAGGGTGCTGATCTCCTTATTGTGGGTTCGGTGACAGAGTTTGAACCTGGTGCCTCTGGGACAAGGGGTGGAATAGGCGGGGGTGGCTGGATTCCTGCCATTGCAGCCATAGGTGGTGCTGTAAAAAAGGCCCATTTGGCTATTGATATTAGAATAATTGACTCTGCTACCTCTGAGGTAGTTGCTGCCACAAAGATAGAGGGTGAAGCAAAAGATGTCAATCTAGGAGGCATTGCAGGTGCCTTTTTTGGTGGGGGGGCCTTAGGAGGAGGTTTGCAGGTATACTCTAAGACCCCAATGGAGAAGGCAATCCGGATTTGTATAGGAAAGGCAGTAGAGTATATCTCTCAGGCTATACCTGCTAATTATTATAAATATTAAGTTTTATCATAACAGACTAGCCCACAATTTAAACATCGCCTTGCCTCATATTGTGCCATCTCCTCTGTAAAGCCAAGCTCAACCTCTTTAAAGTCTTTGATCCTCTCCTTTACTCCCCTCTCAGGCATCATGGCCCTAGGCATGCATCTAACATATCTTTTATCTATTTTTGGTCTAGGAAGAGGCCCCTTAAGTAATTTTTCTGGAGGTTTTACTATGCCCTTTTTTAAATAGGAGTGAATGCTATATGCTGCCAGCCTTGCCGTACCGATGGCATCCACCACACGCCTTGGCCCTAATACCACATCCCCTGCAGAGAAGATAAAGGGGATATTTGTCTGATAGGTATCTTTGTTCACAACAATAGTACAACGCTTAGTAAATTCTAATTCCTTGCCAATAGGGTCATTTTTTAAAAATGATATATCGGGATATTGACCGATTGCCTCAATAAAGGTATCTATCTCAATCTCCTTTTCTGTTCCAGGGATAGGTTCAGGAGAGGGTCTACCACTTACATCCGGCCTTCCCAATTTCATCTTTATGTACTCTACTGCCCTTAGCCTATTATCTTTACCAATAAGCCTTATTGGATTTGCCAAGAATAAAAATTTTATACCCTCCTCTTCTGCTGCCTTGACCTCTTCTCTTAAGGCAGGCATTTCAGCATAACTTCTACGATAAATAATATAGACCTCCTCTGCCCCCAAGCGGATGGCGGACCTGGCTACATCCATGGCTACATTTCCTCCCCCTATGACCATTACCCTTGGGCCAAGATTGATTCTCTCCCCCTCTGCTATCCTTCTCAAAAACACCAAACCAGGCCATACCCCTATTAGATCCCTCCCCTCTATATTTATCCCTCTGTTTTTCCATGCCCCTGTACCTAAAAAAATTGCCTCATAACCTTGTTCTCTCAGGTCTTTTAATGAAAAATCCTTACCCAATGCCGTATTAGATCTAAAATCGATCCCCAAATCAATTATCTCTTTAACCTCAAGGTCCAATATCTCTTGAGGTAATCTATAGTCAGGGATGCCATAACGTAACATCCCACCTAGCTTTGGCATGGCCTCAAATATTGTAACATCATGCCCTAACCTCTTTAGAAAATATGCACAAGATAGACCTGCTGGCCCCCCTCCAACAATAGCCACCCTATGCCCTGTAGATGGGGCAACAAATAAGGAGATGTGCCTTCCACTGTTTAACTGATAATCGGCCACAAAACGCTTTAAAAAATTAATGGCTACAGGTTCATCTATCTCATTTCTAGTGCAATAATCTTCACAAGGCCTTGGACACACCCTGCCTACAGCAAGTGGTATGGGCATATGCTCTTTAATAGTAAACAGGGCCCTTTCATAATCTCTTTCCTTAATAAATCTAATAAATCTTGGGATATCTACCCCAGCAGGGCATGCCTGCTGGCAGGGCGAAAGGCAATCATCCTCTCGATTAAATCTTAAAAGGGGGGAGATAGGGGAGACCAACTCTAATGCATGTTGTGGGCAGATAACTACACACTTTCCACACCCATTGCACCTCTCTTCATCTATTATAGGAAGACCTGTTTCCTCAGAGATCTCAATGGCATCAAAACGACATGCATTGGCACAACTCCCTAAGCCAATACACCCAATCCCACATTCTAAGTTTGATCCATAGAGCTTTATGGCCTCACGGCAGTCTTTAAGTCCCATTGGGTAATCAAACTTACGTGGTGCACGTTTCCCGCCCCTACACTTTAAAACGGCCTTTCGTGGCAATTTTTTTGTTTTTTTTGTATCCACTTTGTATTACACCTCCTAATCCTTAAATATCATAATTCAATATATTGTCAAACTTAGGTACAGAGAAGGGTTTGCTTTTTTTTCTTGACAAATATCTATAATAAGGGTAAATAAAATCTTAAATTGGATTAAAGGAAAATTCTTGAGGGGTTGAGGAATGAGTGAAGAAGAAAAAAAGGGCGGATGGGGGGCTTTTATCTTAGGCTTTATTCTGGCTTTCTTGGTCGGTTGGTATTTTTTTAGTAATTGGTTTGCCGTACCTCCACTCTATGGAAAGTTGGAGCAGCCAGTAGCCTTTGATCATGTAAAACATACCTCTGAGGATGTAGGTTGCAGTTGTGAGGATTGCCACTACTTTAGGGATGATGGGACCTGGTCTGGTGTCCCTAGATTGGAAAAGTGTATAGAGTGTCATGAAGAGCCACAGGGTGAGAGCCCCGAGGAAAGAAAATTTATTGAGGAATATGTAGAACCTGGAAAGGAGATTCCTTGGCTGATATATTCAAGGCAACCAAAAAACGTCTTTTTTTCTCATGTTGCCCATATCAAAATTGCAAATATGAGGTGTGAGGAGTGCCATGGGAAACTTGGTCATACCACAAAACCCCCAGTCTATGTATATTCAAGGGTCTCACGCTACCCCCAACATACCGTAATGGTAATGGAGGAGTGCATAGATTGTCATAATAAACATAAGGCCAAAAAGTATTGTTTTACTTGCCATAAATAGGAGATAGAAGATGCTTACAAGGCGTGGATTTTTGCAATTTATTGTAGGTGGTGCAATAGGTACACTCTTTTCTCCCCTACCTTGGCGAATGGCGGATGAGTTTGCCCTGTGTACACAGTGGTGGACTCCACAGGGCCCTAAGGGAAAGGAGAGTTGGGACTATAGCTGGTGTCAATTGGGAAGTGATGTAGTTGGTTTAAAGGTAAGAAAGATAGATGGAAGGATAGTAAAGCTTGAAGGCAGTCCCCTGGACCCGATTGGGAGGGGGGGCATCTCTCCACTCAGTGCCTCAAGCCTGCAGTTATTTTATGGGCCTACAAGGATAAGGGGGGCAAAGAAGAGGGTTGGCCAAAAGGGAAAGGGTGAATTTGAGAATATCGAATGGTCTTCTGCACTAAAGATGTTGACCAGTAAATTAAAGGAGTTGCGTGAAACAGGTCAGTCCCATACGGTAGTCTGTATAGATGGAAGAGGAAGAGGGATTATGTCTGGTTTGATAAGGAGATTCTGCAGGGCATATGGAACCCCAAATTATATCCAGGTACCATCTGATGAGGCTACACCTCTAGCTATAAGGCTGATGCAAGGCCACCAAGGTAGGGTGGGTTTTGACATAGAAAGGGCAGACTATATCCTGAGTTTTGGAAGCCAATTGTTTGAAGGCTGGGGTACGCCTGTAAGGATGATGGCTGCTTATAGATGCCTAAAAGAAGGGCAACAGGCAAAGATTGTTCAGTTTGAACCCAGACTTTCTGAAACGGCAGCTAAGGCAGATGAGTGGTTGCCTATAAAGCCAGGGACAGAGGCGGCCTTGGCCCTAGGCCTGGCATATGTAATTATAAAAGAAGGGCTTTATAATAAGGCCTTTATAGAGGAAAGAAGCTTTGGTTTTGATGCCTTTAAAGATATGGTCTTAGAGAGGTATAAGCCTGAGGCTGTAGAGGATATTACAGGCATAGCAAAGGAGAACATTTTAAGGATTGCACATGAATTTGCAAAGGCAAAGAGGCCAATAGCTGTATGGGGAAGGGGTAAGGGAAATATACCAAGTGGTCTGTATGAGGTAATGGCTATCCATAGCCTAAATGCCTTAATGGGAAATATCAATAAAGGTGGTGGGGTGGTTTGTTTTAGGGACATCTCAGATACATTTTGGCCTGAGGTGCCACTTGATGAAGTAGCCAAAAATGCCCAAAATATAGAGAGGATTGACGATGCAGGTACAGAGAGGTATCCACTAGTCACCAATTTGGCCCATCGTCTTGCAGAAAATATCAGGAGTGGTCGCCATTATCCTATCAATGTGCTCATGATCTTTGAGGCCAATCCATGTTACTGCCTGCCTCATCCAGAGATAATGGAAAAGGCCCTTGAAAAGATCCCTCTAGTTGTGAATTTTAGTTCATTTATGGATGAGACCAGCCTCTTTTCAGACCTCATCTTACCTAACCACTTTTATTTAGAGGCATGGGAGGACGTAACTACCCCACCTTACCTCCAGTATCCTATATTTGGTGTCTCAAAACCTGTGAGTAGGCCTTTGTATAAGACACAGCACACAGGCGACATCTTCCTCAAGGTGGCTCAAGGAATAGGGGGGACTGTGGCAAGTGCCCTTCCTTGGGGAGATTTTAAGACCTTACTGAAGGATGTAACAAAAAGGGTCTATGAAACAAGGGAAGGGACAATTATAGAAAGCCCAATTTCTAGGCCCTGGGAAATAAAGGCAAGCCCCAATTATGGAAGCCCTGATGAGATGTGGGAAAAATTGGGGAAGGGAATATGGCTTAATCCAGATGTAAAATTTGAGGGTTTCAAAACCCCTACAGGAAAATTTGAGTTTTATTCTAAAAAACTTGAAGATCTTAAACTCCCAGCACTCCCTCAATTTGTTCTTTGGGAAGGGGAAGAAGGTCATTCAGAGTTTCCATTGACACTGATCCCTTATGAGAAGTTGATGATAGCCAATAACTATATTGCAAATCCCCCTTATATGATGAAGGCCCTAGAGGAAACCGTCCTAAAACACAATGACATATTTGTAGAGATACACCCATTTACAGCTACCCATTTAGGGGTGAATGAGGGGGATTTGGTATTGCTAAAGACCCCATTTGGTAGTGCAAGGGTGCGTGTCCACCTCTATGAGGGGATGATGCCGGGTGTGGTGGGCATCCCTTTGGGCTTAGGCCATAAGGCCTATGATGAATATCTAAAAGGTAAGGGGATAAATGCATATAATATAGTGGCTGTTAGAGAGGAAAAGGCAACAGGGATAGCTACTTGGGTAGTTACCCCTGCCAATTTAATCAAAATTAAGAGGAAGGGTCATGAAACACGAGCATAAGTATAAAAGTGGGCCAGAGAAATATGTAATGGTTATTGACATTGATAAGTGTACAGGCTGTGGGGCATGTGTGATAGCCTGTGCCGTGGAAAATAACCTCCCTGTAAGGACAGACGAGACCAGAAAGCTCTTGAGTGTAGACTGGCTTGTCATCTACAAGATTACAAATGGTAAGCCATTTCCAAAGACACGCATAGCCTATATCCCTAGGGGTTGTATGCACTGCGATAATCCTATGTGTGTACATGTATGCCCTGCTAGTGCTACTGACAAGGACGATAAAGGGGTAGTAAGTCAGATTTATCCCCGTTGCTTTGGATGCCGGTACTGTATGGCAGCCTGCCCTTATCATGCAAGGGTATTTAATTGGTGGGATCCTACTTTCCCTAAAGGGACAGAAAGGGGCCTTAATCCAGATGTCTCAACACGGATGAGGGGTGTAGTAGAGAAGTGCTCTTTTTGCAACCATCGTTATCAGAGGGCAAAGGAAAAGGCCATGTTAGAGGGGAGAACTACATTAAGAGATGGTGAATATATAACTGCCTGTGCAGAGGCCTGCCCCACAGGTGCTATTACCTTTGGCAATGTGAAGGATCCAAATAGTAAGGTATCAAAGTTGGTAAAGAGCCCCTTTGCCTTTAGGCTCTTAGAGAAATTTGGGACTGAGCCAAGTGTATATTATATTAGCAGACAAGAATGGGTAAGGCGAGAGGCCGACCGTTACTTTGAAGAAAAGGCAAAAAAAATTAGTAAGGAGTAAGAGATGGATGCTGCACTAATTCCACCAGGGGTAAAAAGGTGTGATTTTAAAATATTTTTGGGATGGATCTTATTTTTATTGGCAATAATAGGCTGGGGTGCCTATGCAGTATTCCTTGTGTGGTACAAGGCACTGAATCAAACAAATATGAATAATTACTTCGGATTTGGTATTTGGATTACATTAGACCTTGCTGTAATTGCCTTAGGTGGTGGGGCATTCTTTACTGCATTTTTGCGATATATCTTGGGCATAGACAAATTAAAGAACATTATTAGTCTGGCTACAATTGTAGGTTGGGTCTGTTATGCCAGTGCACTGTTTGTATTAGGGCTTGATGTAGGGCAACCACTGCGTGGCTGGCATATTTTCTGGTATGCCAATGTCCACTCCATGCTTACAGAGGTGGCCTTTTGCATTACCACCTATTTTATTGTCTTGTGCATTGAGGTCCTTCCTATAGTCCTAGAGAATGTGCAACTGGCAAAAAATAGATTCATCCACCTCTTTAGCCATAACATGCATGAATATATGTATGTCTTTGCCGCAGTAGGCGTCTTCCTCTCATTCTTCCATCAAGGCTCTTTAGGTGGGATGTATGGGGTGCTTCATACCCGCCCCTTTGCCTATCGTACAGGCTTCTTTATATGGCCTTGGACATTCTTTATATTTATCCTCTCTGCAATTGCCTCAGGGCCGGCCCTAACACTTTTGGTTACTTGGATATTACAAAAAGTAACAGGCAGAAGGCTAGTAGCCAAAGATGTAATATTGCTTTTGGCAAAGATAACAGGTAGTATTTTGTGTTTTTATCTAATTGTAAAATTTATAGATACTTGGTATTGGGCAACACACATACTCCCTGAAAAGGGTATGACTTTAAAGGAGTGTTACCAGGGTTGGTTTGGTCCTTATGGACTATGGCTACTTTTTGCAGAACTTGGAGTATTTGGCATAATCCCAGCTATCATCTTAATTACTCCAAGATTTAGGGAAAATGAATGGTTGCTTGCTGTGGGTTGCCTATTTGATTGTATTGGCATTGTGATAAATCGTTTTGTCTTTACCGTCCAGACCCTGGCTATCCCTACCTATCCATTCGATAAGTGGGTTGTCTATTCACCTAGTTGGCAGGAGTGGGCATCTACTATCATGATACTTGCCATAGGGGCCTTGGTTGTCTCCTTGGCTTATCGTTATCTGCCCCTCTTTCCCCAAGAGCCAGAATTAAATCCTTAATTAAAGGCCCCTTTAAAGGGGGCCTTATTTCCTTATGAAAATTGATGAAAAGGAGTGTCTTCTTAAAGACCATTTTTGTTCTTGCCACTATACTCCTTTGTATTATCTTCCTCTATCCCATCATCTCCTACCTCCTTTATAGGGAACAAAAGATACTAAGGGTCAGTTTTCATCCCAATGAGCGTCTTGGGAAGGTCAATTTTAAAAAAGGAGTATACCTGATAAAAAGTAATCATAACTGGTATGCCCTTTCTGCACACTGTACACATCTGGGCTGCATTGTAAATTTTGATGAAAAAACAGAAAAGTTCCGTTGCCCTTGTCATGGGAGTGTATTTGATATCTCTGGAAAAAGGGTAGCTGGACCTGCAAATAGGCCTTTGACAAGGCTTCCTTTG
>Ga0209410_1000319_pt1 | contig 21828 bp, 24 predicted proteins | sample Mar14436cmmetaG_FD_184135 | JGI IMG/M metagenome (GOLD analysis project Ga0209410, IMG submission 184135) | Marine hydrothermal vent microbial communities from Guaymas Basin, Gulf of California to study Microbial Dark Matter (Phase II) - Marker... ... | reverse complement strand
TCTCCCCTTCTATCTCTATGATATCTCCTATTGCAAGGTCCAGTTCTATCCTGGTCTGGGTATCCACTCTCGCTCTTCCATAGCCAACATCCTGTTGAAACGCCTCTGCAACCTTTAGATATACCTCTTTCGCCCTCGCCATGAACTTCCCCTCGGCTCGAAACATCATGAAACCATATAAATATAAATCTTTCTGTTGGATGCAAAGAACCCGTGTAAAGATTTATATGGAGGAAGAACTAACGGAATGGAAATGGTCTGGATAGGGATAGATGACACCGATTCCAAGGAGGGAGGATGTACCACATACATCTGTTACACGATCGTCAGGAAACTCATTGAGAACGGGATAGATATAATAGGATACCCGAGACTGGTGAGATTGAATCCCAACATACCATGGAAAACGAGGGGTAATGGTGCCGTCGCCATAAGAGCGGGGAGAGGAAATGGCAGGGGGATACTGATAGGGGAGTTCGAAGGTAAAAAACTGTTCGCCTTCACGAATGGAAACGATGATGCAGATATTGCGGTGATCGAAAACATAGTTAGAGAAGAGGTGGAGAAACAGGCTTTTCTGGCGGATGAAAAAACGAATCCGGGTTTTGTGATAACGGGAAAAAGGTTTGATAGAACTCTCTATGAGCGAGGAGTGAAGGATGTGCTTCATCTGAACGATGTTATAAGGGTGCTGGACAGTAATGGCGTCGTATACAGAGGGTATAAAAACGGAAGAGGTCTCATAGGAGCCACAGCTGCGATCTCATGGGAACCCGGGGATAAAACCTACGAGCTGATATCCTACAGGCACAGGGAAAAATGGGGTAAAGAGAGGGATGTGAAAGAGGAATCCGTCATAAAAATGGATAAAGCGATCAATTCAACTTTCGACAACTATGACTATGAAGAAAAGAGGATACTCATAACCCCGAACTCGCCTTGCCCAATACTTTTCGGAATCAGGGGTGATGAGCCAGGTGATCTTATGAAGGCAAAAGAAATGGTGATATCAGAGAACTACCTGGGCTGGATGATTTACGAAACGAATCAGGGAACGGATGAGCACCTGCAGAGAAAGAAGATATCCGAAGTGAAACCTTACCAATCTGTCATCATTGAGGGGACAGTGGATAGAGAGCCCTTCACAATAGAGGGTGGACATGTTATATTTAGTATCGGTGATGGAACCGGTTCAATAGATTGCACAGCTTATGAACCAACAAAAGGATTCAGGAATATCATAAGGAAATTGAAAAGGGGTGATAGAGTAGAGGTCTATGGAGGTGTGAGAGAAAAGCCCTTCACCATCAATATAGAGAAGATTCGTATAAAGAATCTCTCAACTGTAAGAGTTAAGGTTGAAAATCCGGTCTGTGAGAAGTGCGGAATCCACATGAAATCCATGGGTAAAGGCAAAGGTTACAGATGCAAGAGGTGCGGCTCCACAAAGGATGAAAAGGACGCCAGGTATGAGATTCTCGACAGGGATTTAAAGGAAGGTTTCTACGAGGTGCCGCCGTGCGCCAGGCGCCATCTCAGTAAACCCCTCAAGAGGATGGGTTAGCTGCATTTTCTTTCAAGCAGTCCCTTCAGATGATACTCTGAATTTTTCCCAGATGAGATGCAGAATTGCAGATACCGATATTGCGGAAACGAGGATCGCCACCGATGCGATGGGGTTGTTAAGGAGAGGTGGATTTACGAGAAGGACGATTCCAAGCGAGAACATTAGGGTGCCTGACACCAGTTTCAAAAACCTGCCATGCGATCGGGTGAGTTTTTTTCTCCCAAGGGTGACGGCAAATATTGTGACAATGACGATCAGAGGAATAACATACGCGATGTTGTACAGAATCAGGTAGAAATAATATACCGCGGTGGGCAGGTCATGCAAAGTCAGCGCTCTCGTGAAGATCATCGGGAAACCGAGCGTGCAGAACAGTTCATAAGTATTTGCGGATATCGCGAGAACGATCGTTCCAGCGATTACAGATGATAATCTCGATGTTTTTAGCAGGGAGCGCATGCGCTTGTACAGTTTTGGCTTTTTGCTATCCGGTATGCTCGCACTTATCCCTTTCTTGAAGAAAAAGAAGTCCTTTATGTTGAGCGAACCCAGAAATAACGCTATAACTCCAGCAAGCACTGTGATGATAGCGATGTGCGAGGTCAGTGCGAATATGTTGAGCAGGGCGGACATGAAGATAAAATATATGAAACCTGAGAAGAAAATAAAGATTCCTCCTATAAGGGCAATTTTTCTTTTAGAACCCGCATAGATGAGCAAGTTCAGCAACACTATGAGAACAAAAAAGGAACATGGATTGAAACCATCGATCGAACCGAGGACGATCGCGAGGAGTGGTAAGGAGAGGCGGGAGAGTTCCTTTTCATCTACAACTCCGAAGAAAGGTAGCTCTATGCGGGTTGCGTTTTCTTCCCACGTTATATTTCCAGAGAGGTAGGCGTCTATTATACTCTCGAGATTTTCCTTTGTGATCCCGTAGTAATCGACTTTTGTCCTTCCATTTATCACCACGGCCGGCACATCGTAGAGACCATACCTCTGCCACTCCTCCAGATACTCTTCACTCGTCGAGATGTCTTTCCTGTAGACGATGATCTGGTCTCCGTACTCCCGCTCTATCTCATCTATCACGGGCATCTTCTCTTCACAATCCCCACAGTGAGACGAATAAAAGAATTCGAGAACCACCTTTTTATCATCCGCAGAGCTCGCGATCAATGAGAGGAGGACTGCGGTGATTACGAGGGCGATGAACAGATATCCGCGTCTCATTGCTCACCATCTCCATATGAGAGGAAAGCGGATACCGGAGTAAAGAAATGTTGTCAGGTTTTATTTTTTGTTTACGGCATCGTTGAGTTCCTTGAGCAGGGTATCTATATCAATGCCGTGAACCCTTGCTATATCCTCTATCCTCTCCAGGCTCATCATGGGACACATGAAACAGCCTATTCCATATTTAGCTAAGACCTCCCCCACACCCGGGTATTTGAGGGCTTCTGCAATTGTCATATCCTTTGTTATTTTCATTTTCTCATCCCTACATCCATATTAACGGCGTTAACTCTAAATAGTATTACTCTATTTAAACTTTTGGTGAAACATGAGCCCGCCGTGTGAGTTTATCGTTAAGAATGTGATACCATCCATCAGAAAGGAAGTGGTAAAGATACTTTCCGAGGACTACGGGATGTGTAACAGGGACATAGCCAGAAGGTTGGGACTCACCGATGCAGCGGTTTCCCAGTATCTGACAGAGAAAAGGGGAAAAGGTTTTGAGCCAGATGAAGAGATTCGCGCGATGTTGAGAGAATCTGCCGACCGGATATTCAGGGGGTCGTCATCCATAGACAGCGAGGTATGCAAGATATGCAAAGAGATTAAAAGAAGGTTGGGAGAAAAGAAATGACGCTTGTCATGGATTTCTCCCGGGAACTTATATACACATCACGGGAATGGCTCGCTTTCGATGTGGGTTTTCCGATAAACGGAATTGTGAGCGAAGCTATAACCAGACGAGCGACCTCCCTCCCGATCGCGCTGACCTTTCGCAAAAAGGGCGAGAAGAAATCGGGGATTCGATGCCGTGCCCATTGAATCGCAGATATGCGAAAGGAGATGAAAGATTGAAGGGTGTGGATGAGATGGTCATTCTCCCTCTGTCGAAGGTGATGGAAACCAAAATCTACACCATTGTCCATTTCTCCATCATGAATGGATACTGTCCGGTTATGAGCAGGCATGGGAATCTGGTGAGATGTCTTGGGGTGAGATGCGAGTGGTTTGATGAAAAGAGGAGTTGTTGCTCAATAAAAGCCATTACGATGAGAGAATGAGGATAGCGATTCTCGATGGATACGTGGATGAGCCCACATGCCTCGGTGTACCTCCCTACATAAGCCCATATCCGCGATACCTTGCAGGCGCCGCCTGGAGCATTGATAGAGACGCAGATGTGAGATACATCACCATCGATGATTTGAGAAGAGGTAATGTAACGATTCGGGAACTCGATGTCTTTGATATCATTGCTGTAATAGCGGGAATGGCTGTACCGGGAAGGTATCTCTCCACGTATCCCGCCCACCCCAAGGAGATAAGAAAATATCTGGAAAAGGTAAACAGACCGGTAAAGATACTGTGCGGACCTGCGGGCAGATTCGGTTTCGGTGTGGCTGGAGGAGTAAAGCCGAGGGAGGTCAGGGATGTATTTGATTTTGTTGTGAAAGGAGATGGAGAGATTTTTCTGAAAGAATTTCTGAAGGGTGGAGATGCTGACCCTGATGCAACGAGAGAAGATTACACAGAGATAAGAGAGTTTGCCATAAGAGGGGCGGGTATTGTCAAACAGCATCCAAACTACCCGGATTATATCATAGCGGAGATAGAAACCTACAGGGGTTGTCCGAGATCTATAACGGGAGGTTGTTCTTTTTGCATAGAGCCTTTGAAAGGTTTGCCCGTCTTCAGAGAAGTAAAAGACATAGTGGCGGAGATCTCCTCTCTCTACCGGCATGGAATCAGACATTTCAGGATAGGTAATCAACCCTGCATATTCTCGTACAGAGCCATCGATACCGGCAGGGAAGAATTTCCAAAACCATCCCCCGATGAGATCGAGAGGCTTTTTCGAGGCATAAGGAATGTTGCCCCCGATATAAAAACGCTACATGTGGATAACGCAAATCCTGGAGTGATAGCCAGATATCCGGATGAGTGCAAAAGGATAGCAAAGATCATCATCAAGTATCACACTCCGGGGGATGTTGCAGCCTTTGGTGTGGAGAGTGCAGACCCAAAAGTAATAAGGGAAAACAATCTGAAGGCATATCCCGAAGATGTTATCAAAGCGGTCAGCATAATAAATGAGGTTGGCTCAAAAAGGGGATACAATGGTCTGCCCGAGTTTCTGCCGGGATTGAACTTCGTTTTTGGATTGAAGGGAGAAAGTAAAGAAACGTTCGTTCGCGATCTTGATCTTCTGAAAGAGATACTCGACCGAGGTTTAATGATTCGCAGGATAAATCTCAGACAGGTTATTCCTCTGCCCGGAACGAGGATGTATGAAGTGGGAAACAGGATAATGAAGAGGCACATGGAGTTGTTCAAACGATTCAAGAGAATGGTGAGGGAAAAGATAGACAGAGAGATGCTGAGAAGGGTGGTTCCAGAGGGAACCATTATGAGGGATGTTTACACGGAAATCCATATCGGAAAAATTACCTTTGCAAGACAACTCGGAAGTTATCCCATCCTAGTCGGTATTCCCGGAAAGATCGAACTCGGAAAATTCATGGATGTCAAAATCACAGACCACGGTTACCGCTCGGTTACCGCTCTGCCATATCCCATAAAAATAAACAGCGTCCCCGTTGAAACACTGAAGGCTATTCCCGGTATAGGAGAAAAAAGGGCACTAAGAATAATCATGAATAGACCCATCAGAAATGAAGATGAGCTGTTCCGCATCCTGGATGATGCGGATGTGACCAGGAAATTTCTGGAAATGGGGGTTTCATTCGGTTAAATTACTTTCAAAACGCCAGCCCCTCTGTATTTTCCATGTTTCAACATAACAAGTGCCCTGTTTGCCTCTTCGAGTTTGAATTCTTTCACCTCTGGCTTTATCGGTATCTCAGCAGCTATCTTGAGAAATTCCTCTATGTCCTTCCTTGTTATATTCGCAACGCTCTTTACCTCCTTCTCCTCCCACAGATGGTTGGCATAATCCATCTCTGGAATCTTTGTCTCTTTCCTGATGGCGTTTATCACAAGCCTCCCTCCCCTCTCCATGTTCCTCAGAGCTTCTGCAACCGGAATACCCACGGGGGTTGTATCTATGGCTCTATCAAATTTCTCTGGAGGTGTATCTCCAGTAATCCCAACCCAGTCAGCTCCCATCTTTCTTGCGAGTTTGCTCGGCTCATCATCCCTTCGTTTTGTGAACACAAATATCCGGGAGTCTGGATAAAGATGCTTAACGATCTGTATCACTATATGTGCCGATGCACCAAAACCATAGAGTGCTATGGTATCTCCATCCCTCATCTGTGTAAGTCTCAGCGCCCTGTAGCCTATGGCGCCGGCGCACATCAGAGGAGCAGCCTCTGAATCAGAAAAGGTGTCGGGAATTGGATAGGCGAAGTTCTCATTTATCTTGATGTATTCCGCATAACCGCCATTTTCATCACATCCCGTGGCTCTGAAATTGTAGCACAGGTTTTCTCTACCGCTTTTGCAGAACTTACATTCTCCACATGCGGAGTATATCCATCCTATTCCCACCCTGTCGCCCGTATCGAATCTTTTCACTCTGCTTCCCGTCTTCTCGACGTATCCCACTATCTCGTGTCCCGGAATTACCGGGAGTTTTGGCTTCACCCTCCCCTCTATCTCATCAAGCTCTGTATGGCATACACCGCATACAGATATCTTAACGAGGATCTCATTTTCCGATATCTCCGGTATCTTCACTTCCCTGAGTTTGAGCGGTTCATTCTCAACCCGGGTGATCTTCTCTAAAACCATCGCTCTCATGGCATCACCATAAATGGTAAAATTGTTTTAAGAGGGTTTTTGTGAGTATCAACTTCATATCGATCAGAACAGCAACAACCTGATGAGAGTAGATGAACCCAAGATTATTGTGACAGCACCTATGAGTATCCTGAGTTTCTTTTCATGCAATCTTTTGACAACAAATACAGATATTGGAACGGAGAATATCGAACCCATTACAAGAGAGGGAAGAAGAACGGTGTCTATATTTCTGTACAGCAGGATATAGGCGATGAATCCCACAACACACGTTATACTCTTGGCCAGTGAACTGATGCTCACGGATTCTTTACTGTTGAATCCTGTAAGGAGCTGACCAACGGTGATTATAGGTCCATACCCTCCTCCACTTATGCCCTTGTTAAAAGATGCAAAGATTCCGAGGGCGAGCACCTTTCTCCATGAGAAGGTGGACTTGATCTTCATGCTCGTTATCATAATAATGCCCACCGCGGTAAGGAGAATGCCAATATACATCTCCAAAATGTAGGTAGAAATATTTATGGCGGTTACAACCGCAATAACCACGCCGATCACACTGCATACACCGAGAACGAGAGCGACGTTGAGATGGTTTGAGTCCATCCTGAAGTTTACGTTACCGTACTTGTGATGGGCCACGCTCACGAGGAAGCCACTCACTATTTCAGCAAGCAGGACCGCAGGTACTATGGAAAGTGGAGTATAGCCCAATAGTATCAGGAGAGGAGTCATCAGGGTTCCGTGCCCTCCGCCAAGTAATGAGTTTATGAGTTCGCATATGAATGCGAGTAACACTATGGTGATGGAAATTCCTATCTCCAAGCCACCGATGTCTATGGTGAACATTTTAATCTATATAGCCAAGTTCTCGAAGTTTGTTTAGAACCTTATTTGTGGATTCCTCAAGTGTCTCTTTATCCGTCTCGATGACCAGTTCGGGATCATCTGGCTCTTCGTAGGGGTCATCTATACCGGTAAAGCCCTTTATCTCTCCGTTCAGTGCCTTTTTGTACATGCCCTTCACATCCCTCTCTATGCAAACCTCCAAAGGTGCCTTCACGTAGACCTCCACGAAGTTATCGTTTATCTTTCTGGCAAAATCCCTATTCTCCCTGTATGGACTCACGAAGGAGCAGAGGACGATCACCCCTCTCTTTGAGAGTAATCTCGCCATCAGGGCTATGTATCTCAGGTGTTTGTTTCTACCTTCTCTCGAAAAATCCTTGTTTCTTATGTAATCTCTTACGGTATCACCATCCAGCAACTCGACATCATATTTGCCTTCCAGTCTTTTCATAACTTCTCTCGCTATCGTTGTTTTACCGGAGCACGGCAAACCGGTAAACCATACCGTCACTCCACTTATGGTCTCACCTCCCTCACATTTCTATAAAGCTTCTTATCCACGGCCTTTACAGCTTCATCCACATCGAGCATGCCTCCAAGGAACTCGTTTACCCTCTCGATCTCTTTTCTTGGATTCCTTATAACATCGTTGTACCTGACAATTATATACGTCATATCTTCTCTTTCATCCATGAGTTTGATTGTCAATCTGTTGAGTTTTTCCAGCAGCGGCTTTTCCTCTTCCCTATTTATTGGACCACACATCTTCTCCATGGAATCTATTATTTCATCGATGTTTCTCGTCATGTATATAATCTTGTAATCCCTCCGCGGGAGGAATCTCAAACCGTAAGCTGTCACCTTTATAAACTTCCCATCGTACTTCTCTATCGGAAAGGAGCCCTCCATAAGTTTGTTAATGATTTTGCCACCTTCCAGCTCAAAGTATCCTTTGGGATTGTGATAATCCGGTTTTCTCTTGTCATCAAATGCCACCGGCGCCCCACCTCTGTATAAAATCTGCATCATCATCGATGTTCCACTTCTCTCAAGACCAGACACAATATAATTCACCATCAATTCTCACCCTCCAAGAATTTAAGGACTTCATTCACCACCATATCAGTAGATTTTTTGGGAACGATCGCGCCCAGAACCTTTGGTTTACCACCAACGTTATAACCCATGGATTTCAGTTTGCCTATGAGATTTGATAGATCCATGGTTGACGTTCTCACATAAATCTGGGATTTATCTGGAAAGAAACCCCTGTTTATCACCACCGCATTCTTTCCCGTGCTCCACGCCAGGCGCCTTGTTATCTCAGATATCACATTGTAAGGCGATTCTATATCTATCATCTCTAGGTTTTTCCCAACGGATCGTCTTTTATTCATCGCTCCTTCTATCTCTTTCTCTATCGTCTCCAGATTTCTGTTCCAGTCCTCGCAATTCAGTATGTCATCTATGCCCATCTCTCCTATATAATGGGGAATTTTCTCAACGGCATCCTTTTTGCCGAGTTTGTAGTTGGAATCTATGAGATGAACGGCTCTCACGAGGTCTTCCAGAGTCGTGGAAGATCTCTCACAGAATTTCCTTACCACTTCATAGAATCTCCCATTCTCTTTTATCTTGTGTTCGTTATCTCCGATTATTCCGAGAATGACCTGCAGATCTGTATCGATTTTAAAGTGCTCTTTGAGTACCCATGTGCATGATGGATAATCCTCCTGTCTGGAACCCTTCGCAACGGGATTTATGTGATGTATGAAATCCATGTAGCTCTGTACGTGATGGTCATAGACGGTAACTTCAGAAGATCGGGATAACCTCTTTATGTTGTCCTCTGGCAGAGCCATATCGACAATGAAAATCCCGTCAAATCCCCCGAGCATATCCATCTCTTCATCGGTGAGGCAGTAGTTTCCTATTTGGGGAGTTATGTTTCTGATTTTCTCTCCAAGATGTTTCATGAGCAGATGAGCGGAGCATATCCCATCTGTGTCCCAGTGGTGTATGAGAATGTCTCCCATATCGATTCACTCCACGAACATTCTGTCAAATCCGAGGATTGTTTCTGCGACCTCCTTTCTCATCATCGTAGATGGTGGAACCTCTCCATTTTTCAGCATCTTTCTTATGGCTGTTCCGCTGAAGTTGATGATATCATCACCGCGGTGAGGACATATCTTTTCGTTCACGACGCCTCCACATTTCTTGCAGTAGAAGAAAGATCTGAAGAACACGGGTTTAATTCCGAGGTCCGGAAATTCTCTGAATATCTCGTGAGCGGCGTAAGGCGGATAAAAGTTACCAACGCCGGCATGGTCTCTACCAACTATGAAATGCGTGCATCCGAAGTTTTTCCTCATTATGGCATGGTGTATCGCCTCTCTCGGACCCGCGTATTTCATTGAGGTGCAGAGTATCGACAGCACAGCCCTGTCCTTTGGGTAATAGTTCTGGATGAGTGTCTCGTATGCCTTAAGTATAACGTCGTCTCTGAAATCCCCCTTTTTCTTCCTGCCTATCAGAGGGTTGATGAATAGTCCATCTACAAAGGTCAGCGCCGTTTTCTGAACGTATTCATGTCCGATGTGAGGAGGATTTCTCGTCTGGAAAGCAACAACCTCCTTCCATCCCTTCTCCCTGAAGAGAACCCTCGTTTCCTTCGGCCACAGGAGAAATTCATCAAAAGGTTTTTTCCCTTCTTTCAGCAGAGTTATTCTGCCTCCGATTATAAGGTCTTTCATGTTGAAGGTCATGCTTACTCCTGGATGAGACGGATCTGTGGTTCCATAGACCTTCTCCGCGACCCTCTTTTTATCGATAGTGTATATCTCTTCGATTTCCATCTCCGATACCATTCCATTTTCGTGTGCCAGAAAGATGGTATCCCCTTCCTTTGCGCCGGCGAGTTCTTTCTCATCGAGGTCAAGGAGTATGGGTATCGTCCATGGAATATCGTTGTCCAATCTTTTATCGTCCAGCACGCTTTCCAGATCATTACGACACAGGAATCCCTCGAGAGGAGAAAATACGCCGTGCGCTATATTCTCGATATCCTCTGCTCTATCCGCATTAACTCTTACAACGTTGGCATCATCCAGATCAACATCCCTGAACACACATCTGTTGATCAGTTTGCCTCCATGAGGTTTTGTCACGCAAATCACCCTCTCAATCAGTCCAGATAACCAAGGGCTCTCAATCTCTCCTTTATCTTCTCCTCTTCTTCCTTCGTCAGTGCTTCACCCGCTCCCTCCTCTTCCATGCTGGCGAGCAACTCCCTCAGAACATACGTCACATACGATGAGAGGGAGTGAAAGCCCGTACCCTCTATCTTCTTCTTTATCTTCTCCGCCAGAGCAGTTGGTATGGATATCGTGGTGAACTTTTTCTCATTCTTTTCGGACAACCATTCACCCCCGGTTTAATTATTTTTAATTACATGTAATTACAGTTCTGGTATAAAAAGTTACCCCATGGGATGTTATCCTTTTCTCCTGCGGAATTTTTAAATTGTATGATACCCATAGCACTACATAATGAAGTACTGTCCGAACTGCGGTTCATCGAACATAGAGTGGGTTTTGCCCCAGACCTGGAGCAAATGGAGATGCAGAGATTGCGGATATGAAGGAGCTTTAGTCATAGAGGATGGTGAGCTCGCCAGGGAAATAAGGAAGAGATATTTGGAGAAACAAAAGAGCGAAGGGGCATCCAGGGATTAGGATTTCACAGCCCTGACGACATCTATGACCGTTCCGTCTCTATATTCTATAATCGCAACGATTTCATCTCCGAGTTCTGGTTCTCTTGGTTCTTTGCAGAATCTTCTCACTCTTTTGTAAAGGTCCTCGATATCAACAAGCGGAACCTTTCCCTTAAGGTCTTCAATGAGATCTTCCCTCCTTGGATTTACAGCGACTCCCCTCTCAGTAACGAGAACATCCACTGTTTCTCCCGGCGTGGTTACGGTTGTAACTTCTTTTCTTATCGTGGGTATCCTTCCCCTGACTGTGGGCATGAGCAAAATCGTTACCCCTGCCCCAGCCGCAACGTCTTGATGACCCCCTATACCGTGCAGAAGTTTTCCGTCCGAGTGAGTGTTCACATTCACGTTGAAGTTGATATCTATCTCTGTTCCACCGAGAAAAGCCGCATCGAGCTTGTCTACGGCGCATCCGCCAGAATGGATATCGGCATAGAATGTGTTATTTATCTCAACGTGCATCGGGTTGGTTCTCAAGGATTCTATTGCGGCAAGATCAAACGTCTGTCCATCGAGTATCTTCATCATGGTTCCTTCTCTCAGCATATCAACGACATACTTGGTTGTCCCTCCCATAACAAAGCTTCCGACCATACCATGTTTCTTCATGTACTCGTGTACGAACTTTGTGGCAGCCAGACTTATACCGCCGGCACCCGCTTGGATGGATACGCCGTTTTTCAGAATTCCAGCTGCCGCAAGGACATTGATGGCTTCTCTTGCGATCTTGAGACGGGCAGGACTTCTGGTTATCCTCAGAGTTCCCGTCTGGATGCCGGAAGGGTCGCCTATCGAATCGACCTTTACGATATAATCCACAAAGGTCTGCTGGACTATGGGAGGAGTAACGGGGTAAGGTTGGATATTATCCGTTATAACAACGGTATGTTCTGCATATACAGTATCTGTGTAAGCGTATCCCATCGCACCGAATGCTGATTTTCCATATCTTCCGTTGCAATTACCATAGTCATCGCATATTGGTGCAGCAATAAAAGCGACATCTATATCCAGTTCACCGCTCGCAACCGCTCTGGCTCTCCCGCCATGAGACCTCAGGATGGCTGGCTCCTTCAGTTTGCCTCCCTCCGATACAAATGCCCCAACCGGTCCATTCATACTACCCTCTATTCTGGTAACAACCCCGTTCTTTATGTGCTGTATAACCTTATCATGAATTGGAAACAGAGCGGTGGCAGCCAAGCGAATATCTTTTATCCCCATCCTGGCTATAGTATCAAGTACCATGTTAACAACATGATCTCCGTTCCTGAGGTGATGATGGAACGAGATGGTATCCCCATCTTTCAGACCAACCTTTTTGATCGCCTCTCTTATGGATTTAAGCACCTTGCTTTTTCTCGGGTCATGGAATTTTATCCTCGGTGCCTTGCGCCTGCCGGAGGGACGGGTTGAAAACGGACCTCTGTATGGTTTGAGTTTTCTTCCCGCAAGCTCTGATGGTATTTCTCTACCGGCAGCGTTTATCATAGCACACCTCCCAATCTCAATATTCTCTCCGCTCTTTTGACGATTGGTTTGTCTATCATCCTACCGTCAAGAGAGATTGTACCAAGGCCTCGCTTTTTAGCTTCCTCTATAGCTTCCATAACTCTCTTGGCATATTCGATTTCCTCTTCCGTGGGTGTAAAGCACTCGTGTATGTATCTTATCTGCTCCGGATGGATTGCACCCTTACCATCGAAGCCCATCTTTATGATTCTTCTCGTTTCTTCCATGAGCCCCTCAATGTCATCGATCTTGCTGTAAACTGTATCGAGAGCCTGTATATCGAAGGATTTTGCAACTGTAACGAGCTTTGAGCGTGCATACAGTAAAGTATCCCAGCTCTTCTCTCCTCCGATATCTCTGGTGAAATCCTCGGCACCAAAAGCGAGGGCAACTATTCTATCACTTGCTCCCGCGATTTCCTCGAGATTCAATATACCTCTTGCGCTCTCTATTATTGGCATCAGTTTTGTACCCTTTATGGAGTACATCTTTTCGTATTTCCCTATGATTCTCTCAACCTCTTTTACATCCTCCGCGCACTCGCTTTTTGGCAGGCATATTCCGTGTGGATTTCCCACGAGCACCTGCTCGATATCCTCCTCGAGAAACTCTCTGTTCACTCTCACCCACACCTCCGTCTCTTCAAAATCGAGGGTTTTCAGCGCCTCCTTAACGAGGAATCTGGCTGCCTCCTTCTGCTCGGGAGGTACGGAATCTTCAAGGTCGAGAATGATACAATCACTTCCAAATATACCCGCATTTATCTGCAATCTCGGGTTGTTTCCGGGAACATACAGCCTGCTTCTCCTGAGTTTGTCTCTTTCTGTTTCTTTTCTGGTGAAGACCTCCTCTTTCACCTTTTTTCCGGTGAATTTGTAGAGAGCACAGCAGGTTCTCGCTCTTATTACGTAATCGAGGGCGCCAAATTCTCGCACCGTTACATTTATGTTATCAACATCGTAGAGATTGATGCATTCCTCGATGACATCGACGATATCTTCTCTGGTCAGCTCCACCTTTGCCTCGGCATTGATATTTACGCCTTTACCATCTCTGACCGTTACAAGACAATCCCTCTCGTTTTCGGTGCCAACTTTAATCTCCTTCAACCTCTCTCCTCCTCAACTCAAAATCGATGAAATCGCAGTGATGAACGATGATGGATTCCCTGCTCCTCTTCATTTTGTCCCCTTCATGAGAATGACTCTCTATGATATGAGCAACCTCCTCTGGTACACCGAGTTCTCTTGCCAGATTTGCTCCGGATATGGGGTGTCTCACCTTTTTCCCGTATTCGCTTACCCTTATCTCGTTTCCAACTTTCTCGTATTCCAGGGCTTTGCCGATATCGTGCAGCAGGGCGCCAGCAATGAGATGGTTCATATTGATCTCCTCGTCTCTCTGTGAAGCCACACTTTTGACCAGTTTAGCGACCCTCCTCGTATGCTCGATCAGTGTTCCCGAGTTCTTGAAAGATAGGGTAAAAGGAATTTCCTGTACATTATTCCATCCACCTCTCCTTGTAGCTTCTATCCACACTCTGATGATCTTTTCCTTCAAATCTTCGTCATCTATCCACTGCAGTTCGGGAATGAGCCTTTCAAGGTCTTCTGTTGGCGTCATCGAATCGTAATTTCTCTATCATATTAAATAGTTGATGTTTTCTGTTACGAGCTCGAAGTGCCGGGTTGAATGTCTTCAATTGGGTTTATCTCGTCAAGTTCTCTATCTGATAGGGCAGCGTACGGTATGTAACCCTTGCCTCCGGCACAGTTCTATGTAATCATCGATTCTCTGTTTATTTTCGCCAGCATATCCAGAGCTATCATCTACATAATCAACACTGAACACGGGTTTGTTCATTGCTCCAGTACTTCACTGCATAATTACCTTCCCACTCCGGGTTTTCTCTTCCAAGCCATTCTGGGGGATTCTCGTACCAGCTTTCATTCCAGTAGAATCGGTGGTCCTCCACTTCGCCTATGCTGAGATATGCTATGGGTATGATTCCTTTATCCTTCGTCTTCTGAAATTCATCAGGAGAATATCTGCCTTCCTCACTTCCATCTCTTGAGTAATCTATCACTATGAGGTCAAAACTCGAATCGGCTGAAGCATCAGAATGAATGCAACCATCATGGAGCCGGATCTATTCTAGTGACCTGTGAAGAGAGTTGCTCTTTGTTCTTTTGTGTACCTTGAGGGTCATCTCGAGAATCTATCCTTGGCAAACATCCTTATATTCTCCGTGGAGGCAACGGATGTTACAAAAGCTTTAATAAATAAAAATTTCAGAGAATTATTCAAATAGTTGTAATTAAATGATGGGTATGAAAATGAAGAAATCCGACTTAGCAATAATGATCATAACCGTCCTGATTGCTTCTGTTCTTTTCTACAGGGCGGGATACGTTCCTCCAGAGGTCATAGAGGAGGAACCCGTAGAGAAGCAGATTCCTCAGGAGAATCTCACTGTTCAGAAACCCCCGGAGCCGCCATCTTCTTTTATCATACCTTCAAGGAGAACCCTGACATCCATAGATGAGGGATGTCACTACAAATCCATCCTGGTGAACAGAGAGTGGTGGTACTTCTCCGCCATATTCAACGAGAGTTCTGAATTGGATGGCTGGGGGGTTATAGTAAGTTTCAATCACATGGCATATGGTGATTTATTTGGGCAGTTCAAACCAGACCTTCTAACCGTTGTTCTCTATGATGATGGTGGCAACGTTTATGGAGGGATGAAGAATGATTTCAGAGGGACGCTGAAGGCGACGACCCCGGGCGTTGACGTGAAATTCAGAAACTCGTGGGCAGAGGGGAAGTATCCAAGATGGCATGTTCATGCCGAGACTAGGGATGTGGGATATACGGGGCATACAGTTGTTATAGATCTCGATTTCTTTGCCCATGCTCTTCCGATATGGACATTTAACACGAGATTATTCAACGAGTCAAAGAGTAAGTTTGCAAGCTATGTTATACTTGGATGTGAGGTCAGTGGACAGGTAACAATAGACGGAAAAACTTACAGCGTTGGAGGCACCGGGTTCCATGGGCATTCCTGGTCGCCCATCTACATGAGAAAGTTCTTGATAGGTGGCTGGGACTGGATGCAGGTTAGATTGTCAAACGGATGGGTGCTCTACATAAGTAAATTCTACCCATCCTCCAAAGTATTGGCCAGTATAAATCCATTTGGAACCCTCATAATATCCACGGGAGGAGACTCGGTCACGGAGTTCAAAGTTTTTAACCTCGAACCCAAGACATCGGAGAAAATATTTCTCTTCACGAAGTTTCCAACAAGATTCTATCTTTCGGCAAAGAAAACACACAATATCCTGCTCGAAAGAATCGATCTCACCATGAGCCTGGATATAAAGACTACATCAACCTATCAGAAGGTGTGGAAATTTCCAACATATGTTGGCTTCAAGGTAGGAAAATGTGCCGTCAATGGCTCCATATCATGGCTAGACGGTGAACAGAGGATTTCCGTGGATTTGGATGGAGAGGGAAATGTCTGGATAACCAGGATGCTTCCGTAAAAGTTCAAAACTATAAAAAAGATATATACTCCTTACTGTATAAAGGGTTGAGATGACCCAGATATCAGAAGCAAAACTTGGTCATATTACGGAGCAGATGAAGGATGTTGCAAAGGAAGAGTATATCGATGTAGAAGTCATAAGGCGGAGGGTCGCCGCCGGAAAGATAGTTATACCATACAACCCGATACATTCCCCACGTTCCCTTGGCATAGGCAAAGGATTGAGAGTAAAAATCAATGCAAATATAGGAACATCCAGAGACCACTGTAATCTGGAAGAAGAGATTGAAAAGGCAAAAGTAGCGATAAAATATGGAGCCCATGCGGTCATGGATTTATCAACAGGTGGAGACCTAGATAAGATAAGAAGATCTCTTCTCGATGTGGTTGATGTGCCTTTTGGTACCGTGCCAATCTATCAGGCCGCGGTTGAAGCTATAAAAAAATATGGCAGTATAGTCGATATGAGTGAAGACGATATGCTAAATGTTTTTGAGCATCAGGCGAAACAGGGTGTGGATTTTGCCGTGGCCCATGTTGGGGTGACAAAAGAGAGTGTGGAGAGATTGAAAAGACAGGAGAGAATCATACCTATGGTCTCAAGAGGAGGAGCTTTTCACACCGCGTGGATAATACATAACGATGAGGAAAATCCCCTTTACAAGAATTTTGATTATCTTCTTGAGATAGCTAAGGAGTATGACCTCACCCTCAGCTTAGGAGATGGGATGAGGTCCGGAGCGACGGCAGACTCCAACGATAGAGCCAAGTTTCAGGAACTCCTTATAATCGGAGAACTGGTGGAGAGAGCAAGGGAAAAGGGTGTTCAAACAATGGTAGAAGGACCCGGTCACATGCCCCTGAATCACATCGAAGCAAACATCAGGGTGATGAAGACCGTAACCAATGATGCGCCTTATTTCGTGCTCGGACCCCTTGTTACAGATATTGCACCCGGATATGATCACGTGGTAGGTGCAATAGGAGGGGCGATCGCGGGATACTATGGAGCTGATTTTCTCTGCTACGTTACACCCGCAGAGCACCTGTCTCTGCCAGATGTGAATGATGTCAAGGAAGGTGTGATAACTGCCAGAATCGCCGCTCATGCTGCAGATCTTGCGAGAGGAATAGATAAAGATATAGATGATGAATTCAGCAGAGCGAGAGACAGACTGGACTGGAAAAGGATGTTTGAACTGGCTATAGACCCTGAGAAAGCCAAGGAATACAGGTCAAGGAGGCCACCTCTTGAAGACCCATCAACATGTACAATGTGCGGAAAATTGTGCGCCATAAAGATAGTAAATAGGTATCTCAGGGTGAATCGGCAGGAGGAGACGGCATCGAGAAAGTCCACCGAGTGAAATCTTTCGAAGCTCCGTACGAAAGATTTTGTGTGCATTTTTAGATAATAATTAATAAACTGATGTACTATACCTCACTTGATGAAGGTGCATCTCATAATGGGTTCCAAATCGGATCAAAAGGTCGCGGATAAAGCCGTGGAGATGCTCGAGAAATTCGGAGTGGATTACAGGGTAGATGTCGCATCCGCTCACAGAACACCGGACAGGCTTAAAGAGATAGTTGAAAAGAGCGATGCAGATGTGTTCATAGGAATAGCCGGATTGTCTGCCGCTCTCCCCGGAGCTATCGCGGCTCACACCACAAAGCCAGTTATTGGGGTTCCGGTGAGTGGCAAGGTGAATCTTGATGCTATATTATCGATAGTGCAGATGCCGCCGGGCATACCGGTTGCGGCGGTTGGCCTGGATAGAGGAGAAAATGCCGCTCTACTTGCCGTGGAGATACTATCCCTGAAATATGGGGAACTCGAAGATAAATTGAAAGAATACAGGGAAGAGATGAGAAGAAAAGCCATAGGTGAAGTCGATGTTCGATCCTGACAGATTTGTCGATGAGGCTGTGAAAGATTTGAAAGAACAGATCAAAGGAAAGGCTCTCATCGCGTGCTCTGGAGGTGTAGATTCAACGGTGTGTGCCGTTCTGGCGAATAGAGCGCTGGGAGATGATCTGTATGCACTTCATGTAAACACCGGCCTTCTGAGGAAGGGTGAAAGTGAAGAGGTTAAAAAACTGTTTGAGCAACTGGGTATAAAACTGTACTATCTCGATGAGAGCGACAGATTTTTTGAAGCCTTGAAGGGAGTTGTTGACCCTGAAGAGAAGAGAAAGATCATCGGAGAGTTGTTCATAAGAATTTTTGAGGAATTTGCAGAGCGACATGGCATAGAGTATCTGATACAGGGGACGATAGCACCCGACTGGATAGAGTCGGGAGATGAATTAAGAGAGACCATTAAGAGTCATCACAATGTCGGCGGTCTTCCAGAAAACGTAAAACTCAAAATAGTCGAGCCTTTGAGAGATCTCTATAAAGACGAGGTCAGAAAGGTTGCCCGATATCTGAACCTGCCAATTTCCGAAAGACAACCTTTTCCGGGACCGGGGTTGGCCATCAGGGTCGTGGGGGAAGTCACCAGAGAGAGGGTTGAGATAGTCAGGGAAGCATGCTCAATTGTGGAAGAAGAGATAGAAAAAGCCAGTGAGAGTGGGAAGATAAAGAGACCATGGCAGTACTTCGCCGTTCTGATACCTGTAAAGACCGTTGGTGTGCATGGAGACAAGAGAGCCTATGGATACACGATAGCGGTCAGGGCGATAGATAGCGTCGATGCGATGAGCGGTTCCTTCAGCAGAGTTCCTTACGATGTGCTGGACAGGATTGCCACCAGAATATCTAATGAGATGGGAGATAAAGTGACGAGAGTTGTTTATGACATAACAAACAAGCCCCCTGCAACGATAGAGTGGGAGTAGTATGGTGACCAGGGTATTTGTTATAGATAATGGTGGACAGTGGACGCACAGGGAATGGCGCGTGTTGAAATATCTTGGCGTGGATGCTCGCATCTTTCCGAACAATACACCCTTTGAAAAACTGGTTGAAGAGGGAGTTGATGGACTAGTATTATCTGGAGGAGCGCCCAGGATAGGTCTGAAGGAAGAGCTGGGCAGATGTGCCGAGTATCTCGATAGGGCGGATTTTCCTGTACTCGGAATATGTGCAGGTCATCAGTTCATAGCAAGACACTTTGGAGGTGAAGTTCAGCCTGCCGAGGTTCCCGAGTTTGGGAAGGTCGAGATAATTATCGATGCGGAGCATCCGATTTTCAAAGGAATACCGGAAAGGAGCATAGCATGGGCGTCTCACAACGATGAAGTTACCGTCGTTCCACGGGATTTTGTAATACTCGCGCACTCAGAAAGTTGCAGAGTGGAAGCCATGGCGCATAAAGAGAGAGCTATTGTTGGTTTGCAGTTTCATCCCGAGGTGGAACACACCGAGTACGGGGCACAGATTTTTGAGAACTTTATCGAGATGTGCAAGGAGTGAAAAATCATCTTTTTCTTCCTTCCCACCTCGGGAAAAGCTCGTGCTCGATATTTAACTGGTCAAGTATCTTTCCAACCACGAAATTCACCATATCGTCTATGGTGGAAGGTTTATGGTAAAATGCGGGCATAGCAGGCAGTATAACTGCTCCCGCCTCCCTTGCGGCAAGCATGTTCTTTATGGTTATCAAATCAAGGGGTGTTTCTCTCAATACCAGTATAAGTTTTCTTCCTTCCTTGAGGCAGTTTATGGCCGATCTTGCCATCAGTGTATCGGCGTATCCATTTGCCACCGCAGATAGGGTTTTAACGCTGCATGGCACGATAACCATTCCATCTACCCCGAATGTACCGCTGGCGAGGGGTGAGAAAAAATCATCATTATCATACATTGCATTCACGAGTTTACGGAGATCCTCTTTCTTTATTCCCGTCTCATCTTCCAGAATTTTCTCTCCGGTTTCGGAGACCAGAAGAATTGTGTCAATACTTCTCTTACTGAGTTCTTCCAGAAGCCTCACAGCATATATAGCTCCGGATGCGCCACTTATGCCGACTACTATTCTCATACTCTTTTGCATTCCTTTATTGTTTTGACTATACTTGACAGTTTCCTCTCAAAGAACAGCTCCTCGAGAGCTGTACCCGTCACTATTATATCTGCGCCAGCCATGACTTTCTCTCTCGCAGTTGATGGATCTCTTATACCACCACCCACTATCAGGGGAATCTCTATATTCTTCTTGACAAAAACTATCATTTCGCTTGGAACGGGTTCATTCGCCCCAGAGCCTGCTTCGAGATAGACAAATTTCATTCCCAGATACTGGGCGGCGAGCGCATACCCTGCTGCCGTGATAAAATCGTTTCTCTTTATTAGCTCAACCTCACCGACTTCTCCGACTTTCATACCTGGCTCCACAACTATGTATCCCATAGATATTGGTTCTATCCCGAGTTTTTTGATGGTCATGGCGCCTTTCATCTGCTCTCCGATTATGTACCTCGGATTTTTAGAGTTCAGTAGAGACATGAAGAAAATGGCATCCGCATACCTGCTCAGGGAGTTTGCGCTGCTTGGAAATAGAATTACGGGAAGTGACGATGCTGATTTTATCTCCTTGACGGTATCGTCAACCAGTTTCTCATCAGATACCGTTGAACCACCCACCATGATGGCTGTGCTCCCTACTCTCTCCGCAATCTCTGCCATTTCTCCAGCATCTTCAGGTGGTTGTTTATCTGGATCTATGAGTGAAAAATGCAGAGGATATTTCTCCAGCTCTTCCATTATGTAATCAAGGACCTTCATCTTCCATCGGATAGTGAAGAAATATAAAATAGTTTTGTCCTGTTGACTGGAGACAACGTTAAACCGATATTGATTCAACCCGGTTGTGTGTGGATAATGATGCAAACGTCTCCCTGTACCTCGATGGAAAACTATTTAAATAACCTCTAACATATTTCATTAGATAATTTTAGGGAGGTGGTAAGGTGCAGGGCAGCGAGGAGAGAGTATACTATGAACTCAGCGAACTGAAGGAAAGGGCACCAAAACTGTTCGGAATACCAACCGGAACAAAACTTGATGAGATGTTCTGGAAGGTGGAAATTGAGGGAGACAAACCTGTAAAGAAACCACTTGGAGGAATACCCCATCTATCAATCATCAATCTTACAGGCGTTCCAGATAGCGGAAAAAGTTTGCTTGCGGAGCAGTTTGCTCTCTATCAGGCCAATGAGGGTTATAAAGTGTTATTCATAACGGTTGAATCTCCAGCAAACTTCCTTTACACATCTCTCAAGGCAAAATCAGCGTATCTGGGGATGGACTTTGACAGAATATCGAAAAACATCGTTGTCATAGATGCATCCGAGAATCCCGAGTTGAGAGAAGACCCGAGGGCGCTCATGGATACGATGGCATACGCCATAAGAGAGAAGAAAACAACGAACGTCATAATAGACAGTATAACTGGCTTATACGAGCACAAGGAGATGATGGCGCGCCAGATAGTGAGGCAGTTCTTCAACTTCCTGAAGAAATGGAAGCAGACCGCTCTGTTTGTTTCTCAGAAAAGATCTGCACAGGGCGCAGAGACAGCAGAAGCAGCCGGAGGTCTGGCGGTAGCACATATAGTGGAT
>Ga0209410_1000318_pt1 | contig 21848 bp, 21 predicted proteins | sample Mar14436cmmetaG_FD_184135 | JGI IMG/M metagenome (GOLD analysis project Ga0209410, IMG submission 184135) | Marine hydrothermal vent microbial communities from Guaymas Basin, Gulf of California to study Microbial Dark Matter (Phase II) - Marker... ... | reverse complement strand
GCTCACACCAGTCCAATATCTCCTTTGCTAGGGGAGCCATCATGGGTGGTGGTATTGGCATCTCAGACAGGACTACCACTAGGTCATCTCTTCCATAGAACCTTATTGGCATAGACACTTTCCCGGAGTGAAGTATCGCTGCTGGAGGCAGATACTTAGAGAAGACATAGCCAATTTCCTCTAGTTTAAGCTCCTCAACGAGGAAACCTGTTGCTATTGATGCTACAAGCCCTACACCTGGAAAACCCTCTATTAACACCGGATTATTCAGAGATATTCCTTCTTTCTCAACTAGTAAAATCTCTCTCGCCAAGTCATGCCCCTCCAATAGGCTTACACTCCAATACTTTTTCAACACCGCTAGATCCGAAGACCGCCATCAGAGTTTCCATGAGTAAGTCAGACCTCATAAACCTATCTATCAGTACTCTAGCTCTTAGAGAATTCTCCAACTCTCTTCCTATTTGCCTTCTCCATTCTTTTTCGTATTCCACTAGATCTTTCTCCCCCCTAATCTTTCTACTAGCAATCTCTCCAGCAATTCTACCGCAAATTAATGAGGTGGGTATTCCTCCTCCATTTGTAGGAATCACTTGCCCTGCAGCATCGCCTACCACTAAGCAGAAGTCGTTGCAGGTTCTCTGTATTGGCCCTCCGGATGGAACGACCCAAGAAGTGAAGTAGACTGGGCTAATATTTCCACACATTCTCTCTCTGAACTTTTCCAAGAAATTCATCATCATATTCTTCTTCCACCTAACCCCAAGCCCGATGTTAATAGAGTTGCTCTTTGGTATCACCCAAGCATACCCTCCGGGAGCTATCTTGTTTCCCAAGTACATTTCTACCCTGTCCTTTTTTCCAGGGACCTCGTATTGTACTGTAGGAGTTAGCTCGGAGGGAGTAGGGAATCCCAACTTCCTAGCTAGTGAGAATGGACCATCCGCTAGTATGAGCACTTCAAAGGATATCTCCTCACTACCGATTTTGAGCACTCTTCTCTCAGGTATAACTTCTCGGACACGTTTTCCAAGCAATATCTCTGCTCCAGCTTTAGATGCAGATATTGCTAATTCCTTCTCAAATATTCTTCTCTCTAGGACAATTCCATCGAAGTCTATTGAATATTCCCTACCCCTAGGTGAGAAAACACTTATCTCTCTTATTCTCCTAGATATGCATGGAGAAATCATTTCTTCATCCAATATGCCGTCTATGTCAGCTCTCGGGAAGAGTTCTTTCATCTGCTCCAGAGATGGTATGAACTCCCCACATCTGAGATTCTCTGTGAAGTCTCTTCTGGCCTCCAGTAGAAGAGTGTCTGCCCCTCTTTCAGCAGAAAATCTAGCAGCAGTTAGCCCAGCTGGTCCCCCACCAACGATTACTACTTCTCTCCTACTCATTTTATGTCCCAGCCAACTCCTTAGTTCTCTCTAGGGTATTCAAAGTGATTTTCTCCAAAGCTTCCCTGTACTCGCTATTGGGAAGCTCAGATATTATCTTTATTGCTTGTGAGACGTACTCCCTACACAGATCTAGAGATTTATCTACACCTCCACTTTCCACCATAGTCCTTATTGCGAACTCCACATCACTTTCTGTATTCCATCTACTTTTAACTATCGAGGAGAATCTCTTAGCCCTCTCCATATCACCAGCTTCTCTCAGACTCTCTAACGAGAGTATAGATGGAGCTGTAAAAAACCCCCCTCTTACGTCAGATCCTCTAGTCTTTCCGGTGAATTCTTCCAATCCAACTACGTCCAGAACGTCATCGCATATCTGATAAATTACTCCGTACTTCTCTCCAAATAATTCTAACTCTCTTTCGAACCTATGAGAGAGTAATCCACCGCACTTGCAAGCTACTGAGAAAAGTGAAGAAGTCTTCCTCTTGACGATCTCTAGGTACTTCTCGATAGAGATCTCTGAGAATCTGTATTCCTCCTGAAGTAGCTGCCCTTCAGCCATTCTCGAACAAGCCCTCCCTATTTCCATTGGTATTCTTCCTCCGATTTTACTCGCTTGAGTGAATGCTTTCACAAAGAGGTAGTCCCCGATTACAACGGCCCTACGTAGTCCGACCTCTAAGTGAAGAGAAGGGCCCCATCTCCTTTCCCTAGCTTCATCCATTATGTCGTCGTGAATTAGGGATGCGGCGTGAACGAGCTCTATGGACGTCGCTAGTATTATAGCTTCTTTCTCCTTACCTCCTCCAGAAACTAAGTGAGATAATAGAACTAACAGTGGCCTCACCCTTTTTCCGCCTTTGGATAAGAAGGAATGTGACTTCTCCCAGAGAAAATCTAATTCAGTCTCGCCCACAGCTTTTTTTATCTCTTCCTCTACTTTCACCATGAGGGAGGAGACTTTCGGTGGAAGATCGAGCATGTTTCCTAGGATTCAGATACAAGATATAAATCTTGAGCCGTAAGTATTTCGTTCGATTGAGTCTAAGAATCAATATCGTTTCAATCGAATCCCTTGTTAGATCAAGAAAGATCAATCTCTCAGATTGGTAAAGGACATTTGACCCATCAAAATCTTACAATTTTGATGCACTCTAACACAAAACTGAGTTGTTACCTAGCTGAATGCCTACTCTCTGAGTTCACAGCTATGCGTACTTCACCTTCTTATTTATAAGACTGAGTCACATGCCACCCAAGGGGATGGAAGTGGCTAGGGTCGTGAGGATAGAGTACACAGGTTATGTGAAAGAAAGCGGAGAAGTCTTCGATACTACAGATGAGGAAGTAGCCAGAAAAGAGGGGATATACAGGGAAGGAGAGAAATACGGACCGAAAGTGGTAGTAATAGGCGCAGGTCATGTAATAAGAGGTTTAGAAGAGGAAATAGAGAAAATGGCACCAGGAGAAGAGAGAGAAGTAGACATACCACCGGAGAAGGCATTTGGGAACAGGAAAAAGGATCTAGTGAAATTGATATCCCTAAGAGAATTCAAGAAAGCCGGAATTGACCCAATACCAGGCAGATACGTCAGGATCGGAGGCTTAATGGCGAGAGTACAGAGCGTAAGTGGAGGAAGAGTGAGAGTCGATTTCAATCATCCTCTGGCAGGAAAGACTCTCAGATACAAGATAAAGCTAATAGAAGAGCTCAACAATGATTTAGAGATATCAAAAGGACTTTTAGATTTAAATTTTCCACCAGGAGTGTCTTTTGAACTAAAAGATGAGGGAGAAGACCTAATAGTCGAGATAAAAGAATCAGATGCATCTCCAGAGGAATTAAGTATTGGAAAAGAGGCTGGGGCTAGGGACATCCTAGAGTACACTAGTTTCGAGAGGGTCATCTTTCAGGAAGTCTTTCCAAAACAGTAACCTTAGCTAGGACAAGCTCTATGGATTTCGGACACTTTATGGGCCTTATTACCTCCTCCACCCTAATCTTCACTCTCCCTTTGACTTCTTCTGGGGAGCAGAACTCTGAATTCTTACACTCAGAGCATCCTATGCTCTCGAACTCCATAATGGCACCTTCTAGTGCAACTCTCTTCTCTATGGAGAGATAAATCGGAGCCTCTCTAACGAACACTACTTTCACTCTTCCTTGGATCGGGCAGTTATGCTCGACTTCCCTCACCTCTAAGACCTCGTAGCTCACTCCGGGAGTTAGGGATGAGCAGATCCTGACCATATCACACGACTCACACTCCTCTGTAATGCCTAGGAACTTGAAAGAATAGCCCTTCTTTGCCAGACCTTTGGGAAGCAAGTACGGTAGCATGTGAATCACGACTCACGGACTTATTACTTCTGTTTCTATGGCCAATCTCTCAGCAGCCTCCCAGGTTAGCCCCCTATCACCTAAGATAGTGTATCTCTCAGGCCTTATTTTATGAGCTATCGTTAAAGCCTCTATTATTTTGTCTTCCGGAACTCCTAGTTCCTTAGCATTAGTAGGAGCCCCAATCTTTTTCAAAGTATCTCTGATTCTCTTCCAATCGCCACCATGGAGGTACATCATCATTATTGATCCAACACCACACTGTTCACCGTGTCTAGCTGGCTCATCTAATATCTCGTCCAGTGCGTGGGAGAAGAGGTGTTCAGAACCACTGGCAGGCCTGCTGCTTCCAGCTATGCTCATAGCGACACCACTACTTATCAGAGACTTAACTACCTTCCTGTAACTTTCTTCTACCCTTCTGGAAATAATTTCGGCAGAGTCTAATATTATTTCGGCACTCATTTCAGACAAGGCCGCTGCATATTCACTATATGGTTCATTTCTCAATAAATAAGCCAATCTCCAATCTCTCACAGCTGTGAGGTTAGACACTAGGTCACCACATCCAGACGCAAGCAACTCAAAGGGACTATTCATCATTACTGAAGTGTCCGCAACGACAGCTAATGGAGCGTGCGCATCTAGCGAGAAAATTCTCTCTCCCTTTATTGATGCTTTAAAGGAGGCCATTCCATCATTAGAGGCTGCAGTAGGAACACTCATGAACTCTTTTCTTGCTTTGAAGCTCCCCAATTTTACTACGTCTATGACTTTACCTCCTCCAACGGCAATCGAGAAGTCATATTCCTCTAAGATCTCCTTGATCTCCAAAACGTCTTCCATAGTTGAGTTCTTGACTGTAGTAAGTTCTACCAAATAGTCCGAATTGGAAAATTCCTCTATGACAGCCTCTCCAATTTCCTTAGTCTTGGTCGGTCCAGTAACTATTAATACTCTTTTACCAACCCTGAGGGAAGAGGTGACCTCGGGTATGTCCTTGATCACTCCACTTCCAACTAAAATCTCCCTGGGAAGTTGCATCCTCCTAATCAAGTTAGATCCTCTCCGCATCCTAGACGATTATTTTCTCAGACCTGTAAGGGAGGGAACTGGGTATAACCCAATTAACACAATGACATACGCTCTAGTCTTGATATTGGCAATGTATCTACTTAGTAAGATGTTCTCTAAGCTTGGAGTTGGGCTGGATCAAAGGGTCTGGGGCATGGCATTCCTGTACACTTTATTGGGCTCTTCGCTGAGAGTCTCTGTCGACTCAGGTTTACTCCCATATACTTACCTCACAGTAACTCCTGGGATCTACTTTCTAGTATTTTCTTACTGGTTACCCATCTTCCTAATATCTTTCCATCTCGAGAGAATTAAAAAGCTTTCTTCATATCACAGACCAGCGTATGTATTCGCGATACTCCCCCTGTTAGTAGTTTTTTACTTCTTGGGGGTTCCTGAGAAAATCCAAGCTCCAATGGCCATAATATCTATGTCGTTGGCGACATCCATGGGTATATATCTAATCTTCAAGAACTTAGACAGAGCTGACCTGTTGATAATATTCGGTCACATGCTAGATGCATATTCCACATTTATAGGAATGGATTTCCTAGGGTATGGCTTCGAGCAGCATTTCCTTCCTAGGAAGCTGATAACTGCTTCCGGAACAGCTTTCGTTATGGTTCCAGTTAAGCTCATTGTCTTGCTCCCCATACTATACCTGATAAAGAGGAGTAGCGAGGAGGAGAAATACCTCTCTGAGATGATCAGAGTAGTGATATTCATCTTAGGTTTTGGTCCTGGGAGTAGAGATACGCTCAGAATATCCATGGGAGTCTAAGCCCTTAGCGAGGAGAGAAATGATAGGGGAACGAGAACACAGTGCTTGACACCCAAGACAATATTTCTAGCTGAGCTACTTCCCTAGTAGACCATCCATTGGAATAGTACGTTACCCTTATATCTTCCCACAGTCCTCAGCTGAATGAGATGATGAGGATTACGCTACCTGACCGAGATTGGTGGGAGTGATGAATACCCTCGTCTCTGAATTAAGACCCGAAGCCTTAGCAGTTCTATTCCTATTCAGAAGGAAGAATAGGGTTAGTAGGAGAGAAATATCTGAGGAAATTGGACTTGGAGAAGGATCAGTTAAGAGAATACTATCGAATCTGAAGAGTCTGGGCCTACTGGATTCGAGCAATAAGGGACATTTCCTAACTGATACCGGAAGAAGTCTCCTACAGAAATTATTAGAAAAAATCGAGCCAGTAAGCCCAGAGGAACTAACCGAAGTGCCTAAACTAGCGAAAGAGTTTGTAGCCATACTAATAAGGGATCCTAGAGAGATAGCAGTTCACATAGTCAGAGATGCCTCAATAAGAGCCGGGGCTAGTGGAGCACTCATATTCAAGAGGAAAGGTGAAAGAGTTTTCCTTCCACCAGGAGATAACGACAGGCATGAATATTCCAAACTAAAGAGAATAATGGAAGATGGGGACGTACTGATCATTTCTTTCTCTGACGATAGAAGACACTCGTGGTTGGGAGCCATCGAGATGACTTACTTACTATCCGAATCGCTTTCGAGAGACTAAGCAACCCAGTACATTCCTCCAATTTGGATTTGTATAGCGTGAACAGATCCTCGATCAATTCTTCTCTAAGCCCACCAACTTTTAGGGATCTCCTGAAATCCCTTAGGTTTCTTCTTTTCCATAGAAAGAGACTAAATCTAATGGAAAGGTATATCCAAGCAAGCTTAATCAATATCGAGAGAATTAGCGCCAGCATCACGAAAATATTTTTAATCCCATTAACGAAGTCCTTCACCCTTTTTGCGAACCATTTTCTTTTTTCCACGTGTTTCCACATCCAATATCCCCAATTCTTTTAATTTCATAACCCTTTCTGAGACTATTCTCCTAGAAGCACTACCTCTCACTTCTCTAACGTACCTCGTGAGTTCGCTTATGGAGACACTTCCTCTGACTGCTATAATTGAGAGAATCACTCTGGATATATCATCCGCAATACCGATTTCCTTGGCTCTAGCAGTCAATTCTCTTAAGGTCTCGATAGACTCTAACACCCTGACTGGGGTTGCTATTCCTCCCATCACGAGAGCATAAGCTATTGCAAGCCCATCATCAAACTGAAAAAAATGGGAGAGCAGTTTCTCTATTTTCCCTAGCCGCTCTAGAATATCTTCTAACATTTCCCTTAATTCAACGATTTCACTACCTCCCTCTTGCCTCATTCTCCCTCTCCTCTTTCGGCAAGTGGTGATGAGGGTGGTGGATCCATGAGCCAGCGTGGTGATGGGCTCTTTCCTCATTCTCTTCCTCCTCTTTCGCCTCGCGAGGACCTCCCCATCCGCTGAGTATCCTAGGTATAGCAGAGAGAACACTGGAAGCCTTAACCCTCTCTTCAAAGTATCTCTTCACCATCTCGTTTATTACTTCGTCTGGCATCTCTGCGTCTTTAAGTTTTTTGTAAAACTTTGATATGTCATCTCCTAGTTTTTCTCCACTCATTCCACTAAGAAGCATCTCGAGCAATTCCTTCAGAGGCTCTTTTATATCTCTGAGAAACTTAGATACTGCGGAAAGTACTTCTTCCAGCTCCTTAGATTCTCTTTCTTTCAATCCATCACCCCTTAGCTATGGAGTTGTTCACCGAGATAAGGATTTCCTAGGGAATGTAGTCAATAAGTGATCAATTTTCATTCATTCGAGAAACGTCACGCAATCCAAACCTACCGACATAAACTCATCTCTGTTTTCCTAAAGAAAGCCGAATTGTCTCCTTTTTCTCGAATATTTTTTCATTCCTATCTTCTTTTTTGAAGACTGAGAATGTTTCTACAGGAGAAGAGGACAAACCAATTTCGATGAGTTCCACGAGAATCAAACCAAGGGTGAAATATCTTGCCCACTACGGATGAGGAGTGAGTGGGTTCAGATATTCGGACCCTCTTAGTTTCTATCGGAAACAGTTTGAATTCTCTCATTAGAGGGAGATCATCCGAGCTTAAACAATAAACGGGAGAGAAAGTAGATGACCTTTAATTCTCAATGCCGTCATCTCTGACACGTTTCCACAATTCGTAACGACAAATGAGTTGGACAATCCAGATGTGAACAGTGTTTTTGAATATTTCTGAATAATTCTCCGTGATTATGGATCCGACTTCTTCTATCTCCATTAGCAGCCGTTCTCTGACGAAACACTCAGATTTAGTTACGTAGAATTCTCTATTATTACTAGTCCCAATTTCACAGTAGTCGAAGTCTCCGTACCAATTGGCCGAACTTCAATGCTGAGAGTTCCCCAGTTCCATGCAATCCCTCGAAGGGACTCTCGACGAACCCACTCATTTCATTCATGCCTTCATGGGAAACGTCTCGAAGCCTATGTTCATTCCATTGTATCCCTCTCCTCGACTAGATTTTCTCCTGATAGTTAGATTCGCTAAAATTCTGTACCATGGAACTGAAATTTTGTTGAATACTAGCGGACCAATGGTATTCCTCTTTGTCTGGAAGCCCATGAGTTCCTGAGCTGAGAGTAGTTGATTCCTATTGGTTCTTCATCCTCATTTACGTGGCAAGTAGGAGATACTCAAGATTTTTTGCCCCTCCGGATCGTAACGCAATACTCATCCCGAGAAGAAGACCTCCTGACTAGGAGAAAAGGGTATTGTAGTTCTCATAGCAGGCAATAATTTTCTCCTCAGTCCAACACCTCCTTTTAGCGAAGCTGTAGTTAGCAGTAGCTGTTAATCCATTGCCCTCGGGAAAGTGGGTAGTCTCACTGAGATCTAGGCAAATATATATAACTCTCTAGGAGAGAGAAAACAGAGGGGATCCTCTTGAACAGGAGAGAGTTTCTCAAGGCATTATTGTCCATCGGAATAGCTTCTGGTATCTCATTACTTGGTTTAAGGAGATACTATCAGTTCGGATCCCCCTCCACGGAAGTAGGAACGTTCGAAGAAACAGAAATAGACTGGGAGCATGCTAAGGAGGCCATGTTCTATAAATCGTTAGATGGAGGGAGAACGAAGTGTGAACTATGTCCCAGAGGATGCATCCACGAACCGGGAGAGAGGGGAATATGCAGAGTGAGGAAGAACGTGAACGGGAAACTGTACACTTTAGTTTACGGAAATCCATGTGCTGTTCACATAGATCCGATAGAGAAGAAGCCCCTATTCCATTTCCTTCCCGGATCTAAAACACTATCTCTGGCAACAGCAGGATGTTCTCTCAGATGCATACATTGTCAGAATTGGCAGATAAGCCAAGCATCTCCAGAGGAAACTAGGAACTATGATTTACCTCCAAATAGGGTAGTTCAGATAGCTAAGAGCAGAGGTGTGCCAGTAATAGCGTATACCTATACAGAACCAACGGTGTTCTACGAGTACATGCACGACACCACTCTATTGGCTAGAGAACTAGGAATAAGGAACGTAATGATATCCTGCGGATACATAAGGGAGAAACCTCTTAGGAAACTCTGTTCGATATTAGACGCAATAAAAATAGATTTAAAGGGATTCACGGAAGAATTTTATGAAAGAATCGGAGGAGCGTCAATTAAACCAGTGTTAGAATCAATAAAAACTGTTAAGAAGGAAGGTAACTGGATGGAGATAGTGAACTTGATCATACCAACACTGAACGACGATGAGGAAGAAATCAGAGATATGGTGCAATGGATTCTCAAGGAAGTTGGAGACTGGGTTCCGTTGCACTTCACTAGGTTCAGACCAGCCCACAAATTGACCAACGTACCACCAACTCCAGTGAAGACATTAGAGAGAGCCAGAGAAATAGCAATGGAAGAAGGTTTGAAATTCGTTTACGTAGGAAACGTGCATGGTCATCCAGGGGAGAGTACTTATTGTCCTAATTGCGGTAAACCACTGATACTGAGAAGAGGGTACACGATTTTGGATCTTAACATATCCGATGGGAAATGTAACTTCTGTGGGGAAGAGATACCAGGAATTTGGTCCTAGTCTCTCGATAACATTAGCAAAAGAGGTGAAATGACCAGTGCAGAAGTGAGCACTAAAGTCCAAGTCACTCCTATCACTGGAACTAGGAGCAGAGTGGGGAGCAATGATCCGAGACATCCTCCTAAGAGATCTGCCGAGTAGATTTCTCCGATCTCCGAAACTCCCTCTATTTCTAGGCAGGATCTAGAGAAGAAGGCTCCGGTGAGGAATCCAGATACCAGAGTCATCAGAGGAAATAGTAGCTCTACTTCGAGTGAGAGCAAGTACGTTAGGGAGAGTGTGTATGAGAATAGTGCGAGGATCAGTATTTCTAATCTAGTTCTCTCTCCTATTAAGCTCCCTAAGTATATTCCAAGCATGAAGAACGAAACTATTACCCCTATTTTGTGATATACGTATCCGAAGGAACTCTGAAATGACAATAAGACCACTATTTCGTGAATCATAGTTGAAAAGCCGACAGAGAACATCCCAAATGCTTGGACAGACCACATCTTCCTCATTATGATGGCGGAGATGATGGAGAATGCAAGGAAAATTGCAATCAAAGTCTCTTTAGTTAGGGAGGTGAACTTCCTAAGCCAAGACATGACGTAATAATAATAGGCCCTTGGTTTGAAGTCCTCATTTACCTCCTCTGTGGAGGGAATCATGCTGAGCACGGATTGAACTCTATCCTCTTCCAGATATTTCAAGACATAGTAGTAATCGAATTCGCCTTTTAATAGTTTGCTCCTCTCCAGCACCTCTTCCCTAGATGGTAAGACGCTATCTGAGCCTATTAGATACAGTTCTGAACCAGGAAAGAATTCAACGTATTCAAAGACTCTTCGCATGGTATTCACGACCAAAGATATTACTAGTCTAGTTTTCTCATCCATGTACGCCTCAGAGTAAGGTAAGCCTAACACTATTATGCCATCTCTCTCCAACCTCTCCTTTACCTCTAAGAAGAACTCTTCGGTATAATATCTGTTTTCTCTGAGAGAAGTTGGACCAGAGCTACCCAAGAGTATTAAATCGAATTTATCGGAGCGTTTCTTGAGGAATTCCCTACCATCTCCAGGATATATTTCAACTTCGTCTTCAAGTCTAATGTACTTCAAGCCCCTTTTCACGATGGTGGGATCTAACTCAGAATAAATCACAACCTCTGAAATCTCGCTCATTGAATTAGCGACGTTACATAGCCCTCTACCTATTAAGAGAACCCTATCTAGCTTTTCTCTGTATAATCTAGGGATATAGGATAACTCAAGGCAAACCTCATCTCCTGTTGTGTAGAGTAGCACTCCGTTCGAGTAGAACGAATACTCTCCACCTACTTCCGAAATTGAATTCCTCCCGTATTTTGAATCCCAAATCTCTAAGATTTCGTGTTTCCCTAGAGGCAAAGAGACACTGAAATTATCTAACAACATTATGGGATACGCCAAAGTCATGAGCAGCAGTAGACACACGATGAACAATAGCGATTTCCTTTTAATTTCGAGTAGGAGAAGTGCTGTGAGAGCCACCAGAAATGAAGAAATGAATAAATGTCCAGTTCTCCCAAGTAAAAGGAAATCTAGGGCTATTCCTCCAATGAGAAATCCCAAAGCCTCGTATCCATACGCCTCTCTAGGCTTAATTCTTGAGAATTTCAATCCCTCTACGAAAGACAAGCCTAAGCAAAATGAAGTAGGAGCAGACACAGCTGGAAGAGTCAGCTGAAACAATAAGGGGAGCTCTGCACCAGGAACTGTCATCTTCGGAATGCATCTAAGAGCCAATAGCTCGACTGAATTCAGCAGTGACACCAAAAGTATTGTCTTCCAGACATCTACGTATCTTTCTCTTTGCGAGGAGTAATAACTACCTAGGGAGGAAAAAATTAGCCAATAGGCTAGAAATACTCCTATAGTCAGCTCACTACCCCTACAAGACACCATTACCTCTCTGAGTATCGGTATCTGAGAGAACATCGAAGCAATCCCTATCGCGAGGAAGACTTTCTTCCCCAATTCTTACCCTCCAGTTTTAGATGAGAGCAAGTTTCCATACAAATTCCACACATTGCACATTCTCCGGAGTTCGGATTAACTCCAAAGGGACAGTCGCAAAGACCACAGGACTTGCATCCAGTTATCCTGAAGAAGGAAAATCGCCCTAGGGCAGAGAAAAAAGCCCCTAGTGGACAAAGATATCTGCAAAAACCTCTAGAAACAATTAATATTTCGATCAGTATGATGAAGATAAAGAAGGCAATCCCGAGTGGATGCGGAATTCCAGAGAAGAGTAGACGATACACAATTCCGAAAGGACAGATTAAACAGAAAACTGGAAAGTGTAGTAATAGACTCGCAATCAGGACTGAGACGAGGACCAAGTACTTCAAATTCATTAACTTTCTACTGTAAACGGCATTTATCTTGGACCTCCTGTTCCCACCTCTGTTGAATACGTCCAGAACAGCGCCCATTGGGCACACAGAGCAAAATATCCTCCCCGCAATTACAGACATAATCAAAAGAGAAATTAGTAGGACTGGGGCTACTATCTTAAGAGAGGCTAAACTCACTTGTAATGATCCGAGAGGGCATACTAGGTGTATCGAACCGATTTTTATTCCACAAAAGGATCCTCTTCCGACGAAAGACAACAATAGTAAAAAAGCCAGTAAAACAAACCTGAATCTATGTATCATGGAGAGAATTGTCTTTCCAGACATATTAAATCCTCCTTATTGCTCCCGTGGGACACGCTTTGGCGCATGCATGACCGCATATTGGGAAGTAGCATTTCCTCACTAAATGCGGAGTACCGAAATTCTTGAGATCCCAAAATTCTCTGTATGGCTCCAATGCATTGTATGGGCAAGAATCAATGCATCTACCACACTTAATGCACAATTCTTCTAATCCATGACCTCCTGGAGGTCTGCGAAGTCTTTTTCTTCTCTCACGACTTTTTCCACTAATACTAAAAGGAAAAAGGATTACAAGCGGAAGCATCTTCAAGAACTCTCTTCGATTCATTTCACACACCAAATCTTTTAGCAATTCAGCTCAACAGTACCCTCAGAGTGAATCCTCTATTCTAGAGAGATCAACCCCAATTTTCTACCTCTGCTGAGTATGGATTCTCTCTCACCCCTGATTTTGTTTATGGTTTCCTCTACTATCTCTTTGGCTCTTCCTAGGTAATTCTCTGGTCTCAGGAGATTTTCCAACTCCCTTTCAGTTATTAGCTCTCCGACAATTCCCTCATCAATTAGCACTTCCTTTAAACTCTTTTTCTCTTCAAAAGCTCTCATTGAAGCATTCCTAAGGAGTTCATGCGCTCTCTGCCTCCCTATTTTTCTTGAGATGTGCATCATGATGTTCTCTGCCATTATTATTCCTCTGGTTAACTCTAAGTTCCTTTTTATATTCTCAGGGTATATTTTTAGATTTCTAAGCACATGAATCATCTTCTTTAGGGAATAATCCAATAAAATAAAGATTTCTGGAAATATTATCCTCTCTGAGGAGGAATTAGTTAGGTCTCTCTCATGCCATAGGGGTATGTTATCCAGAGAGACCATAGCCAAATGCTTTATAGTTCTGGAGATACCACATATCCTCTCACACGTAACTGGATTCCTTTTACCAGGCATAGTTGAACTCCCCACTTGTTCTTCTCCGAATCCCTCCTCTACTTCTAGAATCTCAGTTCTCTGAAGATTCCTTATTTCTTCAGCAATCTTATATAGTGTTTGAGAGATTAACGCTAACTTGAGCATCAACTCTGAGTGCCTATCTCTCTGCAGTATCTGGCTCGTAATATCGGGCACTCCCAGCCCCAATCTCTTCAAAACCAACTCTTGTATTTCCTTCGCTTTGGGACCCAAAGCTGCTTGAGTTCCAACGGCTCCTGTTATTTTCCCAACCAGAATCCTTGGACAAACCTCGAGAATTCTTTGAACGTGTCTGTGTACTTCAGAAGCGAAAAGACAGAACTTCATACCATAGGTCGTTGGGACAGCATGTTGTCCATGAGTTCTGCCGATACAAACTAATTCTTTGTTCTTTTCAGCTAGGTCTAGGAGGACGTCCTCCAACTCTAATAGGTCTCTGAGTATTATGGAAAGAGACTCCTTTATCTGAAGTGCTAACGCAGTGTCTACCACGTCGTAGCTAGTTAAGCCGAAGTGGACGAATTCTCCAGCCTCTTCACAGACTTCTGCCAGCGCTTTTACCAGAGCCATCACGTCATGACCTATTTCCCGCTCTATTTCTTTTATCCGATTGAGTTTCACGTAATTCGTATTAGCCCTCTTAGATATTAATTCAGAGTAATCTTTCGGTATTACTCCAAGTTCTCCTTGGACTTCAGCTACAGTCTTCTCCACTAGGAGCATCTTCTCTAATTTGGACTCCTCTTCCCATACCTTCCTCATCTCAGGGTAGTAATACCTATATTCTATGGGATGTATCAATGGTTCACCTCCTTGAAGTAGTCCCTTTCGGAATAGGCTTTTACCCTATACCTGTAAACTTCTATATCGTTCCATTTCCAGCAGTCCTTTGGAAGACCTGCTTTAAGACAGAGCCTCTCCAAGAACAGCGTCTTTTCTGGAAGCTTTTCCCACACTTGTGGGAGAAAGGTAGCTCTTCTACTCCCGTAGACCAAGATAATCCCGTCTTTTCCTTCTTCTATTTTGGAAAGCAGATCCTTCCAACCCTCGAAGCTCATTTTCTCAGGTACGTCTAGAACAGATACTTCTATTTCTATTTCTTTGAGCTCCTCCCTCCTCAGAGGTGGAAACCTAGGATCTCTGAAGGCTGCATTCCTAGCGTTTTCTATTACGCTAAGATACAATGCCTCTTTAGGCCATAAGTGTCCTATACATCCTCTTAATTCTCCATTCTTTTCTATGGTAACGAATGCAGCTCTTTTCTCTTTAATCTCTGGGTAAATTGACCAAGACCTCATTTCCTTTCCTAGGAGAGAACTCTCTATCGATTCCCTAGCCAACTTAACTAGGAATGCCCCTATCTCATCGTCACTCTGATAAAACACAATTCCGGCATACCCAACTACTCTACTCTTATTACCTGTGACGTCTCCAGAGTTCTTGTATTCCACTAGTTCTGGAGTCCAATTCAATCTCCTCGCTATTTCCATGAGCACTGTGATAGAATATATCCCACAAGCTTCACAATTACTTGGATTTGCCTCTAGCTTGAGTATATGGTCTATACAGCTAAGATCAAGTCTTCTAGCCTCTTCGTATTGGTGATAGTGGCTCAAGTCTGTACTGATTACTAGAAGTGTCTTGTAGTCCAATTCTCTGATTATCTCGTCTGCTAGTAAGCTGATCTCTCTCCCACTGAGTTTTCCTACTATTATGGGTATTATTTCGAAGTCCCCAAGCACTTTCTGGAGAAAGGGCAATTGGACCTCTATTGCGTGTTCTTTGATGTGAAGACTCTCTATGGAATCCCCTGAGAAATACACCTTGTCTTTCGAGACTGGGACTTTACCTAAAGGAGTTTCGTAATAATCGTACGGGGATATGGATATTCCTCTAAGGGGTCCTGTGTGGTTGGGACAAAGTATTATCACTTTGTCGTATTCTTCCCCCTCGATTTGCTTGTATACCGAGGCTGCCACTTCTCCCGAGTATTTGTATCCGGCGTGAGGAACTATTATTGCTCTAATCTTATTCTTCTTCTTGCTTATTTTCTCTTTTCCATGTAGTAATTCATCCAGATATCTCTCTAGGGTCTCTTTATCCCCAGGATAGAAGTACCCAGCCACAGCAGGTTTTCTGATTTTTGCCTCCATACTAATAACCTCTCGGGTTTGATTTGCTGATTCGCCACCCCTCTCTGATATGCAGAGAGAAAGGAACGATAGAAGTAATATCACGGAAACCATTAGGCACCTCATCCTATTTCACCCTCTAGGTATTTATGGAGCAGCTTCGCCCAGATCTTTATCTGCACCTTGGGAAAAAACTTGTGGAAGATATAGGAAATTCCCATCCTGAGGTACATTCTAGAGAACTCCGAGACGATCTTCTTCTGATAGTCAGAGCATGAGAAATCCGATTCTGTTAGTATTTGAGCACTTCTAAGAGCCTGATATATTCCTTCACCAGTGAGAGGATTCCCCAAACCAGCAGAGTCACCTACTAGGAATGAGTTCTCACAGCAAAACCTCCTAATTCTAAATAGAGGTATGGGATGTCCAACCCACTCACTAGCTGACACGTTTATCTCATTTTCCGCTAGGAAATCTTGGAAGCTAATTCCTAAGTCACTAGACTCAGGCAAATAAGCCCCAATTCCAATAGAATAAACTTTCTGCTTCGGAAATATCCAAGAGTATCCGAATTTAGCGTATCCAAAGTAAATTCCTATTGATTCCTCTCTATTTGAGAGATCCAACTCTCCTTCATAAGATATTGTGGATATAAGGTCCTTCTTTCTCCATTTGTCCCGTATCCCCAGAAGCTTCGCCGAATTGCCAGTAGCTCCGTCTGCTCCTATTACCAAGTCGAATTCCTCCTTTTCGTCCTCGGTTCGAAGTAAGAACTTTTTACCTACTCTAGATAGTTTCCAATCTCTATGGGAAAACAAATTTACGCCGTCCTTCCTGGCTTCTTTAAGGAGATAGTAGTCGAAATCTGATCTCTTGACTGTATAGACTGGGTATCTAGTCTCGAATTCTCTTATTAAGTTAGTTCTCCAGTAGAAGGAGAAGGAATTTATCTCTTTCTCGTATGGAGGATTCAGTCCAATTTCTTCCAGCAAGGAGTATGCTTTGTTAGTTAGACCACCAGCACATGGTTTCTCCCTAGGGAAAGACTCTTTCTCCAGTATAGTCACGTCTAATCCCTTATTCAGAAGTAACAATGCTGATAGGGATCCAGATGGTCCAGCACCTATCACTAGGGCCTTCAATCCATTCCCTGAGAACTTCTGCTTTGTTCTTAAAAAATTGTCGCCATGAAGAATTTCAATTGATGGGAATCTAGCGGAAATTCACGTTACAATTGCCTCAGTTTGAACTCCTTGTGAGACAAATAAACTATGAGATACGTCTAAAATGATGATTCCTTGGGCCGTTTATATCAAATGTAGCTGGACTCTCCATATACGTCTCATGTAAACTATTCAGAGTCCCCAAGGGAAATCCTTTTTATACCTCGGACCTAGGACCTGAGGGCCCGTGGTCTAGTGGTATGACGCTGCCCTCACGAGGCAGAGGTCCCGGGTTCGAATCCCGGCGGGCCCACCAACTCCTCAAGGTGATCTCTTGGGGGTAGTGATCTCCCTAGGAGGATCAGTATTCAACGTAAACAAGACCCCAGAGGAGATATCCGAGATAGCTTCTTCAATAAAAAAGGTTCACGAAAATATTGAGAGATTGGGCATTGTAGTTGGAGGAGGACCCCTAGCGAGAGAGTATATCAACATTGGGAGGAAAATCGGATTAGGAGAATTTCAGTGTGACCTACTTGGGATAGAAGTAAGCAGACTGAATGCCCTCTTGCTATCTCTTCTAGTGGATGGTGTAGGTCCACTAAACTCGATAGAGAAAGCTTCCCACCTAATGATGGAGGGTAAACTAGTGGTGATGGGGGGAACCGAGCCAGGACATACCACGGACTGTGTCGCAGCTCTTCTAGCTGAGGCAACCTCTTCGGAACTCTTCATAGTGAGTGACGTCGGATACGTTTACACAGAAGACCCAAAGAGAAATGAGGAAGCAGAGCCACTAGAGGAAGTAACTCTAGAAACCCTAAGGAAATTCTCTGCTAGAGGAAGAGCGGGTCCGCATGGGGTATTGGATCTCTCTGCGATAGAAGTCATATCTAGGTCTAAGATAAGAGCTTGGTTCATTCCTAAGGAGGAAATAACTAATATCCCCAATGTTAAAGGTACTAAAGTGAAATTGTGAAGAATAAAATAAAAAGGAAGGAAGAGAGGAGGGGATCCCGTGCCATTTTTCAATGAAATTCTATGGCTTTTATTCATACCCTTGAACTTCGTTTCTATAACTGTAATACAATACTTCTTCGGAGAAAGGGGGTTATTCGGATACATGGGTATAGCTGTCTTCCTAGCTAACATTCAGACAGTTAAAGTCGTTCAAATATTTGGGCTCACCTCAGTCTTAGGAACAGTAACTTACAGTACCACCTTTCTCATAACGGATCTCCTAACAGAGATAAGAGGAAAAGAAGAGGCCAAGAGAGCAGTACTATTTGGTTTAGCTTGTACGATAATTTCTACCTATGTGATGTACTATTCTCTCCTGTTCATACCATATGAATTAGGAGGACACGAAGCATTGAGCACGATATTCGTTTTCATGCCTAGAATAGCTGTAGCAAGTGTGTTGGCTTATCTAGTGAGCCAGTTGCATGACGTATGGGCATTCCACTTCTGGAAAGAGAAGACCAAGGGAAAATATCTCTGGCTGAGGAACAATCTCTCGACCATGGTGAGCCAATTCATAGACACTTCAGTCTTTTGTTCTGTAGCCTTCTGGGGAGTGATGCCTCAAGAAGACTTATATCAAGTCATATTTACCATGTATCTTTTCAAATTGATAATAGCAATTTCTGACACACCTTTCGTTTACTTAGGAACCTACATCCAAAGGAGGAGGTGGTATACTGCTGATAGTGAAGAGAAGGGACGCAATGGCGAGACTTTCGATATGGGAGACCCCTAGGGGAAGAGTAGAACTTCCGAACATGGCCGTAGTGGTCAATCCAAATCTAATCTCTGTTCCAACTAATGAGATAAGAGAGATGGGTTTTCAACTAATAATGACTAACTCATACATACTAAGGAGGAGGGGATTCTCAGGAGACGTTCACAACTTACTAGAACACAATGGGCCAGTTTACACAGATTCAGGAGCATATCAGCTTTTCTCTAGAGGAATAGAGGATCAAGACTCCATAGAAATAGTGAGATATCAACTAGAGATAAATTCAGATGTAATTACACCATTTGATCTCCTAGTAATGCCATGGGACTCTGAGGAGGAAGCCATGAGGAAGGCCATTGAAACCGTAGAGAGAGTGAAAGAAGCAATTCCCTTAGTAAGAGAAAAGGGGAAATTAATAGTAGCTCCAATTCAAGGAGGAAGACACCCCAAAGTTAGGAGAAAGTGTGCTAGAGAGTTAGGGAAACTCAGAGCAGACGTCTACGCTATAGGGGTAGTAGTCCCAGATCTATTGGAATACAACTTCAAGGAAGTGGTAGATGCTATAGCAATTTCTAAAGAGGAGATTCCGCTATCTAGACCCTGTCATCTCTTCGGAGCAGGACATCCAATGGTTCTTCCCCTGTACGTAGCCTTGGGGTGTGACTTATTCGATTCAGCAATGTATGCAATAGCTGCTAGAGACGGAAGATATTTAACGCATTCCGGCTCGCTCAGACTGGATGAAATGGAAGAATTTCCATGCAATTGCCCTGTTTGTTACAACAAATCTCCAGGGGAAGTTTCAGGATGGAGTAAAAGGAAGAGAGAGTATTTCATCTCAAAACACAACTTGTATTCGGTTTTATTAGAGTTAAAAAGGATAAGAGAGGCTATAAGGAGGAATAGACTTCTGGATTTGGTCCTAGAGAGAGCCAACGCGCACCCAATGCTCAAAGAGGCAACGCTCTACTCTCTGAAGAGATTATCTGTCCTGATGGAAGAGCTGGATCCACTAGAGAAGAAATCCGGACTCAGACACATAGGGCCAGAGACTTCCTTGAGACCAGAGGTGAGGAGAGCTAGAAGACTAATAAGGAGAATCAGAAGCACTAAGTCCAGAATATATGTAGATCCCTTCGGCCCAGTTCCCATTGAAATCCTCAAGGTTTATCCCTTCGGACAGTTCGTCTCGCCAAGGGAAACCCCTAGATTAGAGGTCGATCCCAATTCCCTTTTCAGAGCACTAATGGAATATCTATACGACGTTAGGATAAGAGAGAGATTCGAGTTCACGTTCTCCAAAGAAGGAAGGATAAAAGACGTTATTCTAAACGGTGAAAGGATAGGAAGTATAAGAGCAAAAGACCACTTTTTCGTACCTAATATTAGGGGAGCACGCTTAATATTAGAAAAATCTGAATATCCTAGGAACAGAGTGATAATCAAGAAGGAGGCAGAAGACTTCGTCTCTAGGGGAAAATCAGTCTTCTGCAAATTCGTCCTAGATCTAGACTCTGAATTAAGACCAATGCAATATGTACCAGTTGTTAATGAAGAGGATGAACTCATAGCGGTGGGAAAGCTAATCCTCTCTCCTAGGGAGGTGTTCGACTTCGAGAGACACGTGGCTGTTAGAGTGAAGAGGGGCGTGATGAATTGACGATAGTCTTCGACCCATTTTGTGGCGTATCCGGAGACATGATCCTCTCTTCTCTATTGGACTTATTCCCAGAGAGAAGAGATGATGTAATCTCCAAATTGGAGAATCTAGGTAGATTACTTGGGATTGAATTGAAAATAAAGCTAGAAGAGGTCAAGAGAGGAGGTATTCCAGGAAAACTCCTCGTGATAGAATCGGATGCTATGAGAATAGATAACCCAATGGAGATGTTGAGAACCTTCAGCAAATTGTGTTCCACGATGAATTTCCCAGAGAAAATATCTAAAACTGGGAAGAGGATACTTCTCAGGATATTCGAAGCAGAATCTAGAGCACATGGAGTTGAGATGAGGAGATTACATCTACACGAGACTGGAGATATAGACACACAAATAGAGGTGATAGGAACACTAATTCTCTTGGAAGACGAGAGCGAGGTTTACTCCACTCCCATATCCATAGGAAAAGGATATGTTAGGACTGAACACGGATTGATGCCAGTTCCAACACCAGCTACTGCCCAAATAATGCTCAAGAGCGCACATAAGTTCAGACTTGGACCTGTAGAGGGAGAACTTGCAACTCCAACTGGAGTAGCTATATTATCTGAGATTGCTAGGCCAATTCCAGATTCAATGAGCTTTAATCCCACTAGGATTGGGCACGGAGCCGGATCCATGGAATTGAAAGAGATTCCGAATCTACTCAGAGCTTATTTGCTCTCACATGAGAAGGAGGAAATTCTCTACATGGTTGAGACGAGCATAGACGACGTCACTCCAGAGATATTGTCCAAAGTGCAAGAAGACTTGGGCTCAATTAGTCTAGACGTATATCTATTACCTACGCTCATGAAGAAGGGCAGACTGGGACACACACTTAAGTGTTTGGTGGAAGGGACCAAGCTCAGGGAAGCTATAGAGAAGATATTCGAGTCCACTGGTACGCTTGGCGTTAGATACTACTCAGTCAAGAGAGAGAAACTGGAGAGAGAAGAAGTGAAATTAAACATTCCCATAGGCGAGAGGAAATTCAAAGTGAGATTCAAAGTTTCTTACCTTCCTAGTGGAAGAAGGCAAATAAAAGCAGAGTATGACGACCTGAAGAGGATATCTGATGAAGTTGGATTACCGATTAGGATCGTGAAGGAGGAGGCAGAGAGAATTGCGAGGAAAGAGATACGTTAGAGAACTCTTGGAAAAATATAAGGCTGGAGCGATCGGGGAAGACGAATTAATAAGAGAGATATGTAAGTTCTCCTTTGAACTGATAGTCACAGAGACAATTAAGTTCGACATTGAGAGGGACCTGAGAGTAGGTTTCCCTGAAGTAATATACGCTCCCGGGAAGAAGTACGAAGACCTGAAGAAAATATTGAAGGAAGCAATAGACAGAAAAGGGCTGGTATTTTTGTCTGATTTCGATAACTCCTTAATAGAAAAAGTGTTAGCTGAGTTTCCCGAAGTAGAGATGAAAAGGAGAGGGAAAATTCTGAGCTTGAGGTCAAGACCTAGGAATGAGATAGGACTGAAGGTAGGAGCAATTACTGCAGGGACATCAGATGTTGACAGAGCTGAGGAGTTCTCACTCATATTAGAGGAGATGGGTTTCGAGGTGGTCAAGGAGTACGATGTTGGTATTTCGTCCATTAAGAGAGCCCTAGATGCCGTCAGGAAAATGATGGAAGAGGAAGTAAAGTTG
>Ga0209410_1000317_pt1 | contig 21897 bp, 17 predicted proteins | sample Mar14436cmmetaG_FD_184135 | JGI IMG/M metagenome (GOLD analysis project Ga0209410, IMG submission 184135) | Marine hydrothermal vent microbial communities from Guaymas Basin, Gulf of California to study Microbial Dark Matter (Phase II) - Marker... ... | reverse complement strand
ACAAATCAGGCGTTGTTGAGGCGAACTGGCTGACGCCTCGTAAAATAAGGAGGCTGAGCGTGATAGGCGTTGAGCGTGTCGCTTATCTTGACTACATAAATCAAAGATTGATATTGGACGAGAATGGTGAGATAAGAGATGTGGAAGTGAAGCGTGCTGAACCGCTGAAAAACGAATTGACGCATTTTATTGATGCGGTAGAAAGGAATAGTAAAATAATGTCGTCTGGAGAAGACGGATTGAAAGCACTTAAAATTGCAATCGCAGCGGTAATGTCTTATAAGAGAAGAAGCGTTATCAGAATAGATGATTTGCAAATTTAATCTGCTAATTTTCCCTTAATATTTCATGATTATTTCATGCTCATTTCATGATTTTCTCCGCATACTCAATAAATATGCGAGAATTGAGCCTGCAAGTGCGAGTAAATCCTCAAAAGGAATAACTGAGCGTGGATGCGGGGATGGTGATGCGGGTTGAGATGTTGAGGGTGAGGGTGATGGAGAAATAGAAGGAGGTGAAGCGGTTGGGGATATGGTTGGAGATATAGTTGGGGATATAATTGGGGTTGGGGATTGTATAATCATTACCGTTCCGTTTTCAACGATAACGGGCACATAATTCCCCTCAGGGTCGCTTATCTTGACATTTTTAAGTTCAATATAAGATGTTCCGGGGGAGATAGCAGTCGCATTAATCAGTGCAAAATATCCACTTTCAGAAACATTTCCTTTTCCAAGAATGCAACCATACACATCTGATATGATGCCATCCTCGTTATTTATCTTTCCTTCGTTGAAAAATGTGTTGAGTCCGCTTTTTTTGAGAAGTTCTCCCTCGCTCACCGTTTTCACGGAAATGAGCGAGCCGTTGAATTTCAGGCTGAATTGCATACCCGCAATATCACGGTCAGGCTCAACAAATATCGCAATCGTGAATGTTTCACCCTGCGAGACGGTTTGAGAGGAGGGGAACACAGAGACATTTGAGTATGCGAGCGCTACCGCTGTCAATGCCGAAAGCACCGCCGCTGCGGTGATGATGCAGATTCCGAGCAGTCGTGTGCGTTCATTCATCGTGGTATTCAAGCCTGAAAGCGGGTATCCAGTCATCATGCACGATGCCATTCACATCTACAAACTTATCACAAATAACTTCTCCGCATGCGTTCTTAATCGTTTTATTGTGAATGATTTGGGGATAAGAGCCTGTCTTTATCTCATAACTATATGTCTTGTTCGCCTCCAACGAGAATGGAGCGGGGAAGACGATGTAATGATAATCATTATGAATGTATCCTGACCAGTTTCCTTCTGCGACTTTCCTGCCATTCTCATAAAATATGACATGTTCGCTATGTCCTCCTGTTCCTGGAATGGCATATGTATAAATTCTGTTGACAGTGATATTGTGGAATGGTGTGAAATTTCCGAAATGCGTTCCCATTATGCTCGGATATCCGCCTGAGCCCGTGTCAAAGCATATTTCATGCTCGCTATGCACTTCAACAGTCCCGTTTTCTATCGTTATCGGCACTGGGTTCCCTTCGGGGTCAGTGACCTTGACATGGAAAAGAGAGATATGAGAAATTCCTGTTTTTGAATTGCTCGCAGTCATATTTATGATTGCGAATGTTCCAGGCGTTGAGACGCTCCCCCGCCCTATGATGATTCCCCAGACTTCGGATATAATCCCTTCTTCGTTGTCTATCATCCCCGGGTTAAAAAATGTGATATGACCTCCCTGTTTGAACAGATCTCCTTCTGAAACGCTGTTCACTTTCAAAAGCGAGCTGTTGAATTTCAGATTGAACTGCATGCCTGCGATTTCAGTGCCGGGGACAACGGATATATTGACCGTGAAATTCTGCCCTTTCATAACAGTTTGGGATGTAGGGGAGACAATTACCTTTGTCGCCTCATTCTGCGTTCGTGCCTGCATTAGAGCATTTCCAATAATTATGATGCCGACGAAGAGCGTGCATAAGCCCAACACATATCTCCCCCCCCTCATGCCAGTGCGCCGTTGCTATGTGCTAATTTCGCCGAAATGCTGCCCTATTATAACTAAATCAGAGACATCAACAATACCATCGCCGTTCAAATCGTAAATTGAGTCCTCTTCGCCATAATGTTGTCCGACAATTGTGAGGTCACGAATATCAATTATGCCATCCTTGTTTGCATCATAGGGAGGGTAGGCGTTATTGACAGTGATTGTAATGTTTTCACTGACACTCAATCCTTTCGCATCGCTGACCGTGAAACATATTTGGTAAGAGCCTGCTTGGAAGTAGTCGGGTGTCCAAGAGAAGGTGCGTGTCGTTGAATTGAACTCGGCGCCTTCTGGCAGGTTGCTTGCTGTGAATGAGAGTGTGTCGTTATCGGGGTCGTAAGCGCTCACCGCGAACTCAAGCAGAGAACCCTCATCAACAGATTTGTTCCCGATGGGTGTGAGAACAGGCGGACGGTTCACATCATTTATGATTATTGTGTGTTCTTTCGTGTCAGAAGCGAAACCATCGCTCACTTTCACGGATATGACATGCGTTCCCGCAGACTCGTAGTCGGTCACCCAGGAGTAGTTTGATGCTGTGCTTTTCGTAACGCCGTCAATTTTTATCTCATAGCTTAGAGCGTCATTGTCGGGGTCGTTTGCGATGACCTCAATCGTGATCACATCACTCTCGTTGAATACAGAGCCATTTGCGGGTGAGAAAGATGTTATTACAGGCGGACTATTCACATTCACACTGCCATTTTTCAATTCTATAGGGACAGGATTCCCCTCAGGGTCTGTTACAATGACAGAAATAGGGGGTATATCTATGAATGAGAGTTGTGAAGTTCCCGCTTTATCGCTTGCTGTTATATTTATTGTGGCGAATGTTCCGGGCGAAGATACATTCTCTCCCGGCGTTATGATGCAACCATAAACATATTTGACAATTCCTTTTTCGTTGTCTATCGTTCCTGGGTTGAAAAATGTGTTAATAATGTCGCTGTTCCCCTTGAACAGATCTCCTTCTGAAACGCTGTTCACTTTCAAAAGCGAGCTGTTGAATTTCAGATTGAATTGCATGCCTGCGATTTCACAGTCAGGCTCCACATAAACATCAACGGTGAAAGTTTCCCCTCGTGAGACAGTCTTTACCGATGGAGATATGCTGACGATTGTTTTTGCGCATGCAAGCGGCGTGGTAGTGAGAAATGCGATGAAAAGCATCAATAGAATTAATAGAATTGCAGAGGGCGAGAAGAAAACAGCGCTGGCGGCTTTCTCTTTATTATGCATTTCTATCTCTGCTCTCCTTGTCCTTCACATATAAAAATACTTTCGCCGTTTCCTGAAAGAGCGTGTAATTCTTATGTCAACTACCACATTACCATACCCTCAGAAACTTGTCCTTCAGGCAATTCTCAATGAAGGTAAAGAGGCAACAACAGACGATGTTTATATTGCATACAGGAAGATTTGTGAAATGAATTCTCTGAAACCTCTGACAAAAATCAGGATTTCAAATTTCATATCAGAACTGGAAATACTCGGTCTTATAAATGCAAGAGAAATATACAAAGGAAGATATGGTCATACAAGAATAATCTCCCCTAATGTCCCAAGAGATAAAATTGATGTGATACTAAATAACTTGGATATATCTTAACCACGAGACTTTCGGCAATCTTTGCAAGCAAAGTCTTGTTTTTCATATTTCCTTTTTAGGAAGTTTGTGAGCGTTCTCTCAACGCAATAAGGAGAGAGAAAGAATGTGGAGAGCATGTTTGTGCTTCTCTGCTCTGTTCTCTGTGCTGTTCTGTGCTTTGTGCTGTTAAATGCAAGTTATCTCGCCGAAGTGCTGTCCGACGATAGTTATATCGGAGACATCAACGACGCCATCAGCATTCACATCATATCTCGGATATGGCGGCGAAATGAATTCTTCACCGAAGTGCTGTCCGACAATTGTGAGGTCCCTGATATCAACGACGCAGTCCTCATTCACATCCCACCGAGGATCAACATTGTTTATGATGATCGTATGCGTCCCTGAGACTTCGGCGTAGCCATCGCTGACGCATGCTGTGATTTTATGCTCTCCAGCGGAGGAGTAGTTCGTCTCCCATGTATATGAGGAGTTTGTGCTGACAGTGACATTATCAATTTTTATCTCGTAGTAAATATTGTCGTTATCAGGGTCGCTTGCGATGACTTTTATCGTGATAACATCGCTTTCATTGAATACTGAGCCGTTTTCAGGGACGAAATATGTTATTTTAGGAGGTCTATTCACATTTATTACGGTTATAGTGATGTCCTCTGAATCGTTATAATACCCATCTGAGACCTCAAAATGCACTTTATAAGAGCCTGCCTGCTCGTAGTCAGGCGTCCAAGTGAATTTTCTCGTTTCTGGGTCAAATGATGCGCCCCTTGGCAGGTTGCTCGCTGCGAATGAGAGTGTGTCGTTATCGGGGTCGTAAGCGCTCACCGTGAACTCAAGCAGGGAACCCTCGTAAACGGTCTTGTCCCCGATGGGCGTGAGAACAGGGGGGTCATTCACGATGAGCGTCCCGTTGGATATGTTGTGAGGCAGCAATTGAGCGTAAGAGTTCGTTATCTTCACACCTTCAATTTTTAGTGGAGAGGTTCCAGAGAGATTTCCTGCGGTCATGTTTATGATTGCGAAAGTTCCTGGCGATGACACATTACCCTTACCCAAGATTGTGCAAGCGATATCTTTCACGAAACCTGCCGTATTATTTATTTTCCCGGGGATGAAGAAAGTCGGTAAGCCGCTGTTTCTGAGCAAGTCGCCCTCGGCGACGCTGTTGACATGGACGAATGAGGGGTCAAAAATGATGTTTGCCTGCATACCAGCTATTTCCTCACCGGGTTCAACATATATGCTGATGTTGAAAGACGCTCCTCTCCTGACCACTTTAGAGGAAGGAGATATATAAACGAGCGTTTCGTTCGGCGAGGGAAGCGTGGTTACATTCACAGTCCAAGTGAGGGAGACTGTTCCGTTCTCGTTCGTTCCGATGTATGTGACATTATGCATGCCTGTGTGTTCCCATGTGTGCGTCCAGGATTGAGCGTTGTTGTGCTGGTCTTCACCGTCAAGGAACCATGCGTTTGAAACCGGCTGACTGACAGTGACCGAGAATGTATATGTGCGGTTCACATATTGAGTGGGCGTAAGGTCTGAAGGAGAGAACGAAATGATCTGTGGAGGTTCTCCGGCGAGTGTGATGTTCGCATTCTCAACATCTCTTCCTGCGATTGTCACGACGATTGAATTTGAAAGCGATCCTACGCTCGCAGTTATCAGATAAGTTCCGTTTGTCAATCCATGCAGAATATAATATCCGTTCTCATCTGTATAATCTTCTGCGCTTGTCCTGTTATTTGTGACATGAGCGTTAAATATGCCTGTTCCGTTCTCATATTTCACATATCCGGAAATGCTATATGTCTTTCCAGCGGATTTTGAAGCCTCTTTTGTGTTTCCGTATGCGCCCATGTTTATCCTGCTTCCGTTCGGTGGTAGTTCGTTGCGATAGTCGCCGTAAACGGGGTCTTCTTCAAAAGGAACGCCAGCATCTATGCAAGGCGATGTGACATTATCTACGACCCAAGCAGAGCCGTTCCATCTTCCCGCCTGCGATTTCAGATGGAAGTCATGCGGCGGTGATGCGAAGAGCGGATCAGCGGAAATATCTCCTTTTCCAGCGGATGCACCGCCGCCGTAATTGCCAGCGTTGTTGTTCCACACATCGTTGTAGGAGGAGAGGACATTTCCATATATGCCATATTCACCATTGTTCACAATGATATTGTTCTTCGCAACAATATTGCCCACGTTCGCTCCACTCTCAACATATATTCCAGATTTTATTGCATTGTTGATCACATTGTTTATTATCTTTATATCCTTGAGGCTTGCGGTTCCTCTTGTTCTGAGATGAATTCCGTGTCCGTATGGCTCTTGAGTTCCATCTGTCCTGGCGATGATGTTTCTTATGAATGTCTCATTGCTTACCTCTGTATCCCAAGGCCAGAGGGCTATTCCTGGCAAACCGTAGTGACCTTCTATGTAATTATCTCGGTAGATGTTATTTCCACAAGGAACTCCGCCCTGAGGATTGATAAGAATGCCGAAGCCGTAGACATTGAAGTAGTTTCTCTCAACAATGCAATTACTTGATTCATATATTCTTATACCAGCATTACCTGTTCCTGCTGAATAAACATAGTTGTTTGAGAATGTAATGTTGTCGCTGTAAATTGCTCTCAATCCCTCATGTCCCGCCTGAATAACTTCGCAGTCCTTAACTACAGAGTTGCTTGAATGAACAAACATAACACCATCAGTCCAGAAGTCTATCATTTTCACATTTTCAACTGTGAGATTATCAGAGTTGTAGAGATTGAGGGCATCAACATCACTGTCTATTCCATTTGGAACAGGACAGTTGTCTTTGTTTCCATCTATTGTCAAGTTTCTAATTGTTGTTGAGGATATTCCATCTCCAACAATAGTAGCCCAATGCTCTTTTGTGCTTCCATCTTCAATCTTTATTGTTGTTTTCTCTGTGCCTTCTCCCTCAAAGATTAGATTTGAGGTTAAATTTATTGAATACGAGATAACAAATGTTCCGTTCTTCAGATGAACTGTTCCGCCGCCTATGCTGTTGATATAAGCTATGGCTTGATTTATCTCAATCTGGTCATCTTTTCCATCGCAGTTATAATCTCCAGAGCCATCTCTTGCCACATAAACTATATTTGAAAGTTCTTTTGTTTTAAAGCTTTGCTCTGTGCTTTGGGCAGAGTTGTTTGCTTTGTCCGTTGAGTTAACAACAAAGTAATAGGTGGTGTTTGGTTGTAAGTTTGTAAGTGTGATAGAGTGAAAAGTGGTATAGGAGGTATCTTCCTTAGAGTAAGGATAATTGCCAGGGGAAGTTCCATATTTTATAAGGGAAGTTGAAGATTCATTTGTATTCCAAGAAATAACTGCCGAGTGAGAGGTGATGGAGCTTACAGTTATATTGTAAATCGCTGGAGGAGTTGTGTCTTTCGTTAATTGGAAATTCAGGGTTGTTGTCCGATTTGCTAAAATTTCTGCAGTTGCTGTGCTTGAGTAATAGCCTTCTTTGGAAGCGGTTACTATGTAGTTTCCCGGTAGTAAGTTTGCAATAATATATTCTCCTGTTGAGTTTGTTGTTGTTTGGTGGGAGTTCGCTTTGATAATTGCTCCCGCTATCGGTGAGCCGGTGTCTTTATCTGTGACCTTACCTTTTAGGGTGCCTGTGGAAAGAGAGCTACCGAAAGAAGCTTCTCTTGTATTTCCGTAAGCTCCTAAGTTTATTCTTCCTTTAGGATAATCTGGCTCATTTGAGTAATCATCTGCTGGGTCTCCTGCATCTATGCATGGCGAGGTTTCAGAGTCATGAACCCATTGTTTTTGATTAGGGTCCCATCTTCCGTATTCTGATTTGAGGTGGAAATCTCCGTTTTCAGGGTCAGCAAATAACGGATTGACTGAGATATCATTTTCCCCTGAGATACCAGACCCGTATTTTCCGAGAGTGTTGTTGTATAGATTATTGTAGGAGATATTATAACTCTGATATTGCACTAAATTAATTCCATAACCGTTGCAGTCGGAAATTATGTTGTTCTTTATATTTATCACATAGTAGTCAGCATATTGTCCCTCACTATGAATCCCGTCTTCTTCAGCCTTATAAATTGTATTACTTGTAATATTTACAGTGTATTGGTACGGCCCATCAATGCGAGATAGAGCAATTCCATGCATTTCGGGATTAATAATTAAATTCCCTATAATTGTATTTCTATTTATTGAGGGATCAGCTGGGTTCCAGTAGGATTGTATTGATATACCATGAGCATGAGGATGATAGATAATATTCCCTTTTATAATATTGCGAAATCCCCATAGCCAAATTCCACTCCCAGTTGGATTATAAACCAAATTATTCGTAATCTTGTTGTAACTTGATGAGCCGTAGATTTGAAGCGTCCCGATGACATCCTTCATGATGTTATTTGTAAAAATATTGTGGTCGCATCCGCCATTATATTTTACAGCATATCCGTTCCCTCCGTTGCGGAATATATTATGGTGAATTGTATAGCCGCAGAAAGGTCCAAAATCCCAAAAAGCACCGCCTGTATGCTCCATTAGAGAATACTGGAATGTGCTATTTACCGATTTCCATAATTTAAACCCTTCTCCAAAATTATCAATCCATATATCTGAAAATTTTGAATTTTTGAAAAGAAGGCCTTCAATTGCTAAATTATCAAAGTGGCTACTAAACTCACGGTTAAAACCGTGAAGATGAATGCCTTCTATTACTACATTTGATATATTGCAGAGTTCATCTGCCTGTGGTTCTAATGCCCCACAGCTTTGGGGATCAGCGTCAGTGGCATCAATAAATGCTTGATCATCTCTGTATACAGAAATCCTGATTAATCCGTGAGATATATATTCCGTAAGAGACAGTGTGGTTTTGTTTTTTCCCTGTCCCCTTAAAGTAATACCACTTCTATCAATTACGATAGGGGTCATTGCATTATTAAGATGCCATGTTCCCTCTTTCAATTCCACTACTCCCCCTTCTTCCGGCAAAGAATCGATTGCAGATTGTATATCCTCTTCAGGAGATAGTTCAATAAGTTGGGATGTTGTAATTGTCCATATTTTATGGTCTTGCTCGTAGGGACCGAGCACAGGTTTATAGTTTGAAGCTTCTACTTCTATATCCCAGGTTGAAATCTCGTTAGGAACAGTCCATGTGAAAGAGCTTGTCTTTGTGTTGTCTTCTTCATATGTCTGAAGGACTTCCGCTCCGAGCATAACCTTCCAGGTGAAGTTGCAGGTTTCGTTTGTTGTCACGGTGAAGGTAATGGTATCTCCCGGCTGAACCTTGTATATGAGGTCTTGGGGATTATCTTTGTAAGTTGGGTTTCCTCCAGATGAAGACCATGCCACGATAGAAGGCGCTGCACTGACTATGCCCATACAAAATAGGAGACAGAGAGCGATACTTAAAAAAACAAAGATTGAGACATGCCTTTTTACCCCGCTATCCTCTTTCCCCCTCATACCGATAGTGTGAATGAAATGATACCATATATAAGTTTTTGGAAAAATGTAAGCCCTAAACTGAACCTCCTTTTCCCAATTTATAGATGTAATAAACAATAATTTTGTGCATTTCTCTTTTAATTTTACATAAAAATTCTGACAAATGTGCTTATTTTTATATTGAACATTTTTAAAATTACCTTTTTCTAACATTGATATTAATTAAGAAAACTTTTAAATTGACTTTTAAAAATTTCCAATAGCACTGATATATATGCCAAACGCTCATTTTATATTAATTCTTTATTGTTAGGAGCGAAGCTCAGAAGAAAAAATAACATAATTGCGTATTAAAGGGATGGGGGTCTGATTGAGCACGGTGCGGAGGGTCGCAAGGAACACAGGTATTATTATTGTTGGAGATATCGTCTTTAAATTAATCTCATTAGTTGTCACAATATATCTTGCGAGATATTTAGGCACTGCTGGATTCGGCAAATATAATTTCGTTTTCGCATATCTTGCTTTCTTTAATATCCTAACAGATTTGGGACTTCAAACGATTCTCGTCAGGGAGATGTCTCGTGATCCCTCAATTACACCAAAGTTAATCGGTAATGCATATATTATACGATTAATATTAACTGTTATTGCATTTATTTCATCAATAGTTGTTATATCACTGATGTCGTATCCTGCAGATACCACTACTTATGTTTATATTGCTTCTTTAACGCTATTGTTCGTATCATTCAGCGATTTCTATCGCACAATATTTGAAGCAAATCTCAGAATGGAATATAACATAATTGCAAAATTAATTTTCAAGGGATTGTCCGCAGGGCTCATATTGGGGATTATCTTTGCGAGAGGCACGCTCTTGCACATAATTATTGCGTTAGTGTTTTCAGAGATGGTCAAAACGCTGCTCAATTATGGATTTTCAAGAAAGTTCGTCAAGCCACGATTTGAAATTGATTTCGGACTGTGGAGATATTTATTTAAGGAAGCATTGCCACTGGTTTTATCTTCCGTTATATGGGTGATCTATCATCGTATAGATGTAGTAATGCTTTCAATGATGATAGGAGATGCAGAAGTTGGACTTTATTCCGCTGCATACAAACTTTGTGAGCCTCTTTCCCTCATTTCAGGCGCACTTATGATTTCATTGTTTCCAGTAATGTCCGCCTCTTTTAAAACATCAGAAGGGAAGTTAGAGCAAAGTTGCAGGTTAAGTTTCAAATATCTTTTGATTATCACATTACCAATTGCAATAGGAGTATCTCTTTTATCAGATAAAATTATCATGATGATTTATGATGCGGAGTTTGCAGGTTCTGCGATTGCGCTTAAGATATTAATATGGGGACCCATATTTGCTTCTGGTAATGCCATTTTCGGAAATCTCCTGACAGCAATAGGCAAACAAAAACTTGGCACTTACATTACTGCATTTTGCGCATTTGGAAACATCACACTCAATCTCATCCTGATTCCCAGAATGAGTTATACAGGTGCAAGTATCGCTTCGGTGATGACTGCAATTTTGACTTTTATAATGAGCTTTTACTTCGTTTCTAAGAATTTCCGAGCAATTCCTTTACACAGAATATCCGCAAAACCATTTATCAGCGGATTAATAATGGGTGTTTTTATTTATTTCTTTAATATAAATATGTTCCTATTAATTCTATGCGCTACCGTGATATATTCTCTTTCTCTACTATTTTTAGAAACATTCACAGAAGAGGATGTTGAAGTTTTTGAAAAATTAACTGGCAGGGATATGCGATGGGTTTTAAAATTGAAAAGTTTAATAAATAGGAAGTAGGAAAGGGCAAATGCTGTTTAGGTGAAGTATTATGGTAAAATATGTGTATAATGCCATTTCTCTGTAATGTGCCCCATAAATCTGAATTCTAAATTTCAACGCATAACACAGATGCAAATACTTTTTGTAACTTGTTTATGAAAATATCCCAGGTGAATTTACGCTCTACAAGCTTTCGTCCATTCTTTCCCATTATTATAGCATCTTGAGGATTATCAATGCAGTATTGAATATATTTCTTGTATTCCTTGATTTGATTGCTGGACAAAAATCCAGTTTTGTTATGTATAATACTCTCCATTGGTCCCCCCTCTTTTAATGCAATAACAGGCGTGCCACACGCCATTGATTCTATTGGCACCATACCAAACGGTTCGTAACGAGCAGGATACAAAGTCACTAAAGAATTTTGTAGGATTTTTATATATTGTTGATCCGAAATATACTGTAAGACTTGGACATCCCATCCTTTTTCCTTGAGCTTTTTAATTCTCTTGAATATTTCATGCTTATATGAAATAGGGTTTATTGAATACCCTGTAATATATATTTTTATTTCATAAGATGGGTTAATACGTAAAAGAGCGTCTAAAGCTAATATTTGATTCTTAACAAAATCAATTCTCCCTGGAATAAAAATTATGTTGTTATTCTTCTTTTTAATCGTAGTAAATTTGGATATATCTACTGCTGGATAAATTACTACAGAATCTTTATTATATATCCTTTTTATGTTGTTTTGAGTGTATTTACTATTTGCTATTATGCAATCAGCTTTGTTTATCCATTTTTTTTCAAGGGGATATTTTATCGTCTTTTTGCAAGAATAAAGAAGTTTTTCGCTGAACGAAAGATAGCTTCGTATATGCTTATCATAAAGATTCCGCTCTGGTTCATGGAAATAACAGGCGCAATGATGTCTTATCAATCCTAATAAAGGGAATAAATTCTGGATATGACCAAAAAATACCAGATCATAATTATTATTATTTATCATATGAGATAGAATTTTATATTGTCTTCTGAAGATATAATCACCTGCAAGAAATGTTAAATAAGGTTTCTTATATGGGACTATAATTGGGGTAATATTCGAAATCTGATTAACACCCCTTGCATCACCAAATATGAACACATCGACGATATGCCCTTTTTCTTCCAATAAGTTAATAGTCTTTAGAAATAATCTCTCAGAACCTCCAATAAAGTGAAAAGATCGAAAAATTGCTGCTATTTTCATTATCTATTCCTTATAAATGTTTTTCCCTTTTGTTGAATTTGTCTATTCTCATAATCATTTTTTATTCTTCAAAATAACTCTTATCCTTACCATTTCATACTCTGCACATTTAATAGCAAAACATAACTTTAATATTAAATTATTTAATTTATCTGCGAATCTAAAATAAAGTATGAGATTTGAAAGCCATTTAACCAATAATTTACCCATTTTACTTTGCAAAAATCTGTTCTTTTCAGGATTTAACATTTCAATAACATCTTTTGCTTCAGGGCTTTTAATATAAGGCAGGATTTCGCAATCAAATCCACATTCTTTGAAGAATTCAAGCCAAAAATCAATATCATGTATGTTAATATGGGTCGGGTCATATAGTTTCCATTTCGGTGTTGGAGTAGTCAAGTATATTATACCTTCTGGTTTTAACACCCTTTTTATTTCTTTCATTGCGAATTTAATTTCCCTGAGATGCTCAATAACTTCACTCATAATCACTACATCAAAACTATCATCATTGAAAGGCAATTTTTCTTGTTCTATATCACACAGTTTGAGCCTGCTCCTAACTTCAGGAAGACTATTATTAATTGCATAAGCACTAATATCAACACCATATGCATTTATACCCAAATCTAAAAACGATTTTACCAAATATCCCTTTGCACATCCAATATCCAAAACAGATTTTGGTTGATATTTTTCAGCGATGAATCTCGCGATGATATCAAAATATTGTTTATAATCTTCATATCGATAGCCATTAGTATATCCATAAGTGCTTTGATTCTCAAAGTATGTTCTATTATAATAATCTCCTTTTCCCCTTCTATTCATTGTGTAAATTTTAACACTTTTAACACTTTCCTAGATAAGGAACACCAATCATATCTAAAAGATAACTTTCTTGCATTTCTACCTAACCTTTTCGAAAGGTTTTCATCATTTAAAACAGTTATGAGTTTTTCCACAAAATCATCTGGATCCTTCGCTAATAAGAAGTCTCTATTTGGTACAGCATCATTGAACCCTTGTATTCCTTCTTCAGTGGATACTACGGGCTTTCCACATGCGAAATAATCGGCTACTTTATTTCTCGTGCCACCGCAAACAGCAGAGGGGGGATAAGGAGCAACGCAAACATCCGCTAAGTTGATATAAGAAGCCAAATCATGAACGAAACCTGTATAAATGACATTGGGAGATGGAGGTTCAAATTTAGGACCTCCTCCTATTATTACGAACTTTACATTTTTCACTCTTTCTTCAATTTTTGGAATCATTTGAAAAAAGTATTTTAAAGCAATATTATTTGAAAAGAATCCCCTTGGGCATGTGAACACTATAACTTTATCATCATCAGAGATACCCAATTCTCTTCTTATCTTAAAATCAGGTTCTGCCGGTCTGAGGGAATTTGTATCCACGCCGTTCTTAATAAGTTCTATTTTCTCCTCAGAGAGGCCGAAATATTTTATAAAAAAATCTTTTAGTTCCTCCGATACTACAATGATTTTATCTGCTATTTTCAAAACTAATCTCTCTTGGATTTCCACTTTTTTTCTGTGATGTGTATTATTGGAAAATGCATTTGTTTCCATAACTGAAGACCCGTGTGCATCAAAAACAAATGGAACTTTAAGCAAATATTTTAAAGGCAACGCCCTCAAGGCATTGCTTAATTGATGAACATATAAGACATCTGGTGCGAAATTCTTACATTCTTTATACATTCTGAAGATGTCTCTGGTGGTGCGAACAACCCAAAATCTGTTTTTATAATACTTTTTTTGCAAATACTTTACACCCTTTTCCCATCTTTCCGGAGGCTTCGTGCATATATGCAATATCTCGCATCCAAATTCCACTAAGTTTTTTGATATATAATATGGTCGTGTAGTAGAACCGTATGGTATATCCATATTAACACTTGAGATCATGCATATACGCATTTCTTTGTATGGACTTATATGCTCCAAATACAAACCTTTCCATTATCATATATGCTATCCTTTGTATTATAAACATAATCAAGAAACGGTGAAGGGTTAATACCATGATAAGCAAAATATCCATGAGGTATCCTTTTGTCTTCTATCACATGTGTGAAATTAAATCTGGAATATTTAGAATTTTTATAGCGCTCATAACTGCCCATCAGGATTTCTCTCCTATGTATTTCAGATTCCCGGCTTATCATTTCGTAAGGACCATTCATCCAGAATGCATCCTCTGTAATTGACCTCTTTTTAAGCCTCAGTTCGCTCAGATTTACATAGCCATATACATAGTCTATTACATCAGAACCTGTAAAAAGCGGAACACCAGATACCGCAAATATTCTGACGCTTACTCCATCATTGGATATGAGTGACCCATTATCTATATTTTCCTTTATCCATAGCCCGGTCGTATATGTGGACTCTTTCATATAGTTCGCAAATAAATGTAATCCTTCCTTTGTCCTCCAGTGCTGATAAAACCCTGAAAAACTAGTGGATAGCAGTAATAAAATGACCACTAAAATAAGAGCATATTTCCTCTTCTTTTCGCTTGTTCTGAAAGCATTTATCAAACCTATCCCCACAAATGGAAATATAAAGCAAGGTATAAACCATTTCATATATGTTTCTACATATAGAAAAGGCATGAGAAACATAAGAAAAAGCAATATACACCACTCCTCAAACCGCTTATCGTGCTTAAACAAGAGATAAGCGACACCTCCAACCGAAAATATACCTAGAACACCAACATATCGTGGTAGATTTGCAAAAAAGATGTTTGGTGCGGCTGAATATCTTGACGATTCTTCAATGAAGTGACCAGTTTGGAAAGGAATCATGAACATGATAATAAATCCAGTGATGAGAACGATAGGAGCGATGATTTTATCTCTCGGAATTTTGACCCTGGATGGAATGAGACACCTCAATTTATAAAAGATGATAGCGATGATATAGGCAATAGAAACAGGGATGAGGAAATAAGCCAGTTGATGTGTTAAAAAAAGCAATATAAACAGTATTACTGTAAAAGCAGAAAATCTCAATCTATAATTGTGAGATCTAAGTAAAGAATATACAAAAAGAGGTAATAATCCAATGAAAGGTGCCCTCGTTGTTATTGTCCATGTCAGGTAGTTAAGTATAGCAGGACATGTGGAGAGCCCAAATGCCACTAGAAACTTGAAAATGTCATTGTCCCATATAACTCCTGCAAGTATATAACTTGTGAAAACAACGAAAAGACCAAGGAAAATGCAGAATAGCAAAATCACTTTCTCCATATCCATACCCGTGCATTGCGAGATTCCTGATAAAATAAAAGGAACTGCACTACATTCTGAATAGGGATACAATCCGGGAATGGATAAATATAGCGGTTTAATCCACCATCTCGCATATCCAAATTGAGATATTGAGTTCGCAAGAACATGTATTTCAAAGGAATCTGCACCATATTCATGCGGATAGAACGGTATTCGTAAAATAAGATTCAACACTATCAGAAGCGAGAACAGAATAATTTTCATTTTCTTCGAGAAATAGAAGCGATGCCCCCCCCTCTTCATCTCTATACTCCTATTTGCTCTCATGCTTAAACTATTCAATCTCCTCACTTGCTGAGTGCATTTCGGCGACTCTGCTACATGCGCATCATTTATCTGTTTGTTTTTTCTCCTTCCTATATTTCTCCCAGGAGCCTGACAACTTCAAAGCACTCCGCATATCTGCTGCCTATTTCATAACCTCGGTGTCGTGCTCTCGCCTCCACCGCTTCAAGAAAATCCTTTCCATACTTTTTCACCTGACTTTTATGCTGTTTAAGAGCTTCCATTTTTATGTGGAATGTCGGCGTGATGTCAACATAATACTGATTTCTGAACCCTAAATAAGACCTCCCCGCTGGATATTCAGGCTCATACATCAATATGTTCCTCACATATCTGCCGGCAGCAAGCACTGATTGCGTTGTTCTCTTATGGTCTTGATGCGTGTCATGATACCAGTGTGTGTATATAATCTCTATATTGTATTTATCTATGACCTCGTTAATTGCTTCTATTGCTTCAACAGAATAAGGCACTTCTTTCGTCTTGAAACCGAGATTTATCAATTCTTTTGCGCCCAATATCCTCGCCGCCTCTCTCTCCTCAATCTCACCTTCTTCTTTTGAGCGGAGAACTGTGCCGTCGTAATATGTGTAGGAGGATTCAGCCATGATTAATATGATGACATTATCGCCATTTCTTGCGTGTAGTGCAACTGTGCCGCCACATCCTATCTCCACATCATCCGCATGCGCTCCCACTGCAAGAACATTTCTTCGTCTCCGATGAGGTTGCAATATTCCCTTCTCCCCTTCAATGCCTTTATTCTTCAACTTCCTCACATCCTCTCGCCGATTCTTCGCTAATTTCTTTCACTCAATATATAATTTGAAATCCTGTCTGATTTCTTGTATCACTGTGAAATGTTTATCCGATGTTACGAGTTTCATATTTCTGTTCAATGCCATTGCAGCCACAATTAAATTGCGGGCAACGGTTTCCCGATTCTCAACACATCTTTTGAAAGTTTAATTGCAAGATTATAATCAGACTTTGAAGGATATAGCACTGTAAGTTTGAAATCCAGTATTTTACTCCACAATGTTGATTGTAGTATATCCTGTCAATCGTTTCCTTTGTTTGTAAGCATTTATCAAACTGCTTGTATCGTATATAGCCTTTTCTATTCCTTTTCCCGCATTTTCTCATAAGCACTTACGGCTTCTTCAAAACTTATTTCAGATAACTCCTTCATGAAATCCTCACCGAGCTCCGCAAGCAATTCCTCGGTTGTAGCCTCCAGCCCATGCTTCTCTAAACGCCGAATATACGATATTATAGCATCTTTGAGGACTTCGTTCCACTTCACATCATACTCTTTCATTTTCTTATACACATCTTCCGGTATAGAAAGCGTTATTTCTGGCATGATAAGAGATCACACATAACAATATTTAAATCTTTGCTCTCACTTTCATCCAAAAAATAGGAATAGCTAGAAATTATGAATATTGGAATTTGCTTGGGATTTTGTAGTATCCGGATTTTGAGTTTTTCATTCCTTCTTCCCCTTGAGGTCGGAATTTGGTAATATTTGGAATTGGAATTTTTCATTCCGGCATCTTCCCAACATTGAAAAGCGCATCTATCGCCGCCATATTCGGCACAAAACCCTCATATCGCTGTTTGTAAATGGGATGCTTGAAATCCTGAAATACGACTTTTATACCCTTCCTCTCAAACAACGAAACATCCAGATAGTCTTTACCTTTCGGTCCTGAAAGATACACATCTCCGCCCAAAGCCTCAACAATTTCAACTAATCGCTGTGTAGACTTTGAAGTGAAGCCCAAATCACTTGAAAACACAATTTCAACATCTATATCAAATGCTTTCATGAGAAATCTTATCAGTTCCATGTTCAAATCAACAAGTTTTTCATAGTTCCTTTTATATATTCTCATCAGCTCATCCGCATATACACTGTAATAAGGTGCATCTTTGTAATTATCATGGATGTCTCTGAAATGAGCATCTGACCATTTCACGCCTTTCCATGTTTTCACTTCGTTCTTTATTCTCACTTCATTTATGGGAATGCGCTTCTTCTCCACAGGGACGGTCAGCCATTTCCAGCCGTGATATATCCGTATGCGGTTTCTGTGTTGAAAGTCGCTCTTATTGAATTGAGCATCATCGTATATCACAAATATATCCGATTTTGCCATCTTGTCAAAAAATCCAAGATAAGGAAGATAGTTTGGCTGGTGTATTGCGATAATCATTTCCCTCCTCCCATCTTATACCTCCATTTGTTCCAGAAGAACGCTCTTATCTCCTCGTCATCTATCTTTTGCCTTCTTCTCAAAAGAGAGGACAAGTAGCCTGCGATATATGCGATGCCCTTGTAATGCGGATTGCTGTGCAGTATCATCCTCATGCTCTTTAGAACAACATGAACGGGGTGAAGGTTGAAATAATAAGCCGCCTCTCCCATATGCTTGTATCTTTCCCAATATCCTTCAACGCTCCCAACTAATCTCGTTTCAATCGCTTTTACATGCTCAAATCTTCTTACCTTCCATCCTCTTATCTTCGCCTTCGCCTTCAATGTGCTGTCCCAACCCCATGTTATTTGAATGCCACTGCAATCTTCAAAACATTCTCTCCTTATAAGCATATCTCCGCCTGAAGGTTCATCCTCTCCACCCTTTGGTTGTATTATCTTACCATTTACGATGTATTGAGTTCCACTACCTGCTATTCCTAATTTTGGGTCCTTCTCAAATTCTCTTATCAACTTCTCAAAAAATTCCCTTTCTATAATCATATCGCCATCAATATTCCCCATGTATTCATAATCAATCCCTTTCTCCCTGCAGTAATCAGCAGCGAAGTCAAAAGCCATCTTCACAACCCTTGAAAGATGAAAACCGAGGTCTCTTTCGCTTCTTTCTTCCAATCGTATCGTTTTTATCCATTCATACCTTCTGCTCGCCTCTTCAAGGATCTGAGGCGTGTTATCTGTGCTCGCATCATCCACGATGACCCATAACAGCGGTTTTATCGTCTGCTCCGCTACTGATTGGATGAGTTCTGGAAGATTCTTCCCCTCATTCTTAGCTGCTGTGACCAGTATGTATCCCTTAGTCATATTTAAATGAAGTCTCTCATCTTCGTATATATCTTCTCAGCAACCGCTCCAATCAATGACATCTTTTTCATTTCAAAATATAATTCAAGTGAAGGGTTGAACTTCGCCTTGAATTTTGATATTGTGGGTGTGTTAGCACCGAGAATTTCATAATATCTGAGATTGTGCTCAACACCCCATCTGATCACGCACCAGTGGAGAAAATCATTTGAAGTGCGCACGCTTGTCTTCGGCTGCCCTATCCAATCCATTATTCTATCTTTATAGCATAACTTCACGCCTCCACTCACAATTTCACCGCTCTGATTTCGTATGACGAAAATTTTCATGTTTTCAGGCGCATATTCATTAAATAAATCCATTAAATAACCCTTTGAAATTGGTATTTTTCTATCCTGTTCCTTATATCTTTCAAATAGCATATCATATAAAATCTCAAGCTCTTCTTCAGAACCCTCTTCAAATTTTAATTCTTCTTTTTTCATTGCTTGCTTTATATTTCTCCGTGCTTGTATGGAAAAACTCGCTTCTATATCCGATAAACCGATTGAGATATCAAGCAGATAACTATACACAGGGTTCGCATGATATCCCGACCATTTGAAAGGTCTGCAGTCATTCAATCCCGGAGGCATCTTGATATAAATGTAATGAGGTTTGAAATACTCATGGATGAACGAATCAACACTTCTCACAAAATCGTGTAGCAGGGATTCCCTCTTTTCCTGCTTCAACCTCTCGTAATCAGAGAGCACAGGACCCATATAGGGTATTCCCGTTCTCGGAGGTGGAGACAGAATTGCCCTTAACATCCCTCTTTTCATGTAAAAAACAGGAAAAACCCCTACTATATTATCACCTTTCACGCCGATAAGAGGATATAACTTGCTTTTCGTGTATTTCTCTGCGATTCTCAACCAGCCGAGCGTGTGGAAAATCGTTCCAAAAGGAGAAGATGCTATCAATGAATCCCAGTTCAGCTCTTCACCCTCTGCAATCCTCACTTTAACGCTCATGACCACTTCTCGTATGCGACAATCTCTTCCAATTTCTTCCTTTTCCGCGGACCTGGCACATATTTTGGATATCCGAGTGTGAGAAGCGTGACAACCCTCACATCATCTGGAATGTTCAACGCCTCTTTTACTTTTCTTTCATCAAAGTCGCCGACCCAGCATGTTCCTAAACCCTCTTCCACCGCTTTCAGCGTCATATGGTCAACGGCAATCGCAACATCCATTGGATATGCGAGCTGTCCTGATTCCAAAACGCAATCAGTAATCGTCGCACATGCCACAATTACAAGCGGCGCCTCTACCACAAATCTGCTATGCGCAGCCATTGCGAGCTTCTCTCTCGTATTCCTATCGCTGACGACAATGAATTTCCATTCCTGCATATTTCCAGCAGAAGGCGCAAGTCTCCCCGCTTCCAATACTTTTTTGAGCTTCTCCCGTTCAACAGGCTTATCTTTATAATGCCTTATACTTCTCCGCATTTTAATTGCGGTCATCACACTCACATTCCCCCTTGCAAAAATCTTCCACGATAAAGTTGAAATAAAAGCAGGTATCAGTGCTGATATATATGATATCGCTCGTTTCAATTTTGCTAAGTTATCAAAGTTTTCTCGCATATAACATTCCATATCTGATGCCAAATGAGGAAGGTCTGTAACTGAACTCAACCTGAAAATTATTTTCCTCAAATAAATTCACCAGCTCATTCACATTATGACCACCGAACTCATGAAATTCCATGGTAAAGACTTTTACTTTCTGTAAAATATCTTCTGGAGTGTTCAACAAAATGTCGAATTCTGCACCCTCACAATCTATCTTACAAAAGTCACAATCTTCTATCCCGTTTTCATTGAATACATCTTCCAAAGTTATACATTCTACACTTATTTCCGACATTTTCTCCGCACCATATTTCATCACCTTTTCTTTATATACACTATGACCTCCTGTATGCTTCTCATCAAAATATAGTATCAACTTGCCCCTCTTATCTGAAATACCTTTATTGTATAATTTTATGTTGTTGATGTTGTTAATTCTTATATTGTTTAATGCTATTTCATAATTTTCAGGAATAGGTTCATAAGAGAATATCCTCGACCCACTATTCGTGTTAATAAAAGCCCATATTGAAAAGTATCCATTATGGGCGCCGATATCTATTATTCTTGCTGTCTGATTGAATGGAAAATACCTGCGATATTCACCGAAAGCGAAAATATTCATCATGATCGAAAGGTCGTCAGTCCCCCCTCTGAAAAGCAAACTTACGCCATCCAATTTCGCTAATTGCAACCCATTTGCTCCTTTAAATATCAGAGGGAGCCAGTTCTTGATGTGTTTTCTGCCTAGAAAGCACCATTTCGCATGCCTTAAAAATTTCCTCATTGTTCTTTTTATTCTATCCCGATCTTTATTTCTTCCTTAATTCTTCCTTAAATAATCCCAACGAGTCTGTTATATAAATTTTGGTGGCACCTCAGAGATAACAAATCGCTTCTTACCGCTTGCGGTTAATGGAATTGATTTAACATATTCTATCTCAATATTGACATCTGATTTGAAAAATTTTTGAATACCGCCTATAATAAAATCGGCATCGCTTGAAGAGAAGTCCGGCTTCTTCTCCACCTTGACTAATATTTTATCTTTCGCTTTTTGGATAACCTGAAAATTTTTGATCGTCTTTATGTTACTGAACAAATCTACAACAACTTTGGGAAGCACAAATCCGTTATCTGTAGATAGGCAATCGCTGAATCGCCCCTCGATTGATTTTATCACCAACGGCAAGCCCCTCCCACACGGGCATTTTCTCCCACCAGCATACACTACTATATCTTCTGACACATATCTTATCAATGGAGTGGCGAAATTTGTGAAATCTGTGAACACTGCTGCTCCCAACTCACCACGGGATACATGCTCTCCATCTCTATTTAAGACTTCGATAACTCCGTTTTCAGCATCAA
>Ga0209410_1000316_pt1 | contig 21927 bp, 19 predicted proteins | sample Mar14436cmmetaG_FD_184135 | JGI IMG/M metagenome (GOLD analysis project Ga0209410, IMG submission 184135) | Marine hydrothermal vent microbial communities from Guaymas Basin, Gulf of California to study Microbial Dark Matter (Phase II) - Marker... ... | reverse complement strand
AGCCCCCGTAGTTTTCTTGGCTTTTGCTATGGGGGAAACCCCGGCTCCTGAGCGCAGCGAAGGAGAACGGGGAGGGGGCAAGACTCCCCCATGTCAAAAGCCTTAAGAAAACAAGGGGCTGAAGTGTGAAGTGAAAAGAAATATCCCCTTCCAGTGAACGGTTACGTGAGACTACGGGTTCACCGGATATTTATATTTACCTGCAACCCGCCAAACCGTAAGCGTTTACAGGGTGCTGCAGATGCGAGGCGGAGGGTATGCAGACGTACTCCCTGTACTTCAAGTGCCCGGCCTGGCTGCCGGCAGGCAGGCAACAAAGCAGATGCGGTGCTCCTGTAAACGCTCACCTATTTGCCAAGGCAGAAATGGCTGAAGATGTGGTCCAGCACTTCATCAGTGACGCTGTCCCCTGTGATTTCTCCCAGGGCATTCATTGCCTCTCTTAAATCAATGGAAACCAGATCAGGACTGACACGCTGAGAAATACTGTCAATTGCCCTGTTCACAGCCTTGCGCGCCGTCTCCAGGGCCTCTTTTTGCCTCATGTTAGGTACTATATCAGGAGGCTCTGCCGGCGCATCATCCAATAATTTATTTACAAGAAGCCTTGACAGGCTCTCGAGCCCTTCTCCTGTAATTGCAGATATCCCCACCCAAACGTTTCCTTTCATCTCCTTCAGGCGGTTGAAGATCTCGCTTGCCTGCTTTCCGGCTGCGGATTCCCAGAAATGAACCTTATCTATCTTGTTAAATGCTATGAGAATTTTTTTTCGCTTTGTAAAGGTATCCAGTATCTCCAAGGCCTTGAAGTCTTCATCACGCAAGGGCTCACTCAGATCCAGCATCCAGATAACAGCGTGTGCGAGTTTTGCCTTTTTTCGGATTCTTTCAATGCCGATCGTTTCTATTAGATCAGGGTCTGGCCGGATGCCGGCAGTATCAATCAATCTAACCAATATCCCTTCAAGGTTAACTGCCGCCTCTATCGTGTCCCTGGTGGTACCCGGGATGGAAGTTACAATGGCTCTGTCCTCACAGGCCATGGCGTTAAGAAGGCTGGATTTGCCCACATTCGCCCTGCCGACAATCAGGACTTCTGTTCCTTCCTTATAGATTTTTCCCCTATCGAATGCATCGATCATGGCATTAAGGGGGTCCCGGGCACCGGTTATCAGAAGCTCCCTGAGCCTTGTCTCCGTGATAATTTCTATGTCTTCATCCGGATAGTCTATGGCTACTTCAAGTGCGGCCATGGATTCTTTGACAGCATCACGAATTTCCTTAATCCCTTTGGACAGACATCCCTGCAATTGCCTGACCGCAAGCTGTCCTGCAGTGTCCCCGCAAGCCAGGGACAAATCAAGCACGGCCTCTGCCTGGGTGAGGTCGATCCTGCCGTTCAAAAAGGCCCTTTTTGTGAATTCGCCGGGGTCTGCCAGACGTGCACCCTGTTTGATCAGTGTTTCAAGAATGTGACGTAAGACTGCGGGACCGCTGTGACATTGAATTTCCAGTACGTCTTCTCTTGTATAGCTGTGAGGGGCCTTCATCAGTACGGCCAGGACCTCATCCAGAACGGCACCATCCTGTGGGTTGCAGGCCCGGCCGTAGTAAAGCCGATGGGATTGTATCATTTCAATCCGCTTTGCCGGCCGGAATACGGATCTGAAAAGTTGTGCCGAAAGGGGACCGCTTACCCTGATTATCCCGATACCACCCGGTCCTGACGGAGTTGCCAGGGCGGCTATTGTGTCGTTCTCTCTATATATGTCAGGCACGTAACCGTTTACACTCCTTGATAATCGGCAGACTTTTGCAGGGTTTCAACCGCGGGCGGATTGCAACATAAGCGGCATTTGCACCGGATTATGCTTTGAAATCCGAAAAAAGTCTGCCGATTATCAAGGAGTGGACTAAATAATTCAGTCAGGCACTGCTATTTTTTTTATCGCGTTGCCGTTGTTTGGCTGTTCGGCGGACCGGGCTGATCACGACCTTGCGCATGATTCCTTCGCCTATGCTGTGAGTGCGTACCCCCTTAACGTCCTTGAGGGTCAGGTGGACCAGTCTGCGTTCTGTGGCCCCCAACGGCTGAAGTGTAAACGGACGCCCTGTTTTCTGGGCCTTTTTTGCCGTGCGGTGTGCAAGAAGCGAGATGCTCTTTTCTCTTTTTTCCCGGTAGCTCTGTGCTTCCAGCCTGACCCCGGCGTGGCTTTTGAGTCTGTGTCGCAGAATACGGTTGACTATGTATTCTAATGCATTGAGATTCTGGCCCTCTTTCCCTATGATTAAAGAAAGATCTTCACCGGATATATCCAGGTAAGGTCCTTCTTCGCCGATCTTAATCACTACCTGTCCTGCAAGACCGGCCTTATTCAGAAGCTCTTCGGCAATCTCACGGGCCAGAGAGATGTGTTTATCCCGATCTTCCGGAGCCTCTATATCACCGGATTCGATCATGCTTCCTTCAGATTCAGGCGGTTCGAGTATGCCTTGACCGGCCACAGACTCTTCCTCCTGCCCGCTTCCTTCTTCTGTCTTTTCTTCTGTGACTTGAGATCTGGATTTTTTAAGCACGGCCTGAATCTTGGCCTTGCGCCCCCCCAGTCCGAAGATGCCTGTGAACCCCCGGGTGAGTATATTGATTTCAAGATCGTCAGGTTCTGCCTTAAAATATTTGCATGCAGCTTCTATGGCGTAGTCTACGGTTTTGCCGACAAATTCTTTTGATCCTTGTGTTGCTACAGAAGATTCATTGTCTGTCATTATCTTTTATTCCACTTAATTTGTAAATTTGTTCACATAGTGTTGTTGTGCAATAGAAAGTACGTTGTTAACCAACCAGTAGAGCACCAATCCAGAGGGAAAATTAATGAACATAAAGGTAAATATCACCGGAAGAAACTGCATCATGCGGGCCTGGGTCGGGTCAAGAGAAGAAGGGCTTAATTTCTGCTGTAAATACATGGAGACGCCCATAAGCAGGGTAAGTACCGGTATGCCTCCCAGGTAAGGAATGTTTACCCCTGGTATCATCAGCCGGTCAGGAGCTGAAAGGTCGTTTATCCACAGCATGAAGGGGGCATGGCGCAGTTCTATCGATTGAAGCAATACTTTGTACAAGGCAAAAAATACCGGGATCTGAAGCAGCATAGGCAGACAGCCGCTCATGGGATTCACTTTGTAGGTTTTATAGAGCTGCATGAGTTCCTTATTCAGCTTCTCTTTATCATTTCCATAGCTTTCTTTCAGCTTGGCCAGTTTCGGCTGAAGTTTCTGCATGGTCTTCATGGACTTGGCGCTCTTTTGCGCCAGGGGCCAGAAGGCGACCTTTATCAGTATGGTAACAATAATTATGGCAATGCCGTAATTATGAATAAATCTGAAAAAGAATTTGAGAATATATAAAAGAGGCTTGGCAATCGGATCAAACCAACCAAAATTTATGGCCTTGGAGAGATTGTGTCCAAGGGCGTTCAGGCGGTCGATTTCTTTTGGTCCGAAATATACCCCCAGATTTAAGATCTCGACTCCCTGTGCCGCGCTTCCAGGAGCCGGCTTGAGTGCAGTCAGCCGGCTTTCAGTCAGGCCGTCGGCCTCTTTTTTCTCAATCGATATATTCCAGGGTCCCTGGCTGGCAACAGGGATTAAAGCTGTAAGGAAATAGTTGTCACCATAACCTATCCAGTCAACCTGACCCGTGTACGTATGCTTTTCCCCCATTTTTTTTAGTTTTACTTCTTGCAACGAATTGTTGCCATAGTAGGCAGGGCCTGCAAATGTAAACCTGTTTTTTTTCTTGCCTGGTTTATTGTACAAGAATACCGACCCCGGGATGGTCCCCGCCCCTGACAACCGGATAGATAGATCTATCCAGTAACTTCCCTGATGAAATGTGTATGTCTTTGTGACTTTAATACCGTTAGGCATATCGCAAGTAAATTTCATCCGCGCTTCTTCGCCGGCCTTTGTAAGTTTCAGGCCTTCCTTGTCCGGTTCAAAGAAACAGGACGAAAGGTCTATCGGCGGCTGGGATTCCAGCCGAAGTCCAAGAGGTAGATGCGGGGGAGAGACATTGATCAAATTCACGGGAGCAGCGTCGCCTGAAAGCGTTGTCGGATATTCCTTTAAAAAGTAATTTTTGACCGCCCCGCCCTTTTCTGAGAAAACGAGACGGTACAAATCCGTTTCCACAGTAAAGTCTCTTGCCTTGCGGAGCGGTGCCTTTGTGTCAATTTGAATGTCAGGGCGGCTTATGCCGCTGGGGACGGAGACATCGGCCCCCCCATAAGTGCGGACGGGTTTCCCATACTCATGGCCTGGGGCCTGCTTGCCGGAATCCGCGGCAGGGACATCCTTATCAGCGGTCTTTTCACGAGGCGGCCTTGATACATTACCACCCAAAAAATACTGAAATACAAGCAATACTGCCAAGGACAGAACTAATGCCAACAATGTGCGTGAATCCATTGTAGTAAACCTTAATCACCAGAGACGTCTTCTAATCACAATCTTCGGCTTTCCATCGGGGTCAGGTAAGCAAAGCAGCCGGTCAGGTAAAAATTTCTGCTACAAAAGACCTTCTTAACGTAAACCGGAAAAATCAGGGGACAGGGTCGTATCCGCCCGGAGTCCAGGGATGACACCTCAGGAGTCGTTTGGCAGTCAACACCATACCTTTAATGGGACCATGCCTGATGACGGCTTCCTCTGCGTATCGAGAGCAACTGGGAACGAAACGGCAAGACATTGGTAAAACAGGAGAAAGCAATAGCCTGTATATTCTAAGGAAAGAAAGTATTAACTTACTTAATATATTCTTGGTATTCAATTAGTTAACACCTGTTCGGATCCTTAAATGCCTTGGCAAGATTGCTCCTGAGTTCATTACGGTCAAGTTGAAGAAATTCCCTGCGGGGCATAAAAACCAAATCATGACCAGGAGGAAAAATTCCCTTGTTCGTGCGGAATAACTCCCTGATCAGCCTTTTTGCTCTATTTCTTCTGGTGGCTCCACCAATTCTTCTGCCGGCACTTATCCCGATCCTGCAGTACGGCAAAGAATTTCCTGCAAATATAATAGTGAGGCCGTACAGCTTTATTCGTTTCCCCTCTCGATAGACCCTGATAAAATTTTCCGCGTCTGTCAACCTCTCTCTTCTCGAAAGTGATTTGGTATGTAAAGACCAGCCCATTTTAAGGCTTTTTCACTTTACGTAAAGAGAACTCACTTCACAATAACCTTTTACGCTGATAAACTGTGTCTCCCCTTTGCTCTGCGCCTGTTCAATATTCTGCGGCCTGCCTTTGTACTCATACGTTTACGAAATCCATGGGTCCTCTTTCTCTTTAAATTGTTAGGCTGAAAGGTCCTTTTCATATTAATCAGCTCCCTGCTGCCAGGCTGTATTTGCTATTTATTATTGTCGGATCCTGAACAGACTGCTTATATAAATGAGTCAATTAAGTGGCCGACAAGCTACAGATTCATACCCATATGCTGGGTATATGTCAAGATGAGTTGCCCAGCTCAAGTGAAATCTATTATCAAAATTGCCTGTGGTCAAAAATGTCTATTTTTAGGGTCTTTTCAGCAAACAAAATCTTGAATTTTGCAAGCGGCCCTGATTTTATTTGTTTTGAAGTTGCATCCGCTCAAAAGTAGTTTATCCGGCTTCATTTCTTGCCAACCGGAAACGCCTTTGGTAGGGTTTAATTCCGTTTGAAAGAGATTTTATTGTAAATATCCGGTGAACCCGTTATATCCTGCCTTGAAGCGGTTACCTTTTTCCGGGTTTCAAAGCTCACTCATCGCAGACCGGAGAGGCAGTGCAATCCGGCCCGCTACCCGAAACCCTGCAAAAGGCAAACCGCTCCTGCGGCAAGGGCACGGATGGCAACTTCCACAGTGGACCACGGGTTCACCGAATATTTACATTTTATTTTCTTGAAAGAAAGGCACGGATTGTCATCAGGAATCTAATATTAACTTAATTAAGGTAATAACATATGTTTTTAGGTACTCTTTTAGGACGGTTCTCAAGCGATCTGGCCATTGATCTCGGAACCGCAAATACATTGGTATATGTAAAGGGAAAAGGTATAGTCCTGCGGGAACCATCTGTGGTCGCGGTACGCAAGGATGTTAAGGCAAACAGGGTCGTAGCCGTAGGCAAAGACGCCAAAATGATGCTTGGGAGGACACCCGGAAATATTGTGGCCATCCGCCCCATGAAGGATGGCGTAATAGCTGACTTTGAAGTAACAGAGGCCATGTTGCGTTATTTTATACGAAAGGTACACAATCGCCGGGCCCTGGTTCGGCCCCGGATCAACATAAGTGTACCTTCCGGAATTACGCAGGTTGAAAAACGAGCTGTTCGGGAATCCGCCGAGTCTGCAGGTGCAAGAGAGGTTTACCTCATTGAAGAGCCGATGGCGGCCGCTATTGGTGCAGGACTGCCGATTACGGAGCCCATTGCAAATATGGTAGTGGATATGGGTGGAGGTACTACGGAAGTAGCCGTCATTTCTTTGGCAGGGATTGTCCATAGTAAATCCGTTCGTGTAGCAGGCGATAAGATGGACAATGCCATTTTACAGTTTATTAAAAGGAAATATAATCTTTTGATTGGCGAGCATTCGGCGGAAAAAATCAAGATAGAACTGGGCGATGTTATGCCTGAACAACCTTATAAGGAGTTGGAGATAAAAGGCAGGGATCTGGTGTCAGGGGTGCCCAAGACCATAGCGATCAATTCGTCAGAAGTCCGTTCGGCTATAACAGAACAGATAGATACGATAGTCGATACAGTAAAAAATGTGCTTGAGCAGACACCCCCGGAATTGGCTGCTGACATAGTTGATAAAGGGATTGTCCTGACAGGAGGTATAGCCTTGCTGAAGAATCTGGATAAACTCTTGAGAGGGGAAACTCATCTTCCCATAATTATCGCCGATGATCCTTTATCTTCCGTGGTTTTGGGTGCCGGCATGTCCCTGGACAATCTTGATATCCTGAAAGAAGTTATGGTTCATTAATTCAGTCAGTTATATCTTTTTGGCTGCATATCGATTGTGCTTTTTCGCACCGCAAATTCAAAAAAGCGCTTGACGGCATATTTAGTCCTGGCCGTTGTGATTTTATTAATCTTTGTAGTTGTGGGCCTGCGTTTTGGTTCACCGGCCGTTGTATCTCCGATAAAATACTTTTTTGTGGACTTAACGGGCTATTTGCAAAAAGGTCTTTCCAGGCCAATGAGATGGGGAGGGGAATTATGGCGATCATATATAGCTCTTCAGGACGTTGAGTCAGAAAACAAGGCCCTTCGTCAAGAGGTGGTCCGGCTTCAGAAAGAAATCGGCCGGTACCGTGAGGCCTTCATCGCCAATGCCCGCCTTAAGAGGTTATTGGGAATGAAAGAGGAGGTCGGTGCTCCGGCAGTAACAGCCAATGTGGCCGGAGTGGATATTGCTCCGTGGTCGGCCATGATTACTGTGGATCGGGGACGAAAAGACGGGATAAAGCCTGGAATGGTGGTCCTGTCCGGAGCGGGTGTTGCGGGCCAGGTAATGGAGTCTTCACTCCATTTCAGTAAAGTTTTATTGTTGTCTGACTATAACAGCGCAGTGGCTGCATTTATACAACGAAATAGGGCCAGAGGCATTGTAAAGGGCGCGGGCGAAGGGCAATGCCGCCTGGCCTATGTGGAAAAAGCAGTGGATGTTGAGATTGGAGATAGAGTTATTACATCCGGCACCGACCGGATTTTTCCAAAGGGGCTTCTGATAGGAAAGGTCTCTTCCGTAGCTGAGGGTTCTATTTCTGACCTTTTCCAGGTAATCACCGTGACACCGGCCGTTGATCTCAAAAAGATAGAAGAGGTAGTCATTATTGTTACGAATCAGCCTTTTGTGGAGTCGCGCCATTGAAAAAAGGTTTGATCGCCATTTCTTTTGGTTACATTCTGCTTGTAATTGAAACGGCCTTGGGTCCTCTATTCCAGTTCGGGCAAATCCGCATGGACGGCCTGGTGCCACTCACGGCATGGTACGGGTTTCAGCACCCTTTACCTGGTGGTATCCTCGCTGTATTGGGATTAGGTATCCTCAGTGAGCAGTTATCAGCTATGCCGGCAGGTCTTTATACCCTGGCATATGCCGGTGAATATTTGATGATTAGGTATATCTCAAACCATATAATGTGTACCTCGGCATGGCAACAGGTGATCCTGGTTTCGTTTTTAAGTATTGAGGTCGTGTCGGTCCTTTCAATCGGCAGTGGTGCTGCCGAATTCTTGTGGCCCTGGGGGTTTGCCCAGGCCTTGCTCAATGGTGTTCTTGCCCCTTTCTGGTTTTTTGTCTTTGATAAAGCAAGCTCCTTTATTTTTAGTGAGGGCCTGCGCCCCGGAATAAAAGAACACAGTGAAGTTTAAGCTCAAGACAATTTGGCATGTCAAGCGCTTTGACCGGCTGGACCAGGAGGCAAACAGGCGAAGGTGTGATGTTGCTGTCCTGATCATGTTTCTGTGCCTTGTTATATTTTGTGCCCGCCTGTGGCATCTACAGGTCGTACAGGGAGAGTATTTCAGGGAAAAGTCCGAGCGGAATCGAATAAGGTCGGTGCGTCTTCAACCGCCCCGGGGGAAAATTCTTGATAGGACGGGGCGTCTCCTGGCAGGTGTAAAGCCTTGCTTCAATGTATGTCTTGTCAAAGAAGACGTAGAGGACATGGAAGCTCTCCTGCGCGAGCTTTCTCCCTTGCTGGGAGAGACGGAGGCCGGGATTCGGACACGTCTCGGTTCCGGAAATAAGGGGCCTAAATACATGCCCATAGTAATTAAAAGGGGTGCTGAATGGGATAACCTTTCCAGGATAGAGGCCCGGCTTTTTAGTTTGCCCGGCGTGTTTATCGAAGTAACTCCTGCCAGAAAATATCCATATGGGAGCGTTGCCCCGCATCTGCTCGGTTATCTCGGAGAAATCAGCCGGGAGGATATTTCAGAAAAACGCTATAAAGATGCACGTCCGGGTGATCTGATAGGGAAATACGGAATTGAGAAGAGATTTGAAAATGATCTGGCAGGAATAAGGGGCCAACGAAGGCTGGAAGTGGATGCCGGGGGACGACTGGTAAGAATTATTGACGAGAAACCGCCCGTTCCCGGGAAAGATCTGCATCTTTCTATTGACTTGGATCTTCAGCAGGCCTCTGAGGAGGCCATGAAGGGATATGTCGGGGCCCTTGTTGCCATGGATCCCCAGACCGGGCGGATACTTGCCCTGGTGAGCAGTCCCGGTTTCGATCCGGATGCATTTGCCAGGGGTATTGACAACGAAGAATGGAAAGCATTGAATGATCCTCTCTCAAGGCCTCTGCAAAACAAGGCCCTGCAGGGCAGATATGCTCCTGGTTCGACTTTCAAGATCGTGGTTGCTGCAGCGGCTTTACAAGAGGGGGTGGTTTCAAAGAATTCGTCGTTCAAATGTACGGGTCGATTCCGTTTAGGCAGAAGCGTCTTCAGGTGTTGGAAGCGGCGTGGACATGGGCAGGTCGATTTGTATAAGGCCCTGGTTGAGTCCTGCGATATCTACTTCTATCAGATCGGTCGTAAGCTGGGGATCGAGAAGATAGCAAAGTACGCCACGGGCTTTGGGCTTGGATCAAAGACCGGGATCGATCTTTCCGATGAGAATGAAGGATTTATTGCCACGCCGGAATGGAAGCTCGGAAGATATCAGGAGCCGTGGCAGGAAGGAGAGACCCTCATCACATCCATAGGCCAGGGTTATACTCTTGTAACTCCTCTGCAGATGGCCTGTCTGATATCTGCCGTTGCCAACGGCGGCACTTTATTCAGTCCGGTTTACCTGGAGAAAATCACGGGATCGGATGGCCGCATCGTCAAATCTTTTGAAAGTGATCCCAGGAGCAATTTGCCGATTTCCGAATCAAATCTGGGAATGATCAAGAGGGCCCTGGTGGGGGCGGTAAATGATGAAAAGGGTACGGGAAGCCGATGCAAATTGCCTGATGTCCTTGTGGCGGGCAAGACCGGTACAGCGCAGGTGATAGAACAGGATACACACCGACAGGATAAAAATATACAATGGAAATACAGAGACCACGCCTGGTTTATTGCCTATGCACCGGCAGAAAGACCTGAGCTGGCGGTTGCAGTGTTGTGCGAGCATAGCGGACACGGCGGCTCCGTGGCAGCACCCATCGCCCGTGAGATTTTCAAGACGTGGTTTAAAACCCGATCTCCCCTGCCTTTACTGGGACCCCGTAATACTGCCCTCAATATAAACGGAATAGATGATCATGCATGACAGACGATTTCTGGAACATTTTGACTGGTGGCTCTTTCTATCTGTTTTTCTGCTTATGGCCATTGGTTTTGTCAACTTGAACAGCGGCAGTGCAGCCGCTGGATATCCCTTTCAATGGAAACAACTTCAGTGGTATATAGCAGGCACTGTTTTGATGTTGAGTCTGGCAGTCTTTTTTGATTATCGTCTTCTTACAGTCTATTCTGTACACATATATCTGGTTATGGTCTTTATGCTTATACTGGTAGTCTTTATAGGTAAGGCCGCAGGCGGATCCCGGCGATGGCTCTCTCTCGGATTTATTAATATTCAGCCCTCCGAACTGGCCAAACTCGCCACGGTTGTTGTCCTGAGCAGTTATTTTTATCATGATGACAGGCCACAATACAGCCTGAAGGATTTATGGCGGCCTGCCCTTTTGATGCTTGTCCCGGTCTTTCTGATTTATCAGCAGCCGGATTTGGGGACGGCGCTGTTTTTGGTGCTGATTTTTGCTTCTTTGGTGTATATGGCCCGTCTCCACTGGAAGTCCTTCCTGCTGCTGCTGGCCTCGCCTCTTGCCGCTTTTCCCTTTGTATGGGAATTTCTCAAGCCATATCAAAGGGATAGAATAATTGACTTCATTTTTCCAGGGAGAGATCCTCTTGGTGCAGGTTATCACATATTACAATCGAAAATTGCCATTGGCTCAGGACAGATCCTGGGCAAAGGTTACATGAAAGGAAGCCAGGCCCACCTCAACTTTCTCCCCGAGGTCCACACTGATTTTGCCTTTGCTGTCTGGGCTGAGGAATGGGGTTGGATAGGAGCGGTAATCCTTCTGGGGGTATTTTTCCTTATGCTATACCGTGGATTTTTGATAGCGTCGCAATCTAACGAACGTTTCGGGGCCTTTTTGGCCTTTGGGATAACGGCCATGTTTTTCTGGCAGATGGCGATAAATGTAGGTATGGTCATGGGGCTTATGCCAGTGGTAGGCATTCCTCTGCCGCTTGTCAGCTATGGCGGTTCCTCGGTGTTCATTACGCTTATAGGCACAGGATTGTTGCTCAATATAAGATCAAGACGCTTCATGTTTCAGAAAGGGACTGGAACCCGGTAAGGGCTTCAATCAGTTCTGTATTTCTGCCATTGTTTCAAGACGTCTCGCACATACCTTCTGGTTTCAGGAAATGGCGGGATTCCTCCATATCTTTCGACTTTTTCCGGGCCAGCGTTATAAGCTGCCAGGGCAAGGACCAAATTCCCCCTGAATCGTTCAAGCAGCCGGCTGAGGTATCTGGTGCCGGCCCGGATGTTTGCCTTGGGGTCAGAGGGATTTGACACTGCCAGACTTGAAGATGTCTCAGGCATCAGTTGCATGAGCCCAATGGCACCCCTTGGGGAGCGGGCATCCGGAATTCCTCCCGACTCTATTTGTATTATCGCCTTGATCAGGTCAGGGTCCAGACCATGGCGTGCGGCAGCCCTGGATATAATTTTTTCAAATTTTGCGTGATTGCATGAAACACGCGGGGAGGTGCGCCTGGATCGGGTTGCCATGCCATAACGCGGATCAGTGGGTACATTACTGAAGTGCCATACACCGCACTCATCCACAAAGGAATATATACTGCCTGCACTTGTCGCTCCTGAATTGCAGACAACAAAGAGCATGCAAGTCGCAAGCAATTGCATTCCTGGGACTGACCGTCTGAAAAGGGGTGTCACTGCCATCAGATATTATTTCGGCACCTTTTCCCAATCGGCTAAAAATTTTTCAAGGCCTATGTCAGTCAAAGGGTGATGGGCCATCTGCGCTATTACTTTAAAGGGAATAGTTGCTATGTCGGCACCTATCTTTGCGGCATCCAGCACATGTATGGGATGCCTGATGCTTGCCACTATGATTTCCGTGTCAAAGGCATAATTATCGAAAATCTGAATTATGTCCTCCACCAGGTTCATGCCTTCATGAGAGATATCATCAAGCCTTCCTATAAAAGGGCTCACATAGCTTGCTCCTGCCTTTGCCGTCAGTAATGCCTGAAGAGGAGAAAACACCAGGGTCATGTTGGTCTTTATACCCTCGCCCGCCAGTTTTTTCGTGGCCCTTAAACCCTCGGTGGTCATAGGAATCTTGACAACGACGTTGGAAGCGATTTCGGCAAGCTTTCCGGCTTCCCTCACCATGCCGTCAGCGTCGGTGCTGATTACCTCGGCGCTCACCGGGCCATCAACAATACTGCATATTTCTCTGATCCTGTCTTCAAAGGCGCAATTCTCTTTGGCTATAAGAGAAGGATTTGTGGTCACTCCATCTGCCAGTCCCAGGTCCGCTGCCTTGCGAATTTCGTCCAAATTTGCAGTATCAATGAAAAATTTCATTTTTATAACTCCTTTGAAAAAGCCGTGACAAAGCTTCAATCACTTCAAGAAATATCTCGGCAAATGATACGTTCGGCTCCGCCTTTAATGGAGTTCCCTGTTTTTGATTGCCAGGCTTTTGTAATTTTTTGTGTCCTTTACATAACTTTCAAAGTCTTTTTCAAGAAGAAACTGGGAAATCATTTCATCGACCTTGCCTGCCGTATCAACGCGATAAACCCCTCTCTGGTCCATTCCAACATCTTTTTTTGCATTTTCAACAATGGTCTTAAGGGATTCAGGGGTTATTTTTACGTTAACGCGAACAGTAATGGTATCTTTCAATTCGGACATGCGACCCACCTCTTTTTGAAAATAACGACTATAATAATTTTCCTGCGATGTCAATGGATTCTGCTTTCAAGACTTTTTGCAGTGTAACCGACCTTACTTGGATAAGGTCCTTCCGATACAGCGGACGGAAACATTTCCGGGAAATCGGATCTCCCGGACAGTAAATATTCTTATGAACCCGTGGTCCATTCAGCAAACCGTTCACTGGAAGGGGACATTTCTTTTCACTTAACACTTCAGCCCCTTGTTTTCTTAAGGCTTTTGACATGGGGGAGTCTTGCCCCCTCCCCGTTCTCCTTCGCTGCGCTCAGGAGCCGGGGTTTCCCCCACAGCAAAAGCCAAGAAAACTACGGGGGCTTCCGTTAAACTGTTCAAAGAAATATCCCCTTCCAGTGAACGGTTGCCATCCGTGCCCTGCCGCAGGAGCGGTTTGCCTTTTGCAGGGTTTCGATCGCGGGCCAAATTGCACTGCCTCTCCGGTCCGCGATGAGTGAGCTTTGAAACCCGGAAAAAGGTAACCGCTCCAAGGCAGGATATAACGGGTTCACCGGATATTTACCCTGGACAAAAAATGCCGTTGATATCATAATCCCTTGGTTCCCGCAATTCATCAGGTTTTCACTGAATTCCAATTCAGTTATCTTTACGGTGCGGCCTTAAAAGTCCTTGGCAAAGTATTGGTATTGTGCTACATGAGACATCCAGTTGTTATATATTTTTGATCGGGGTGATTATTTCAAAGAATATTTTTTAAATGAATCCGTTTTCATTAAATGCGTATATTTTGGAATTTCCCTAAATTCCCTAATAATTTTTAATTTACCGAAAATTTTTAAGGAGGATGTTAAAATGGCTGTTTACGTATTTGGACACAAGAGCCCGGACACAGATGCCATAACTGCTGCCATCGCTTGGGCGGAACTGCAGAAGATGCTGGGAGTTGATGCTGTACCGTGCAGGCAGGGAAATCTCAATCCTGAGACAGAGCTGGTGCTCAAGAAGTTTGGTTTTGATGTCCCTGAGCTTCGTACGGATGTGACTGGCGAGAAGTATATGCTGGTGGATCACAGTGATATCAAGCAGGCCCCGGACAACTGGGACAAAGGGGAGCTGCTTGCCATAGTCGACCATCACAAGATAGGAGATATTACCACTCCTAATCCTATCTTATTCTGTGCCATGCCCTATGGATGCACAGGTACTGTTCTCCGCATACTTTACGAAGATGTTTACAAGAAAGAGATCCCTGCAAATGTAGCCGGTATCATGATGTCGGCCATCCTGAGCGATACGGTGCTCTTCAAGTCGGCAACCTGTACTCCTGAAGACAAAAAGGCCGTAGAGGCACTCGCAAAGATAGCCGGAATTGATAACCCCTTGGACTGGGGCATGGAGATGGCCAAGGCCAAGAGTGCAGTGGAAGGCGTGCCCGCAAGGGATCTGGTCTTCCGTGACTACAAAGACTTTGATATGAGCGGCAATAATGTGGGCATTGGCCAGCTTGAGCTGGTATCTCTGGACCTGGTTGCCAACATGAGAGACGATCTCTACGCTGAGATTGAAAAGGTCAAGGCCGAAGGGAACCGTCACAGCGTCTTCCTCATGCTTACTGATATCATGCAAGAAGGCACCGATCTCATGGTCGTTACAGATGATCCAGGTATTGTTGAGAAGGCCTTCGGCAAGGCACTCGAGGGCCGGACTGTCTGGCTTCCCGGTGTAATGAGCCGGAAAAAGCAGATGGTTCCACCTCTGGAAAAGGCCTTTGCCTCATAATTTCCAGAAATATTGATCCTTGCGGCCGGGGTATTGCCCCGGCCTTTTTGTTTTAGAGTGCTTTCCGATCCATATAATCACGATGGTTTTTGGTGTAGCTTTGCGGAAAAATGTTGAATTTTGAGTGCTGAGTTTTAAATTGGGAAACAAAAAATTTTTTCTGCGAACCCGGCTGATTTGACAGAGATAAAATAAGGCTTACGGAGGATTCCAGATGAGGCAGGATCTGAAAGAGCGTTTTATTGAAGGGCAGTTTAAATTCATGGATGAGGATTTTGATGGCTGTATTTGCGTCTTTTCAGAGATATTGGAGGCGGATCCTCAGTGCGCCAAGGTGTATCAGGCAAGGGCCATAGCACGGTTGAGGTTAAATGATAATGATGGGGCGATTGAGGACATTGACGCTGCAATAAGGTGTGAACCGGAAAATGCCCGCTTTTACTATCACAAAGGGGCTATTTTGTTCAAGGCAGAGATCCTGGATGAGGCACTGAAGTATCTGACGCAGGCAATCGATCTTGCTCCTGAATATGCCCCTGCTTACGCACTGAGAGGAGAAGTTTATGAACGCCTGGGGGATAAGGACGCAGCGGGACTGGACATGAATAACGCTATGGTGCTCAGGAAGGAATCGTCAAAAATCGTGGATTGGTAGCTTCAATAGCGCCACTTGAGTCCCAGGTACGCCTCAAAAGGAGCGGCTTCTACCGGGCTGTATGTGCCGGGCACTTTGTAATGCCTGTCGAATACATTCTTCAGCGCCAACTGGATATCAAGGTCCTGGAATAAGACATCACGGGCCGTGACGGTTGTATCGAAAATCCAGGCGGGACTGGTGGAATAATGCCAACCCCCTTTATTATAATAATAATCCCTTGAATCCGCATATTTCAGGCGGACAGAGAAATCCAATTGATCCAGAGGATTCCATAGAAGTCCAACATTGAACAGGTTTTTTGGCCCGGTGTCAAAAGGTGTTTCCCAAGAGGAATAGTGCTCTTCCTTTGTACCATCCGGTCTTAAAAATACGAAATCAAGGGCTCTGTATTCCTCTTCATCCCCGTCCTGGGACAGGACGGTTGCATTGGCCCAGAACCGGAGGCTGCGCGACAACTGCCACGAGACATCGAGTTCTCCTCCATAGATATCTTCAGACCCGGGCCTTGAAAAACCCCCGTAAGGTTCTTCCTGGATATGGTGACGTATCTCATTCCAGAAAGCCGTGGCTGAAAGTCGAAGTGGTGGATAAGGGTACCACGTAAAGTTGATACTGAGATTTTGTATTCGTTCCGGGTCAAGGTCTTCCCGGCCTACAAGTTCCTGATTATATGGGGTTCGATAGGCGCTGCCGTAAAGCAGCTTAAGATACCATGACGGCCTTGGAAACCAACTGATTCCCATATTATGACTTATTGTCTGATTATACTGGCTGTGGTCGTCCAGTCTGAGACCCAGCCAGGCATCAAGATGGTTCCAGTGATGCCGAACCTGTCCAAAAACAGACCAAAGTGAAGTGTCGAAATCATCTTCCTCTATAGACGGTGTAAAAAGGATATTCTCAGGCTTAAGGTAGTCGGAAAGAGGGTCTTTTCTTACTATGGCATCGGTGATTTTATTGTATCTGTATGACGCTCCCACGGTCAGAAGCCCCTTGGTATCCCATAGTTCCCTGTCATACAGGATTTCTCCGTATGATATATGGCTCTTGGGGTTCCAGGACAGGTCTATTTCTTTTTCCTTGTAGTCCAGTTCGTTGTAATAGGCATTTAGTCTCAGATCTGAACGATCCATAGGCCTTTCCATCTCGAGACGCACAAACCTGAACGGCGACTCCCGTCTCCCGGCCCAGCAAAGATCCGTTTCGGGTTCCCCCATGACATAATTACGCTCTGCATCAGACCACCTGCCTGATACGTGGAGCCAGTCCTGCCAGGAAAAGCTCAGTACGGCCTCCAGATATTTGGAGTCATCCACCTCTGAATGCCCCAGACGCTCACTGGGAGAAACAGGGCCGGATTCGTCTCCTTCGAATCTTACTATATTATACTTGTCCTGTACGGGCTTAAGCCTTGTTGCGCTGATTGACAGAAATGCCTCCCAGGGCCCTGCATTTCTTCCCCAATTGATATTGAAATCCGCTTCGTGGTCTGGGGTTCCACCACGCAGATTCAATTCCACTCCATCAACGTCTCTGCCGCGTTTGGGAACTATGTTAACTATTCCTGCAAATGCATCAGGACCCCACAAAACCGAGCCGGGCCCTCGTATCACCTCTATACGTTCTACGGGACCCAGGAAAAGCTCTTCATCCAGAGGATTGACGGTTTTTGTATTGTCTGATGTCAAGGGGACCGAATCGTAAAGGAAAAGGATGCTGTTTGACACCCCCCTGAGATAGGGCTGGGTACCCCATTCCTTTGAAGACATATAAAATCCCGGCAGCATGGACAGGGCCTCTCCAAGGGTTCGGACCCCGTTACGCTCAAGGTCTTCCTTCGTGATTACATGGGCCACTGCAGGTGCCTGTTCTACAGGTTCCGCTCTCCTTGATGCAATAGTAAGAACTGACAGGTCTTCACCTACAAATAGAAGAGATGTATCTATGGCACCGGCGATCTGAACGCCTGCCAAGAAGAACGACAGGATGGCGATGACCTGAGCCAGGAATTTGGGTATGCTTCGATATATAAGAGAGATCCGGTCGTCAGTCATCAACTGAATCCCTCCAGCTGCTTTACCCTGGTCCTGAGTTTTGAACGGGTAAGGCCTAATAGTCTGGCTGCGGCACTCTGGTTATTATCTGTCATTTCCAGGGCCTGACGTATAAGATCGCGCTCCAATGCCTCCAGGGACAGGCCGCCTGCGGGAAGCCTCCAGGCATCAACGGATCCGCTCCGCACCTTGTTGGCTCTCAAAAAAGACAGGTGCTCCGCAGTTACAGGTTCCTCTCCGGCCATGATGACGGCCCTCTCCACGGCGTTTGCCAGCTCCCTCACATTTCCGGGCCAGGAGTGGTCCAGCAAGACCCTTTTGGCTCCTTGAGTGAGGAGAGGTCCTTCTGAAGGCCTCTCACGGAATTTACGCATGAAATGCTCCGCCATCGGCACTATAGCCTCTATTCTTTCCCTTAACGGGGGGATGTGCAGAGGGAAAACATTAATCCTGTAAAAGAGATCCGGCCTGAATTTTCCCTGTTTAGCCATGGATTCAAGGTCCTGATTTGTGGCACAGATCACCCTGACATCCACTCCGAGGGGCTCATTTCCACCAACACGCTGTATGGTCTTTTCCTGAAGGGCCCTCAGGAGCTTCGCCTGGACCTCCAGTGGAAGATCCCCTATCTCATCCAGGAAGAGTGTTCCCCTGCTTGCGTATTCGAAAAATCCCTGTTTTCGTCTGTCTGCCCCGGTAAAGGCCCCTTTTTCATGACCGAACAAAATGCTTTCCACCAGGTTTGCCGTTATTGCCGCGCAGTTGAGTGTTACGAAACGCCTCTGGGCCCTGGGACTATTCTGGTGGATGAATCTCGCCACTATTTCTTTGCCTGTACCGGATTCGCCGGTAATCAGGACCGTTGTATCCGCTTTTACAGCCACTTTCTGTGCCGCTTTTAAAAGATGTTTCATGGCCTTGGATACGCATACCAGATCGGCATTACCTATAGATCTGTTCAGTTCCTCCTTGAGTTCTCTGTTCTCCGTCAGGATTTTCGATACGCCAAGTGCCTTCTCTACCGTCAGTATTATGCGTGACTCCTCGAAGGGCTTGGTAATATAGTCCACAGCCCCTTTCTTCATGGCCTCGACAGCGGAGTCAATAGTTGCGTATGCCGTAATGATGATGACCGGACAGGGGCATTCCATTGCCTGGATATGATCAAGGAGGACGAGACCATCCATTCCGGGCATCCGTATATCCGAGATAACCAGGTCGTAAGGCCTTTCCCGAACCATTGCCAGAGCTGTTTCACCGTCCTGGGCACCTTCCACGTTATGCCCCTTAAGACCCAGCATAATCTTCAGGATGTGTCGCATTTTGTATTCATCATCAACTACCAATATGAAAGCCATAATTCCCTTCTGTCATCTCCTTTTCTGAATCACTAAATAAGCTGTTTTTCCCTACATTCAATGCGTATTTCAAATATCGTCCCTCTGGGATGATTTTCCCTGAAACTCATTTCACCTCCATGGATCCGGATGATCCTGGCAGCATAAGCCAGCCCCAGACCCGTGCCTTGGGCCTTGGTAGTATAAAAAGGTTCAAGCGCCCTCTTTTGTGTCTCCTGATCCATCCCTTTCCCGGTATCTGCTATCCGGACAATCCAATTACCATGAGACAAGCTGCTTTTTACCGATACATGCCCGTCCATGTCACTTGCTTCACAGGCATTTTTTATGACATTGAGCAGGGCCTGGGAAAGCATGTCCGGATCTGCCTGGGACAGGCATTTTTCTTCAGGGATATCAGCGTCGATAATGATGCCCTTTTCTTCCCATTCCAGCCTGAGCCGTTGCAGCACATCTTTCATCATGGTGTTTAATTCCGTTCTTTTGAATACGGGTTTTCGGGGCCTGGAGAAGTCCAGAAAATCCTGGATGAGTCGATTCAGCCTTTTTATTTCATCGTCCACATATTCAATCATGGTGGATTTAACCACGGGATCAACATCCTGTTTTTTAATTATGTCTAAGGCCCCTTTAATGATTCCCAGAGGGTTTTTGACCTCGTGAGCCACTGTAAGGGCAAAGCGGCCCACCTCGGCCAGGGCCTTTTGCTGGATCATTTCCTGGTATGTCTCCTCAAGGTTCCTGCGACTCTCGGCAAGAGAGACCATCATGTGATTAAAGGCCTCAGCAAGTTCGTTGGTCTCCGGCAGTGAACCTGGTTCGACACGGGTGTTTAAGTTTCCTTTTGCCACCATCCTTGAAGCCTTAACGAGTTCTTTCAATGGTGCTGCCAGTGAACGGCTGAAGAAGAAAAAGACCAATAGTCCAACTGCTGCCAGAACAATAACAGCCGCAGTATATCCTGTCCTGAGCTTGGCCAGCAGTTCGTCGATTCCTGAGGTAGTGTAAACTACGTGTATTTTACCGAGCATTTGATTTTGCGCTGAAGAGCCCCAGAAGGCCTGGTCTTCCTCCTGTTGTCTGAGCCGTATTTCGGCAACGGCCTCTTTTGATTGAGCGTGAAGACCGGATTTCACATTCACCAGAATCTCACCATTAGCATCTTCTATGAGGACTTGAACGACGTCTTTTTCTGAGAGGAGATTGTTTGCCAGACGCTCAAGCATCTTTTGGTCGCCTATGAGCATACCTACCTCAGAGTTAAGCGCCAGATATCTAGCCAGAAAGGCCATGCGGTCCTCAAATCGGATACGCAAAAAAGTTTCACCCAGGTGGGCTCCGACCATGCCAAGGGTAATTGTTGTAACACCGAGTAACAGCAATACCCCCAGTAACAACCTCTGCTGAAAGGTCAAGGCCCTCACGGCACTTCTCCTTCAGGCCCGGGCGCCCCAACTCTTCTTAAGTATTCGGTAATCGTTTTCCATGCCTTTTCATTCCATTCTACCTCAAAGGGAGGAGGAAAAAGCCCGCACTGAGAACCGGACATGATATCTCTTGCCAGTTTGCTACCTAAAATCCCCACTTTTTCATAATCTATATTAAAGGCCATAACCGCCCCTATTTCCACGAAAAAGTGGTTATAGCCCACAACAGCAATTCCGTGGAGCAGTGCCTCTTTAACCAGATGTGTCAATAATGCGGTTGAAATTACCGTAGAATCAGGAATGAACAAAAGCGTGTCAATATTTTGATATGCAGAGGAAAGGACCTTTATGATCTCATTTCGTTTTTGGACCATTAGAGGTATGACGCTCATCCCGAGTCCAGAGGCTTCTTTTTGCGCTTGCTCTACCCATTCCCTGTTTTCTGCGGGATTGTAAAGTATTCCGATCTTTCTTTTGCCCCCGAGCCGTTTTTTTATCAGACGCATCTGTTCCTTAATAGGTATCCTCAGATCCACTCCATGCGCTCCGGGATCCGTCAGCAGTTTTTGTGGATCGAGGACCATGAGGACAATTTTCTTGTCATCAGGATTTAAGATTGACCAGGCAAGGATGGACGCTTCCGGCCCTATGGTTATCAGCAGGTCATAGCATTTTCGGCTTAAATTATGACGTATGAGTTTTGGATTTGAATTCAGATAGTATATTATCAAGGGTTGTTGAAGGCCGGAGCGCAGTCCCTCAAGGGCCATTACATAGGGCCTGATCTGCGAAGAAACTATTACTGCTATATCTGCGTTATTCTCTTCGGCATGGAGCGGGGTCAATAATACTGGCCACAGGAGAAATGCCAAGATAGTCCCTTTAATCTTTTTGGGAACTATGCAGTTTTTTTTCATTGCTTATGAATGTCTGTATCCGTTCACAAAGTGAGATCGCCCGGTCTTTCTGATCGGCGCAATGGAAAGCTTCTACCATAGTCTTCTGCAGGCACCAATGGGTATCATGGGGAAACAGGTCACTTTTCCTGAATAATAATGAACCGCGCAAACAAACAAGGAATGCTCAGAACTGGACGACTCCGCCAAGGTCCAGGAAAAGAATTACGGCATCCTCATTGTTGTCCGAATAATAATCTTTCCTGACGCCTATCTGAATAAAACCAAATCCGGCGTACAGGGCATGGGCCGAAATGTTTGATTTCCGCACCTCCAGATACACCTTTTTTATGTCCATTTTCATACAATTCTGCAATACAAGCCCGAGAAGATATTTACCCAAGCCCTTGCGCCTGTGTGCCGGGTGGACGGCCAGCTTCAGTATTTCCATTTCGTCGGCTACATGATGAAAAGACAAATAGGCAGCCAGCTTGCCCTCTTTTTTGAGTCCAAAGATATAATACTCCTTTTGCTTGAGGCACAGCCAGAATTGCTGCTCGGTCCATGCGTGGGGAAAACAGATCTTTTCAAGGACAACCAAATCGTCAAGATCGCAAAGGCCCAGTCTGCTGAATTTATAAGAAAAGTCGCTCATAGGATGTAAATATCCGGTGAACCCGTTATATCCTGCCTTGAAGCGGTTACCTTTTTTCCGGGTTTCAAAGC